>ERZ795051.4749-NODE-4749-length-12454-cov-4.620534_pt1 | contig 12454 bp, 5 predicted proteins | sample MGYA00375135_ERZ795051 | MGnify/ENA primary metagenome ERZ795051 (study PRJEB30180, sample SAMN05720222) | activated sludge metagenome | isolation source: Anaerobic digester | place: Japan | collected 2015-05-26 ... | reverse complement strand
AATAAAAGAAGATGGAACCATCGATTTTAAGGAAAAAGAAAAGTTTTTAAATGTTAAGGCGGGTGATGTTATAGGAGAATATATCCCAGCTAAAAAACCTGAAAAAGGCTATGATGTTTTTGGACAGGAATTGCCTGCTATAATCGAGAAAAGTTCGGGTTATAAACTGGGTAAAAACTTAAAAATCGATGGAACTAAAGTAAGTGCTGAAATAAATGGTATAATTGAAGTAGATGAATTTAATAAAATATCAATTTCCAATGTACTTAAAATCGAAAAAGATGTTGATCTTTCAACAGGTAATATCAAATCTGAATCATCCATTCATATAATTGGGAAAATAAATCCTGGTTTTACTGTAGAGACTTCAGCCGATCTTATTGTCGAAGATGCAGTCTTTAACTCGAATCTAAGGGTTGGCGGGAATTGTAATATTAGACATGGAATTACAGGTGAAGCTCAAAAAAATAATATATTTGTAAAAGGAAATCTTATATGTGAATATATTGAAAATACAGTCATTAAATGCGAAAATAATATTCAGTTTTCAAGTTCGATTTTACATTCAAAAATTACATGTGGTGGTATAATCAAAGGCACAGGAAAGGCTATTATTATAGGGGGTGAAATCTTTGCTTCTCAGGGTATTTATGTTAATGAAGTGGGTTCAAAACTATCAGTACCCACAGTTTTAATAGTTGGTGTAGATATTCATCGTGAAAATAAACTTGCTGAACTTAAACAACAGTCTATAGCTATAGCTTATAAATTGAAACAGGCTAAACTTGCTATTGGAGAAAATTATTTTAAGGATCCTGAAGGTTTCCTTTCAAAACTACCTGACAATAAACTTGATGAATTTGAAAGAAAAATAGATCTCTTTTTTAATCTTATAGATAAACAAAAAGAAATTGAGCAGACTGTTAATACTTTAAGAAAATCTATTACATTTAAAAATGCTGTTGTCTCTATAAAATCAAGAATATATGATGGTGTCACCATTAAATTTGGTGATGAGATTTATATTAATAAAAAAGAGATGAGTGGTCCTATTACCTTTTATTTTGATGAAAATGAGCATAAGATTAAGTTCAAATAAATTAAAGTTGATTAAACAAATGTTTCAATTTTTTATTCTATAAATTATTTTATTAAACTAATCATAGATCATTATAGATTTTATCAACCATTTCTAAAAATTCTTCTTTTATTTTAACAAGCTCATCCCACCTGTCTTCTTTGTAAAGTAAAGAAGCTTTTTCTGCAAGTTCAGCAAACTGAGGAAAGCCTAAAGTCGGAGCAATCCCTTTTAAGTTATGACTAAAAAATCTTATCTTATCCTTATCTTTATTCTCTATACCTGCTTTTAATTCGTCATATCTATTTTTCAAATCTTCTAGAAATAATTTTTTAAATCTATCAATTTTTTCTGAATTTTTAGATTTTTCAGCAAGTTCATATAAATTTTTTTCCTCTGGAATAATCTCCTTTACACTTATATAATTTGAAATACCACCAACTAACTCCTCCCTTGTGTAAGGTTTAGAAATAAAAGAGTTAAAACCTATTCTTTTAAGTTCATCTATATCCTCTTTACTATTAAAAGCTGTGAGTGCTATAAGCGGAGTTACTTTATCGATCTTTCTAAAATTTATACAAAATTCTTTTCCGTCCATTTCGGGCATCATTATATCTGATAATATTAAATCATATTTATCTTTTTCTATTTCTTCTAATCCTTCTTTACCATTCTGTTTAAATACTAGATTTAAAGACTTATAATCTGATAAATAACCTTTTATAACTTCTTGGTTAATTAGATTATCCTCTAAAATTAGAATTTTAGCATCATTAAAAACTATGTATTTTTGAATCTTTGTAATATCTTTAGCATTTTCCTTTTCTTTAGGCAGACTAAATGTTAAAATAATTGTAAAAGATGTCCCTTTATTTTTCTCTGATTTTGCATCTATTTTACCGCCCATTAATTCAACATAATCTTTTACGATGGAAAGTCCAAGTCCTGTTCCACCATATTTTTCTTTAATTGTTTCATCTTCCTGAACAAATGGATCAAAAATATGCTCTAATTTATTTTCTGAAATTCCAATACCTGTATCTGAAACTTGAATCATCAGTTTGCAGCTGCTAATATCCTTTTCAAGTAGTTTTAATTTTAATTCAATATATCCTTTGTTTGTAAACTTTGCTGAATTGCCTAAAAGATTATAAAGAATCTGATTTAACTTCAATGAATCACCAATTAGTATTTTAGGAATAGAATCATCATAATCTAACTTCAATTCTATCCCTTTTTCTTTTATCTTTTCTTTAATATTTGAAACAACCGAATAGACAAGTTTATTAAAATCAAAGATTTTTTCATCCAATCTTTTCGAAGTCGAGACATCTTTGGCATTTTCTAAAAGATTATTTATTAGCAAGAAAAGTGTATTTCCCGATTCAAGCATAATAGATAGTTTTCTTCTTTTAGATTCATCTTTTTCATCTTCTAGAAGTTGCTGAGTCATAGAAAGTATTCCAGAAAGTGGAGTTTTCAAATCATGACTGATAATGGCAATTAATCTATCTTTTTCTTTTATAGACTCTTCAACCTGGATATTTTTGATCATCAGATTTTCAGAAGTAGCTCTGAATTGCATAAATAAATCTGATAATGTTTGTTGCCTATTCTCAAGATCCTCGCTTAAAATAAAATTTTTATTTTTTAATGCTAATGTCTTTAATTTATATATTTTTTCTCTATTCTTAAAATTTTCTATAAGAATTTTTAATATTTTAAGTTCAGATAAGGTTCCTATATCACAATAAGGAGTTTGATTTATCCCATATTGAATTAATTTATTTATCTCATTTTTTATCATAAAAATCAATTCATGATCTATTATAAATTTTTCATCTTTAGCTTGATATATATTAATATAAGTTTCATTCTTAATATTAATAGCTTCATTATTTGAAAAATCTTTATTATCTATATTAAATTTATTGATTTGCTTAGAATTTATTTTTTCATCAATATAAAAACTTTGTATAAATATAGATATATAAGTTTTTAAATAGTAATATTTTGAATTCTTTTCGGATAAAAACTGCTCAAGTAAGTTTTCTTCAATAATTGATTTTCTAATATTAGAAATAGCTAAATTAAAATTTAAAATTTTTTGTTCACCTATACTATTATAAAAATTTTCTCTCTTATAGATAAAAGAAAAAGGTATCTCATATTTGTTTTTATGCGAAACTAGTGATGCACATCTATTAGTAATTATCTTAAATGTAATAGGCTCAAAAACAATTGCAAAATCAATATAATTATTTTCAAAAAGGATCCCAAGCTCATAATCTGCAAGTTCTAACCATTGGATCTTTTCACTTTTACCGTAAAAATTTTTATAAAAAGAATAAAAATATTTTTTAAATTTAGTATTCTTTTGAGGAATTCCTACCTTAATAATTTCATCTTCTTTTCTTAGTTTTTCTAAAAAAAATTGTGTGCCGAATATTTTATAAGCATTTTTTATAAAAATAATTTCATCATAAACATCTTTTTCCTCTTCAATTAAAGAATTTGATGATAATATTATGTCAACCAGGTTTGCTTTTAAAGCAATTTCCAGTTCACCAAAATTTTCATAACTATAAATTAAAATATTATTTTCTTTGAAAAACCCTTTCTTTTTTAAAAAAGTCAAAAAATCAAAATAAAAATCTTTTAATACACCTATTTTCATAAATAATAAAAAATTAATCTTTAAATTTTAGTAAAATTTGCAATATTGATTTATATATCTACATTTATAACTTATTTATCGATAAATAAATATTTTTTTAAGGAAAATCTATGAATAAAAAATGGAAAGCAATTCTTTTAATATTTTTTTTATTTTTTTTGTTTCTATTTCTATTTATTGATATCGGATATTCACAGAACACAAAAACCGAAAGTTCAAATATCTCAACAAATGGCGAGATTATTAGATACCTCAAATCTAATCTATATGGAGAAAAAACAGAAGAGATTGTAACAATATATAAAAATATAATTTCTAAAAAATTAAATCTTGCCATTTTTTCTTTTGAAAATTTAAAAGTAAAAAAATTAATTGATATAGAACTTGATCCTTCTTATCTTTTTTTCTCATTAGCAAGATTAGATATAAATTATTCCTACATTTTGTTATTTTCAGAAAATTCAATATCTATATTAAATATTTATGAAGATGGTTATAAAATAGAGAAATTTTTATCATTAAAAAAATTTGCTTTTGGTTATCATTTTTCAAATGATTTCCCTTATATACAATCTGCTTATGACATTAACAATGATAGAATAGATGAGCTTTTTATCCTTACAACAAATAGCATTGAAATATATGAAGGCAAACAATTAATTCAATCTTATCCTTATCAGCTGCAGGCATATTACAATTACAAATCTTCTTTCGGTGGAATTTCTGCATCCCAAAATATATTGATGATATTTCCAGATCTGCTTTTAGAAGATATAAATAATGATGGATATAAAGATCTAATATTAAAATATAGAACTAAAATCGAGTACTCTTTTTTTGATAAAGACTCAAAACAATTTTCAAAAACAAGGACTCTTGATCTATCTAAATATGTCTCCGTTCGATCGGGTTATTCTTTTTTCAACGAACATATTAAGATATTAAATTTCGATAAAGATAAATATCCCGATATTTTAATTTTTAACTTCAATATGGCATCTGTTTTCAACTCGGATAAAACAGGTATTTTGACTTATCTATTTAAGGGTGATAAAGATGGTTTTAAATCATCCCCATCAAATCAATTTTTTATAGAGGAATTATCGGGGATTGAAAGTAAGATCGCCTTAACAGATTTTAATAAAGATGGTCTTATTGATCTTGTAAATATTGGTTCAAAATTATTTTCAACAAATTTTCTTTTATCTTTATCTATGAAAAGATCAATCCCAATTTTTATATCTTTTTATCCTCAAATAAATGATTCATTTTCAAAATCCCCGATAGTTCAAATTGAAAAATCAATATCTTTAGATAATCAAAATGTATTAGACTCATCACAACTTTCTTTTGATTTTTATTCTACATTTGATTTAGCTTCGATTATTTCAGAAATAGTAGTAAATTATGAAACTGATTTTAATTCAGATTCTATAACTGATTATGTTGTGTATAATTTCGATGGGACATTTTCGATATTTTTATCAAATACTTCAAATCAAACTATTTTTCAAAAAAATGAAAATAAAAATATCTTTGTATCAAATGAATTTCTTTCAGTTTATTACCTTTCAGGACCATATACTTTAATAATTAAAGACAATCAAAACTTTTATCTTATAAATATAATAAAAAAATCAGGAAAAATATTTTTTACACCTATAAAATTTTAATTAATATTATAATTTTCATAGGGAATTTTATAATTTATCATTTATTATTGAATAAATTTCATTAAATTTTATAAATAAATTCAGATATAATTGGGAAAATTAAAATGAAAATTAAGAATAATTTTATTAAATTTGTTTTCCTCTCCTCTCTCTTTTTTTTAATATTGTTTTTAATCAATATTAACATTATTGCACAGCAACAATATATGGTAAAAGAGATTATTATTTTGGGCAATAATACCATCTCAAATACTGAAATAGAAAATTATTTAAAGATAAAAAATAATGATATTTTATCATCTGAAAGTTTAATTAATATTGAAGAAAAACTTTTAAACTGGGGATATTTTAGCTTTGTAAGTGTGGAATTACAGCAAATCCACAATGATACTTCAAATAGTACAGCAGATGAAAACAATGTTGAAAATAAATATGAAAACTCAACACAGAGTGGAAAAGTCAATGAATCAAATATTGATAACTTTATTGAAATAAATATCAAAATAGAGGTTATAGAAAATTTACCTATAAAATCAATTATCCTAAAAAATTCGAATATCTATCTTTCCAATTTTAAGCAAAAGATGAAATTAAAAGAAAGAAAGGCATTTAATCCAAAATTTTTGGAGATGGATTTGCAAACACTTTCTTCTTATCCTTTCGTATCGAGAGTTTCAAGTGCTATTAATGAAGATGAATCATCTATTTCTGTTAATATTTTTATAAAATTCAAAAATCATATATCTTCAGAGATAAATATTTCAAAATTTTTCTTTGGTGATTTTAATTATTTTTTTGGTAAAAGCTTTTTCCCCTTTTATTTATCTATCTTTTCATTCTATCCTTTTGAAAGTGAAAATTTTTACCCTATTTTTGCAGCGTCTTTTGGTTTTTCAGTTTTTAAAAACATTTATTTTAATATTACTTATTCATCTTTATTCTCTAATTCAAATTTAAATTTTAATATTAATAATTTTTATTTTAGTTTGAATTCAAAAAATTATCTTATTAAATCTAACAATATTTCATTCTTTTTTAATCCATTATCTATATCTTTTTCATATAATTTAAATAATAAAGAATTCAATAATCTTTTTATTTACTTTGATTCATTTTTTAAACTTAAAAACATTATATCATTATTTCTAAAATCAAATTTTGTTTATTATTTTGATGAAAGCAGTTTTATTTATGGTAATGTCCCTAATAATGGAAAGGAGATTACTCTTACCTACAATCAAAATTATTATCAATTTTCCTATCCTTATATATTTAATTCTTTTGTTTTAAGAAGTGAACCAAACCAAAATATAGAAAATGGCAAATCTGTTTTTTCTTCTTCCTTTGATTTTCTTTTTAAGATTTTTTATACTCAAATATTTTACTTTGGTTTTATAGCTTCATTTGATTTTTTATTTATAAATAAGCAACAAAATTTAATTAACAACTGTTTTGGAATTGGAGTAATATTTTCAATTTCAATAAAAAATATTTTAGAACTTCCATTGACTATTCAGTATTTCTGGGAAGAAAATATAAAAAGCGGAATATTTTATTTTACATTTTTATCAAAAAGATTTACTTAAATTTACTTCAAATCTATCTGTTTTAAGTTTTAATTTTTAATAAATTTTAATAAAAATTTAAATAAAAATTTTGATAAAAAATTATGAGTAAATATAATAAACTAATCTGAAGATTTAAAGATTACAAAAGTTATATATATAAAAGTTATAAATATAAAAATTAATATCTAATTTTAAGGATTAACTATGTCAGAAATTTTAAGATTGGAAAATATTTCCAAAAATTATGGTAATTTTAAGGCAGTAAAAAATCTTTCTTTTAATATTAAAGAAGGTGAAATAGTTGGTTTTCTTGGATTGAATGGTTCTGGTAAAACAACTACAATTAAAATCCTAGCGGGTCTTTTATATGAGTATGATGGAAATATTTTTTATAAGGGTAAAAAAGAGAAAAACATTGGAAACAAAATAGAAACTACTTTTATTTTTGACTCGCAAAATTTTTATGAAAATCTTTCTGCCTTCGAAAATCTTTTAATAGTTTATTATTTAAATTTAAATAAAAAAAAGAATAATTTAGACAGCAGAGTCGAAAATAACAGCCAAACTGTAAATAAAAAAAATATTAAAAAAGAGATTATTAAAGTCTTAATTGAAATTGGTCTTGAAGATTGGATAAATAAACCAGTTAAATTTTTTTCTAGAGGAATGAAACAAAGACTTGCTTTATCTTCAGCTCTTTTACTTAACCCTTCATTTTTAATTCTAGATGAACCAACAAATGGACTTGATATAGATGGTATATATTTTTGTGAAAAGTATTTCGAAAGACTTAAATCACAGGGTTGTACAATCTTGCTCTCTTCTCATTATCTTGAAGAAATCGAAAGACTTGCAGATCATATCGTAATTATACATAAAGGAGAAAAAAAGTTTGATGGAGATAAACAATCTTTATCTGTACTGAAAATAATTGGTGCAAACTACTTTTTCAACAAAAATATAGATAAAAATCAGATAGAAAATCTTCAGAATTTTTTAAAAAACAATAATATAGGTATTATTTCATTGAATATTAAAGAAAACGGTTTTGAAATTATATTTGATAAGGATTCTATTACCAATATTGAATTTGTTAATAATTTTATAAAAGATAATTTTAGTGGATTATTGTTTATAGAACCAATACAAAAACACTTAAAAGAATTATTTTTTGATAAGAATTAAAGTAAAAAAACACGACTAAATTGGAGTTAAAAATGAATTATACTCTATCATTTATGAAGATTGAGTTTATAAAATCTAAAAAGAATATTTCACTTTATATTTTCACTTTTACCTTACTTTTTATCTCAACAATCTTAACATTTATTTTGCATCTTCAAAGAGTTGGATTAAGTGGAAATCAAAATATTCCATTAAACTATAGTTATGGTGGTTATGCTTTTGGTATATGTTTTTATCTGTCGTTAATAATCTATTGTATTTTTATAGATAGTGATACTAGAGAAGAGATAAAAAGCAATAAAATAAATATATTATTTACTCAATCTGCTAATAGAATTTCTTATTACTTTGGTAAAATTCTTTTCTTCACTATTTTTCTTTTTTTTATAAGTATTCTTTTAACTTTAATTTGCTGGACTCTAAGTTCAAAACTAATTTTTGCTCAAAGACCACCAAGACTTTCGGATAATACGGCTTTCCCTCCTTCTTTTATATTTTTAAATTTAGTAGTTCAACTTCTTCTTTTAATTCCTTCTATTCTTTTCTTCGTAAATCTTTCATTTATTTCGGGTTATTTCTTTTATTCATCTGCAGCAGGAATATTATTTAATATTTTTGTAATTATTTTTTCAATTCAGCTAAAATCGCTTATTTTATATCCATTAAATAAGATGTCTTTCCCAAATCAACCGATTTTTCTACCAAAAATTTTTGACAATAAATCTTTAATATCACTTTTGATTTTAATTGTTTTAAATATAATATTTTTCTTTATAGTAAAATTCTTTATATCCAAAAGAGAATTTCGATAAAACATTTTATTAATGTTTGCAAAATCCTATCTTTTGGTTAAATTTGTTATATAAATTTTGAATATGGTTTTCATATTATTTATTAATTAATTTTATTTTTTTAAGATTTGCATTAATTTTTGAGATTTAAAATTTATCATTTATCTTTTTATGAAGTTTTATAAGAGAAATTTTTAGATAAAAAACTAATCTATATTATACTAATTTTTATAATTTTTTATTTTTTGAAACCTTATTTAATTAAAATTTATTTAAAATTTGTAATATTTTATTTAATATAAGACAAATATTAATCGATTGAGGAGTTTTTTATGTTCGATCCAGTAAGTCAACATGTGGATTTCCCTGAATTAGAAGAAAAGATATTAAAGTTCTGGCAAGAAAACAAGATATTCGAAAAATCTCTTGAAATAAGGAAGGATTCCGATGCTTTCGTTTTTTATGATGGTCCTCCTTTTGCAACTGGACTTCCTCATTATGGTCATTTTGTTCCAGGACTTTTAAAAGATATCGTGCCAAGATATAAAACCATGAAAGGTTATCATGTGGACAGAAGATGGGGATGGGATTGTCATGGGTTACCAGTCGAAAATGAAATGGAAAAGGAGTTAAACCTTTCTACAAAAAAGGATATTCTTGCTTTTGGCATCGATAAATTTAACGAAGCATGTAGAGGTATAGTCTTAAGATATACATCAGAATGGGAAAGGATAATTAACAGAAGTGGAAGATGGGTAGATTTTAAGAATGCTTATAAAACCATGGATCCACTTTACATGGAATCCATTTGGTGGGTCTTCAAAACTTTATGGGATAAAGGCTTAATCTATGAAGGTTTTAAGATACTTCCATATTGTCCAAGGTGTGCAACTCCACTTTCAAACTTTGAAGTAAATCAGGGTTATAAAGATGTAAAAGATCCCGCAATTACAATAAAATTCAGATCGAAAGATGATGAAAATCTATATTATTTAGCCTGGACAACCACCCCATGGACTCTACCTTCAAATCTTGCTTTAGCAGTTGGACCTGAGGTAGAGTATGTAGAAGTACTGGATCATCAATCAGGCGAAAGATATATACTTGCATTAGCCCGATTGGAACATTATTATAAAAATCAGGATGAATATACCATTAAAAAAAGATTTTTCGGAAAAGATTTAGAAGGTAAAAGATATATCCCATTCTTTCCTTATTTTAAAGATATAGACAATAATGCTTTTAAGGTAGTCCTTGCCGATTATGTTTCAATAGAAGATGGTACTGGTATTGTTCATACTGCCCCTGGTTTTGGTGAAGACGACTATAATACTGGATTAAAATATAATCTGCCAGTCGTTTCTCCAGTAGATGAAAATGGTGAATTTACAGAAGAAGTCACTGATTATAAAGGTATGCATGTAAAAAAAGCAGATCCTCTTATAATTGAAGATTTGAAAAAAAGAAATCTTCTTGTCAAAAAAGAGACTATAACTCACTCTTATCCTCATTGCTGGAGATGTGACTCACCTCTTATTTATAAGTCCATTTCAACATGGTTTGTCAAAATTGAACCAATTAAACAGACCATGATAGAGTCGAATCAGAAGATAAATTGGGTACCTGATCATATCAAAGATGGTAGATTTGGTAAATGGTTAGAAGGCGCAAGAGATTGGGCTATTTCACGAAATAGATTCTGGGGGACTCCTCTTCCAGTTTGGAAATGTGAAGACTGCGGTGAAACTCTTTGCATTGGCTCGATTGGTGAACTTGAAAAACTTAGTGGAAGAAAATTTAACGATATTCATAAGCATTTTGTTGATGATGTGACTTTCACATGTTCAAAATGTGGTGGTCAAATGACAAGAATTCCAGAAGTCCTTGATTGTTGGTTTGAGTCGGGCAGTATGCCTTATGCTCAAGAACACTATCCTTTTGAAAATAAAGAAAAGTTCTTAAGTAGATTTCCCGCTGATTTTATTGCAGAAGGTTTAGATCAAACAAGAGGGTGGTTCTATACATTAACAGTTTTAGCAGCAGCATTATTTCAAAAGCCAGCTTTTAAAAATTGTATAGTAAATGGGCTTGTACTTGATGAACATGGTAAAAAGATGAGTAAAAGACTGAAAAACTACCCCGAACCAATGTATATTATGGATAAATATGGTGCTGATGCTTTAAGATTATATCTTGTCAATTCTGCAGTTATAAGAGCTGAGGAATTAAATTTCTCAGAAAATGGGGTTAAAGAGATTGTAAAAAATATATTGCTCCCACTTTGGAATTCATATTCATTCTTTGTTACTTATGCAAATATTGATAAATGGAATTGTAAAGAAGAGTTGATAGAAAATCCAGAAAAGATGAAAAATTTTTCAAATGAACTTGATAGATGGATAATTTCAAGCATGCAATCTCTTATTAAAAAGGTTACGGAAGCCACTGAATCATATAAACTATATTTGGCAATTCCACCTATTATTGAATTTATTGATATTTTAACTAACTGGTATATCAGAAGATCCAGAAGAAGATTCTGGAAATCGGAAAATGACAAAGATAAAGATGAAGCTTATCATACACTTTACTATATATTATTAACTTTTACAAAGGTTGCTGCTCCTTATATCCCTTTCATAACTGAATCAATATATAAAAACCTGAAGACAGAAAAAATGCCAGAATCTGTTCATCTTAATGATTTCCCCATAGCAATTGATAATTTAATAGATATAGAACTTGAAAAAAGAATGGAGCTTATCCAAAAAGCAGTTGCACTTGGAAGAAATTTAAGAACTCAATATGACTTAAAAGTTAGACAGCCACTTTCAAAAGTCATTATTATTGATCCATATAAAGATGAATTAAATTTAATTTCAGATTTTATTGAACTTGTAAAAGAAGAATTAAATGTAAAAGAGGTAGTTTTTTCATCTGAAGAAACCAGTATAGTAGAATATAGTGCAAAACCAAATTTTAGAAAACTTGGTAAAGTTCTTGGTAAAAATATAACAGTTGCTCAAAAATTACTTGCTAATCTTTCTTCAAAGGAGATTGAGAAAATTATCAAAGGGGAAAAAATTAGATTAAGTGAAAATGATTTTTCTTACGATTTTTCTCTTGATGATATTTCTATCGAAAGAAAACCAACCGAAGGCTTGGCTACAGTAAATGAAGGACATCTTACTATAGCGCTTGACACAACTATAACAGAAGAATTAAAAATGGAGTGTGACGCAAGGGAGATTATTAATAAGATTCAGAACATGAGAAAGGAAAATGAATTCAATGTCACAGATAGAATAAAAGTCTTTATCTGGACATCTTCCTCATTAATTAAAAGTATTGAAAAATTCAAAGATTATATTTGTAATGAAACTTTATGTGTATTTTTACAATATCATGATGTTGAAAATGAAAAACCAAATCTTAGTGCAAAAGAATGGGAGATAAATGAATTTAAAGCCAATATCTATATT
>ERZ795051.4746-NODE-4746-length-12459-cov-4.472670_pt1 | contig 12459 bp, 8 predicted proteins | sample MGYA00375135_ERZ795051 | MGnify/ENA primary metagenome ERZ795051 (study PRJEB30180, sample SAMN05720222) | activated sludge metagenome | isolation source: Anaerobic digester | place: Japan | collected 2015-05-26 ... | reverse complement strand
GGTTATGATATGGAGCTTATTATTTGAAACGATTTCATTTCACATACAGCCAACAACCCATTTAGTTATGAAAAATAATCATTTATTTTTTTTTACAACCATAATGCTTCATAAAAAAGTATTAGAACAAAAAGAAAAAATATATTCCTATATTAAAGAATTATGATTAGATACATCAAAAATAAAAAATGAAAACTTATTATTACAAGCTTTTGTACATAAATCTTTCGCAGCTGATTTCAAAAAAATATGAGCTCACAACGAGAGATTAGAATTCTTATGAGATGGGGTTTTGTGAGCAATTATTTGTAATTTGTTATTCCAAAAACATCCAGATATGGAGGAATCTGAGATGACTTTATACAAAATAGCCTTAGTTAGAGAAGAAAATTTAGCACAAGTAGCCAGAAATATCAATCTAGATAAATACATTATTGTCAGTAGATGAGAAGAAAAAATGCAATGAAGAAAGAAAGATGCTATTTTGTGAGATGCTTTAGAGGCTTTAATTGGGTACATTTTTTTAGAGTTTTGATATTCTAAGGCAGAAGAGTTTGTAGAAAAAAATGTATATACAATGTATGATAAAATAAACAAAAAACCTGTACAGAGTTATAAAACTATGGTACAAGAATATATTCAAAAATTGCACAAAGAATTACCATCTTACAAGGATATTGAGCATGAGATTGATTCAAAATGAAATGTTTTGACATACAAGGCAGAGATTTATGTGCTATGAGAGAAAAGAGCAGAATGATTTGGTACTAATAAGAAAAAGGCACAAGAAGATGCAGCTCAAAATTTTTATGAATCTATAAAAGCTTAAAAGGAATACCCACCACCCGGGTGCGAAATAGACCCCGGCCCCGTAGTACTACGGGGCGGGGTCAAAACAGCACCCGGGTGGTGGAAACCAAATTCCCACTTAATACTTTTTCCCATTGAATTTTTTTGGTAAATACTTAAATATTACGATAACAAATTTTAAATTTTATAATTTTGACATGAAAGCAAGGTTTAACATTATCAAAAAAGCTCCTATTTGGATTGCAATTTCAATTGTTTTGTTTTTGATTTCAATTTTTTTATTTTTCTCAAATGCTAGATATTCAGAAGAATTTACTGGATGAATAAGTTTGTGAATAGATAAAACAGTTGACAACCAAAAAGAACAAGCAAATCTAGAACAATATTTATTGGAAAATCAGTATGAAGTTCTAAAAGTTTCTTTGGAAACAGTAGAAGATACTACAATATTCAAAATAAACACAAAAGTAGATACAGATGAAAAAGTCGCAGAATTGTCTGAACAAATAAAGCAATATTTGTTAGAAAATAATTTAATTTCATCTACAGATGAGATAATAGAACAAACAATTACTTGACCTAGCGTTGGTTCTTATATGCAAAAATCAGCCGTGACTGCACTTATAGTATGAGTAATATTTATCGTAATTTATATGTTGTTCTCTTTTTCAGCGATTAGACACTATGTTTCTCCATCAATATTATGAATAGTTGTTGCTGTTACTATGATTTTTGATGTTGTGATACCAGCATGAGCTTATGGAATATGGATGTGGGTAAATAATACCATACAAATAGATTCAATATTTATAATAGCGATTTTGACTGTTATGTGATACTGAATCAACGACACGATAATAATTTTTGATAGAATTAGAGAAAATTTACAAAATAGATGAACAGGGAAAGATGTTGTTTACGGAAAAGTATTTGAAGATAGTATTCGACAAACAATGAAAAGATCTGTGTGAACATCTTTTTCTACATTATTAGTAGTGATATCTATGTTCATTTTTGGAACAGGGATAATGAAACATTTCGCATTTACTATATGAGTTGGAATTATCGCTGCAACATTTGCATCAATATTTATAGCTACATCATTAGTATACATTCTCTTAGGTAAATACAAGACAGAAAAGGGAAAGTTTTAGTTAGTTCATAAAGTTGAAAGTTGCAAGTTTATAAAGTTAAAAGTTTGTAAAGTTACAAGTTATAAACTTTACAAACTTTATAAACTTTACAAACTTGATAAATTTTACAAACTTTATGAACTTTACCACTTTATACTTCCTGAGTGAGAGAGTTGATGAAAATAACAGTTTACGAAGATAGTTTTTTTTATTATTTTTGGAAACCTCACGGTATTCCTAGCACTTTTTGAAAAGAAAAGTGCTTTTTAGATTTATTATCAGAATCTAGCGATCAGTATATAAAATTAGTATTGTCGTACCTAGACAATATGTTTGGAAAAGAGCAGGAATACTGATTACTGAATAGGCTAGATAATGATACTGCATGATTGCTATATTTCGCCAAAACTCCTTTGGTAAAAGAAAAGTATAAAAAAGCACAATCAGAATGAAGAATAAGCAAATATTATGTCGCAGATGTCTATTGAAATTTTGTCCAAAACAGTCTAAAAGTTTCATACCCTATATGACATCATAAATTTTCCAAAGATCGCATGGTTGTGTTTTTAGGTGCCAAACAAACTGGAAAGATTGATAAAAAAAAGATTCACCAAGTTGACACAGATGTTGAAAAATTATATTTTGACGAAAGTAGAAATGTGACAACATTGTTAGTTAAAATTTCGAAATGAATTAGACACCAAATTCGTGCACATTTGTCTAGTATATGATTTCCAATAGTTTGAGAAAAAATTTATATCAAAAAAGCTTGATCAGAAAAATTACAACTTTTTTCTATTTGAATGAAATTTAAGGAGTAAATTTTTATAAAAAAATTTTTTCTTCAGAAAAATTTTAGAATATTTTATACTTCATTTTTTTGGTTTTTTGAATGAAAAATTTTTAGACCGGTCTTTTTATATGTTAATTATAGACTAGTACAATGTTTTTGATCCAATTTTTATGAAATCATCTGTATTTGGCAAAGTCGTTTGTTTTTTTTATAAATTTTTCTTTCATAAAATAAGTTCATAAAGCCTAACTAGGTGGGGTTTTTACCTCCAACAACCCCCAACTACATTAGAACAGCTTCCCCCAAGGGAAGGACTTCCTGCTTACTCCCAACAACCCCCAACTACCCCGCACTACTGCGGGGCGCAGCACTAGAACAGCTTCCCCCTAGGGAAGGATTTTTTTATAAGGTATTAATAATTTTATAACTTGTGAGTTTTAGTAAATCCCCCTTAATCCCCCTTAATTACGGAGTTCTCCGTAACGAGCAAGGGGGAGCTATTGATCTCTAGCTGAACCTATGAACTTTCTAACTTTTTTGCGAATGTTGAATCTTATTAGCTAGTTCCCCCAAACAATTTACATAAGATTTTTCATTACAATTTATATTTTATTCACTAAGTCGTAGAATTTTTTCACTAGTTCGTAGAATTAGTGAAAAAATTCAAAAAAATTATTTCCACTTTTTTCAAAATTTTTATTTTTTTGTTTTTCACTGTTTCATAGAATTGTATAAAAAAGTCATCAAAAATTTGACAAATTTAATCTTTTTGAATATAATTTCACTGATTCATAGAATTTATGAAATAACAAAATCAAAAAATGAAACATCCTGGAGAATTATTAATAGAAGAAATTAGATCAAGAGATTTGACTCAAAAGGAATTTTCACTAATGTTGTGAAAAAGTGTAAGTGAGTTGAATGAGTTGATAAAATGAAAAAGAAACATTACTATACAATGGGATCTTTTGTTATCTCAAGTTTTGGATAGTCCAGAAAAATATTGGATTCATAAACAAATAGATTATGATTATTTTTTAGCAAAAAAGGAGAATGAAAAACTTTTATCCAAAACTAAACTAGAAGACTCTATTCAAACAGAAGAGATTCCGGGAGAAGAAAAGGATGATTTAATGTTAACATGAGCCATTGAAGAGCTACAATCTACTTCAGAAGATTTTGTTGAAATAGAAGAAGCTCCAGCCACACAAGAAAAAGTTTCCTCTGTTCAAGCACAAGAAGGTGTTTCACAAGACCAAGAAGAAGTTTCAGTAGAAAATTCCAAAAACAAAATAGAAATGGCAAATATTTTCAGAGATTTCTAAGTTAATTGTTTTTTTAATTTACTAGATTTGTATATATTTTCTTTGTAGGGATCAATTGTCACGACATTAGTTTTTAATTTATTTTCTTTTAGAAATTTACTCAACTCATAAATAAAGCTGTTTTGATCGTATCCGATTGCAACGATGTCTGGTTTGTGTTTTTTGATAGCAAACATCATATCTGCTTGATGCCCTAATTCGACAATATCTGCAATTCATAAGCTTTGTATATCTTTCAATCTTTTTTGTTCCTTATGCAAAGGGGCTTTTCATTTTACTTTTTGGATAGTTTTATCTCTTGCCACAATAGTGATCAAAAAATCTCAGTATTTTTTTGCTTCCTCCAAAAAAAACTTATGTCATTCATGAACTAGATCAAATGCTCCAAAAGTTATGACTTTTTTCATTTTGTAGCAAATTATTTCATAAACAATATTATACTAACAAAAAAAAATATATTTTCAATAAACTATTTTATCTTGAAAGCAATAAAATATTTTATACTATATAATTGTATTTACATATTATTTTAATATGAAAAAAAGACATATAGCTATGGCTGGATGAGGGACATGATGACATGTTTTTCCTATAAAAAGCTTGATAGAACATATATACAAAAATCCAGAATATTCTCAAAAAATTACAAAAATTATCTGGTTTGGACAAAAAAATTCATTGGAAAAAGAGGTATTTGATCAATTAAAAAAAGCATATCCTTCTATATATTTTCAAAATATAGTATCTGGGAAATACCGTAGAGAAACTTGGTTTAGCTCTAGACTAAAAAATGTTCGTGATGTTTTCAAATTTGTATTTGGGATATTTCAGTCTATTTTTTATATTATTGTACATAGGGTTGATGTTGTTTTCTGTAAGTGATGATATGTTGCTTTACCAGTAGTATTTGCAGCCAAACTTCTAAGAAAAAAGATTGTTGTTCATGAATCTGATGTTCGTTCTGGACTAGTCAACAAGATAGCCGCAAGATACGCAGATAGGGTTTTTACAGGATTTGATTGAGTTTTGCCAAAGTCGACAACAGTTGGACAAATATTGTCAGATGAAATTATAGCTAAACAGAGTATAAAAAATCCACCTAAATCTAGAGATTTTTCGCAAGAAAATATAGATTTGACAGTGCATGAACAGCTTTTTTATTCTGATCCATCCAAAACTCACCTATTAGTTATGTGATGATCCCAATGATCCAAAAGGCTTTATCAGGATTTACAAAATACCATTATTTCCAATCCAGAAGTTTTCAAAAATTATGAGATATTTGTAGTTTTATGAAAAGAAAACACACAACTAAAAGAGATATTTGAAAAAATAAAAAATATTCATACTTTTGATTTTCTTTCTCAATCAGAGATGGGAATTTTACTGAAACATTGCGATATTTCTTTGACTCGTGCTGGTACAACTTCTTTGGCTGAACAAAAATTATATAATCTGAAAATAGTTATGGTGCCGATACCGTGGACTCATGATCAGTATGATAATGCGAAATATTATGTAGAACATTATGATGATATTCTCTTGGATTCAAAAGATTTAGAGTACAAAAATAATATGTTGAAGATATTTGATGAGTACAAGAGTTTCAAGAAGAGTGAGGTGAATGTTGATATCCTTTCAGAAATTTCTAAGGCGAAGGATATGATTGTGGGTGAGTTGATTTGTTAGTTCGCTTCGCTCACGATAAAGTGATGAAATGATCAAATGATGAAACAAAAACTTGTGGCTTAGTACCACCCGGGTGCAATTGGCTAGCTCCGCGAGCAGCACCCGGGTGGTAGGAATTCCCGCTTGTGGCTGAAATCCCCACAGACCGTAGGCGCGCCCCGTAGTACTACGGGGTCGCGCCTGCCATAGCAGAAAACAAGTAACTTTCTCCAAAGAAGGGAGACAATATTTATTGTCTTCCTTCTTTAGCCCCGCAATTCTGCGGGGCGCAGCACTAGATAAACTCCCTTTACGAAAGGGAGACAATTTTTTTGTTCCTCCCACTTGTGAACAAATCCCCCGCCTCTCTACCACCCGGGTGCAATTGGCTAGCTCTGCGAGCAGCACCCGGGTGGTATAGGGGGCTACTTTTCACCTATGGTCTAAATTCCCCTTTTCTCCCTTGACAATAGTAGACAGAATAATATAAAAAAGTCAGTTTATACATTATATACAATAAAATGAAAAAATTTTTGTCTATACTGTTGTCTGTTTTAGTTTTATTTAATTCTATTTTTAATTCTGGTTTTGTGTTATGAGATGATGTAGGAAATCTGATTGAAAACTCACAAGAATCATCACAAACAGAAGATCAAAATTTCACACAAGAATCAAATGAAGAAAACACCGAGACGAACAGTGATTTTCTGTGACTGATAACTAAAGGTTGACAGAGTGGACAAGTTTTGGACAATGGGTTAAATTCTAGTGTCGATATTGAAAATATAGCCCTAGAGCTAGAACAATCTTTATCTGGATGACAAAGTGTACAAAGTTGATCTTTTGGCAACATTACAAATGAAGAAAGTGGTTTAGATAATGATATTCTTCCGCCTTTGACTACTTTAGGAATGAAGTGAGCCTGAGATTCCAATATCATTTTTGATGTTTCTTTTGCAGATGGGAAAACTAATCTTCCAACATGACGAACAGCCTATTGATTAGGTGGTGATTATACAAATAATCCTAAATTAAAATTTGATTCTTCTTGAGATTGGCTAAAAAGTCCAGAATTCATACTTACAACAGGAGCAATAGCGACTGTTCGAACAAAAGCAAATGGTAGTTCATTTTCCGGAAAAGCTATATTCACAGATCAAAATGATAATATTGTTTTCGAATTTACAGATTTCTCACCAAATAAAGAAAAAAATATCATATTCAATGTTCCAAATACAGTCACACAAATAAAACTTACATACGAAAAATGAATATGAAATTTGTGAGTTGGCTCTTTCAAGTTGGAGTATTCAAACGATGAAAACTCTTGAACAGAAACTAGTACTCCAAAGCTAAAAATTACAGAAATTTATTTTGATTGAGATGAAAATTGGTTCGAGCTTACCAACCTTTGAAATGATACATTCTCTGGAGAATTGGGTCTTTCTGGAAATCTCAATTTTACATTCTCTGCAAATATTCCATCCTGAGTATCTAAAGTTTTTGCAAATTCTCTTTATTCGATGTTCCAGACATGAAAAAATATTCAGACAATAGTTAATTCCATCAATTTCGTAAATGAGGAATTCAACTTAGACTTAATCCGATCTGGACAGGTTTTGGATAATTTTTTTGTTCATTCAAGTTATGTGGATTATTATTATCAAGATTACAAAACTTCTTTTGAAAAAATTTGAACATGAGATAGCTGGACAACAACAGTAGTTGGATTAAATTCTGACAGATACTATAATACAAATCGATGAATTGCAGCAAACCCAACTAAATATTTCATCACTTGAGAAAATTTGATTGATGTTACATTAAACAAAAATCCTTACAATCCAGACCCCGGGAACACAGGAAACGATCTAAATATACCGATAGATTGTAATAATTTTTATGTGAATTGGATTTTGGATATTTCTGAAGTTTACTATTGAAGCTGAATTTATCCTTCTTATGTGGAGCTGAATATTACGGATGATGTAGGGGATTATTACCCTCAAATAAAACTTTGAGGATCTGCTTTGGATCAAGAAATAGTATTTAGTTCCATTGAATTACAAGCAGGAAAGAGATTTCTCATCACAGATTCTGACACTCGATATAATGAATGACGAGATTCCTTATATAGTTCAAATTTTTCCTTAAATGGTTCTGGATGGCTCATTGTCTACTGAAAAGATGGGGCTGATTTAGAGGTGTTGGATGTGGTTTATCTAAATTGATGAATCCAATGAGCATCTTTGTACATGTGAACAGATTTCATTCAATGTGCGGGAGTTTTTGATTATGTAGACAAGTTTTCGCCATGAATGACAATATGACAAAGCCAATTTATTCAGATTTCTCCAGAGCCAGTTGTTCAATATATTAAAGTAAATAACTGATGATGATTCTGTCCTCAAGCTGAATGATTCCAATTCAACACCAACGATTCCATCAACTGAGATATACAAATATCTAGCTTGAAATATTATTGAAACTATCAGATTTTGAAATTAAAAAATAAAACTAATTCCGATATTAATCTTAGAGATTACAAGATTCAATGATTTGATGGGGAAATAAAATCAATAAAATGAAATACTTTGTTCGCCAAACAGACTATGTCATTTGTCTGAAATTACTGATTCCCTACAAAAACTGACCATTGTATAAACCTGATAAAAGATTGAGAGATTGTAGACAGATACTGTAGAAACTCTATGTCCAAAGCTAGTGAAACAGATGAAGAAAATATCCAAAACCAATTAGAGTTCTGGATAGATATAGATGAAGAAGAGATTGATGAAGAGTTGGAAGAAGAAGTTTTCACCTGAAATATAGCTTCTTTGAAAAACATAAAGATAAAACATATTGATTATGATCCACCTTGATCTGATAAAGATAACGAAACTATTACATTATTACTACTTACTGGAACACAGGTTGATCTGTCACAATACACTTTGCAATATATAAAAGAGGGGAAAGCTACAAATAAAAGTCTAAAATGAATTCTAACTTTTGGGGCTGAGCAGACTTTCAAGTGAGATTATACCTTACCAAATAGTACCCAAGACAAAAATCCTGTAATTGTTCATATTCTCGATCCAAACCAGCAAATAGTGGACACATACATTTACAATCCAAACAAAATCAAAGAAATTCCAGACTGAGAATATAAGGTTATTTCTATTATCGATGGAGATACTATCAAAATTTCTTATCTGGAACAGGAGTTTAATATCAGACTTGCTTGAATAGATGCACCAGAATCTTCTGCTTTGAGATGTGGGAAAGTTGAATGTTTTGGGCCAGAAGCAAAAGAATATCTTAATTCCCTACTCGCAAATAAAACGATTTCGTTTCAGCAAGCAGAAAAAGATGATTTTGATAGGTTTGTGTGATATGTCTTTTTGAACTGAGAAAATATAAACGAAAAATTAGTTAAAAATTGATATGCACGAGAGTATTCATATAAATGAAAAAACTATAAATATCAATCATTATTCCAATCAGCTCAAAAATATGCTCAACAAAATAGCTTGTGATTGCGGGATTCTCCATGTTTTTGAAAAAGATTGTGCCCTGTAGAAGAAACAAAAATTTTGGATGATTATGAGTTTACCATAGACTATGTTCTGTATGATCCGGAGTGAGATGATAAGGACAAGGAGGAAATTACAATCACTATGCACAAAGGATTCCCAATTCAGTTTTCGGAATGATTTTATTTGATGGTAAATACTACCAAAAAATCTTTGAAAAATTATTGATGAATATCGCCAAACGAGACAAAAACTTTGAGATGAACTTTTGGCTTCCCAAACACTAAGGCTACTACGGTTTCTTTGATGTATGAAGATACAATTTTTGCCACATATAGCTATGATCCAGAGAAGGATAAACTTTTGGAGAAAGAAGAAAATGAGTTGACAGGAGTAGACATAAAAATTACTTGACTAATCCCAAATCCAAAAGGGAAAGATTCGCTTTGAGAGTCGGTACGATTACTTTACACAATTGATCCTTCTGTACTTCATTCATCCATAGATTCCTTGTCCATAAGTAATGAAAATGATTCAGATGCTTCTTCAATTTTACAATGATATTCAAAAAATATCAACTTGGCTGATGGATTTTATTTGAAAATCTGAAGCGCCAAGAAAAAACTTAATTGAATACTAGTTCCAGATCAAGAAATTGTAGTCACATGAAATTTTTCATTACCCAACAAGGCGGCTTGTGTAGAGATATGATATAAAAATATTATTTTTGATAAATTTTGTTATCCTCATCCAACAGAATGACAAAAGTTTTTGGTATCTAATTGAGTTTTGGAGTCTATCGTTGATGATGATTTTGGCATATTAAAAACAGCGAAATTACAGAATTTCTGAAATCAAGTTTGTTTGACATATGGTGGACAGAAGTTTTATTGTAAAAATATGCCTTATTCTAAACTGTCTACAAAGAGATTGAATCAAAACAAACTTTACAAAGAGTATTTTGATGTGTTTGAGGAATATCTAAAGAGTAATTGGAGAGTGATGTATTACAATAGTGAGATAAAAAATTATTTTGACTTGTTAAATCAGATAGAAAAAGCTATAAGTAATTGAGATTCTACAATAGAGTTTGATGGTAATGTTTATAGTACAAACGAATTCAAAGCAATGTATGAATCTCAGTATCCATCAACGGTTTCAAGTTCTTTGAATAAGAGAATTAATGAGCTTGTTCCGTCACCGATAGTTCAAAAATATCAGCAGTTGAAGGAAGAATATTTGGAGTATTTATTTAATTTATAATATTTACCCCTACCACCCGGGTGCTTTTTTGACCCCGGGATAACTCCCGGGGTCTATTTTGCACCCGGGTGCTACTTACTGCTTTAACCTTAATTCATTCATATGAAACTTTATATCAAATGATTTTATGGCTATAGGAATTTTGGAGACGAAATGTTATTTTTTGGTCTGTTAAATTATTTGCAAAGAGAATACAATCCAGAATCTTTTACCGTAGAGGTTTGAGATTTGCAACGGATACAGACCCGGATACAGCACAACAAAACCTGGCTAGAACCATGAATTTTAGATAAACTAGATTTCGTAGAAAATGCGGTGATTAGCAGGAGGTTTCGCCAATTACAGATATTTCTTTGATTGGATAAATATAGAAAATATTTCAAGGTTTTTGGGTGATGAGAAGTTTTAGATGAGTCTAGAAAGTTTCCACACGATTGATGGAATTTGAAAATATTGTATCGTCATGACATTAGGAAAAAGAATTTTATTTTAGTGTGATGAATCGGTACGGATCAAAAAAAATATACAAAAAAATTGTTCAAATATATGTTCAAGAAAACAAAAAGGGTTATTTGTAGAGAAAAAACATCTTATGAAAGAGCAGTTCAGTATTGAGCGAAATCAGCGGTTTTGTATCAGGATTTTTCTAAAGATATTTTAGAAGATTTCAAAAACAAAAATCCAGTTTCTTTATTCTCCACAGTTTTGATCAATATTTCTCCGAAGCATTTCACAGATGATAATATTGAAAAAATAAAGAAATTTGTTTTGAAATATCCAGATCATAAAAAAATATTTTTTCCTGCAGACATTAATTTTGATAAGGAATTCTATTCTGGCTTAAGAAAAGTTGTTCCAGATTTGGTGGTTTATGATTGGACGAAGCATTCTTTATTAGACACCTTGAAATTGTTTCAGTCTTGTGATGCGGGGATTGGGTCTAGATTGCATTTTTTGTACCCATTAAAGGTTTTTGAGAAAGAGTTTGTGTCTCTCTCTAGTTCGGACAAGGTGAGTAAGTTCATTAAGTAAGTAAGACCACCCTACCACCCGGGTGCAAAATAGACCCCGGGAGTTATCCCGGGGTCAAACAGCGCCCGGGTGGTAGTGATGGATAGAAGATGATTTAATTAAATAATACAATCCATGTTCATAATATTATTTGCGATATTTGTATTTGTTTTAACGGTTTTTGAGAATGTTTTTTTAGCATTGTTGCTGTTGATTCTATTGTTACTTTGACATTCTATTGTTAAAAAATTCAAAAATACTGCTCGTACATCCTTGTTAATTACATTAGCATTTCTAATTTCTATTCTGTCTATTTTTGTCAAAAATTATAAGTACGATCAGGATATCAAATCTTTGCCCAATGTAGAATGAAGAATTTCGCGTGATATGGACTGACCTGTTTGAAAATATTTTGTAGGAACGGGTATTGTTTCCGATATTTATTCTTATCAAAAATACATTTTCCAAGACAATGCTGGGCGTGAATATTTTTTAATTTCTTCAAGAAAATTTGAAATTTGAGACATTTTGTGGCTAAATTGAAGGGTGGATCTAGCTTATACGGGAGCGGGAAATGTTTTTGATTTTCAAAAGCAATGGAGTGATTTTCTCAGCAAACCGAACTTGTCATGACTATTTGATTATGAGTTCAATTACTCCAAATGGCTGATGATGAAAGGGTTTTATGGTACGATATATGGGCAAAGTTATTTAGTTTTCAAGGATGAATGTGAATATATGTCTGCAAAAGGGGGGAGCGAGTTCGCACCTGTAAAAGATGATGATTTCAATAATTATGAAAATGTTGAAATATTTTCTACTACTAGAAAAGCTGAGGAAGTGATGTTTTCAGAGGATTGTGATGTGCCTCCGGCGGGTTACTTTTGTCTACCAGCGACAAAAGTAACCAAAAACGCCTC
>ERZ795051.4739-NODE-4739-length-12475-cov-4.937842_pt1 | contig 12475 bp, 9 predicted proteins | sample MGYA00375135_ERZ795051 | MGnify/ENA primary metagenome ERZ795051 (study PRJEB30180, sample SAMN05720222) | activated sludge metagenome | isolation source: Anaerobic digester | place: Japan | collected 2015-05-26 ... | reverse complement strand
GCCGCGTCCTCGACCGCCGCGAAGCCGCCGCCAAGAAGAAATGATGTCCAACCCCTGAACCCCGAGCCCCGAACCCTGAACCCCTGAGGTCCCCATGAGCCTCGAACAAACCAAGAACTTCAAGCAGGTCAACCACTCCGTCCGCAAGGTGGACGCCGTGCAGCTGGCCCTCGGCAAGCCGTCCTACGTCGCCGACTTCGCGCCCCGCGACGCCCTGATCGTCAAGATGCTCTGGAGCCCGCATCCGCACGCGAAGATCGTCTCCATCGACGTCTCCGCGGCCGAGAAGATGCCGGGCGTCAAGGCCGTCCTCTGGCACGGCAACGTGCCGCGCATCGCCCACTGCACCGCCGGCCAGGGCTTCCCCGAACCCTCGCCCTACGACACCTTCATGTTCGACACGAAGGTGCGCTACGTCGGCGACCGCGTCGCCGCCGTCGCCGCCGAGACCGAGGAACAGGCCAAGGCCGCCCTCGCCAAGATCAAGGTCGTCTACGAAAAGCTCACGCCCGTCTTCTCCATCGACGAAGCCATGGCCGACGGCGCCCCGATCATCCACGACGAGCCCGAAGCCCACGTCCCGATTCCGATCCCCTACGAGCCCAAGAAAAACCTCGTCGCCCGCGTCGGCTGCGAAGCCGGCGACTTCGAAAAGGGCATGAAGGAAGCCGACTTCACCTTCGACGACACCTACGAGACGCCCTACGCCCAGCACTGCCCGATCGAGCCCTACGTCTCCCTCGCGCAGATCGACTCCGCCGGCCGCATCGTCATCACCCCCTCCACGCAGGTGCCCTTCCACTGCCGGCGCATCGTCGCGCAGACCCTGGGCATCCCCGTGCAGAAGATCCGCGTCATCAAGCCGCGCATCGGCGGCGGTTTCGGCTCCAAGCAGGAAATCCTGCTCGAGGACGTCGTCGCCATGTTCGCCCTGCGCACCGGCCGGCCCTGCTTCTGGCAGTTCACCCGCGAGGAAAACTTCCGCACCGGCCGCACCCGCCATCCCATCCGCGTCCGCATCCGCGCCGGCATCAAGAAAGACGGCACGATCACCGCCATCGGCATGGACTGCTGGAACAACACCGGCGCCTACGGCGGCCACGGCCTGACGGTCGTCTCCTGCTGCGGCTCGAAGGTCCTGCCCCTCTACCGCTGCGAGAACATCCACTTCCTCGGCAAGGTCTACTACACCAACCTGCCCGTCGGCGGCGCCTATCGCGGCTTCGGCGCCACCCAGGCCTTCTTCGCCATGGAATCCACCATGGACAAGATGGCCGAAGCGATCGGCATGGATCCCCTCAAGCTCCGCCAGCTCAACCACATCAAGTCCGGCGAAGGCTCCCCCGTTTTCGCCGCCCTCGGCGAAGGCAAGGAAGGCGTGCCCATGACCGTCGGCTCCTGCGCCCTCGGCGAGTGCATCGAGAAGGGCGCCGCCGAAATCGGCTGGAAGAACCGCACCGACTGGCGCACCAAGACCGGCCGCTATCGCCGCGGCATCGGCATGGCCTGCCTCATGCAGGGCTCGTCCATCCCCCACATCGACATGGGCGGCGCGTCCATCAAGATGAACGAAGACGGCTCCTTCAACCTCCTCGTCGGCGCCACCGACCTGGGCACCGGCTCGGACACCGTCCTCGCCCAGATCGCCGCCGAGGAACTGGCCACCACCACCGACAAGATGATCGTGTACTCGTCGGACACCGACATGACCCCGTTCGACGTCGGCGCCTACGCCTCCTCGACCACGTATCTCTCCGGCGAGGCCGCCCGCAAGGCCGCCGCCGACGCCAAGCGCCAGATCCTGCACACCGGCGCCGAGATGCTCAACCTGCCCGAAGACCAGGTCGTCTGCAAGGACGCCCACGTCCAGAGCAAGGACGGCAAGCACAAGGTGTCCTACGGCGACATCTCCTGCTATTCGCTCTATTCCAAGAACCAGTACCAGATCATCGGCACCGCCTCGCACTTCACGCAGAAGTCGCCGCCGCCCTTCGCCGCCCACTTCGCCGAAATCGAAGTGGACACCTGGACCGGCAACATCCGCGTGCTCAAGTACGTCTCCACCATCGACTGCGGCACGGCCATCAACCCGGCCCTGTGCGAAGGCCAGACCGAAGGCGGCACCCTCAACGGCATCAGCTACGCCCTCACCGAACAGTACCTGTTCAAGAACGGGCGGATGACCAACGCCTCCTTCACGGACTACCACATCTTCTCGATGCGCGACGTCCCGCCCATCAAGGCCATCCTGGTGCCGTCCTACGAAGAGACCGGCCCGTTCGGCGCCAAGAGCGTTTCCGAAATCTGCATCAACGGGCCCGCGCCCGTCTTCGGCAACGCCATCTACAACGCCACCGGCGCCCGCCTCAACGAATTCCCCTTCACCCCCGAAAAGGTCCTCCAGGCCATCCAGGCCGTGAAGCGCTAGGCATTCGCGCCGCCCAGGGGCCGCGGACATCCGCGGCCCTTTTTTCGCGCCCCGGGTTCCAGGCCCCCGCGGGCTTGCCCTGCGGGTGAATCAGGTCCGCTGGACCTCCGGCCTCGCGAAAAACCAAACCGCCCGCCGATTTTTCCCTCGCCTCCCCGCGGAAAAATCCCGAGAATGCCTCCATGAACCGCGGGTATTGGAACCGGCTGGCGGACCGCTACGAAGACGAGATCTTCAGCGTGCTGGCCAACGACCGCGCGGCGCTCGTCGCGGACCGCGTGCGGCGCTGCGGCCGCCCGGACCGGGTCGCCACCGACGTCGGCTGCGGCATCGGCCATTTCCTGCCCCTGCTGGCCGCGAACTTCCGTCGCGTCCTCGCGGTGGATCTGTCGCCCAAGAACGTCGCCCAAGCGCGGGCGCGGCACGCGCGCCTGGCCAACGTGGATTACCGCGCCGCCGACCTGGCCGCGCCCCGCGCGTACCTGCCCGCCGCCGACTTCGCCCTCTGCGTCAACGTGCTCATCGCTCCCGACCTCGCCCTCCGCGCCCGGATCCTCGACGCCGTCGCGCGCCATCTCCGGCCCGGCGGCCATCTCGTCCTCGTCGTTCCCGCCCTCGAATCCATCCTCCTAACCGATTTCCGGCTCATCGAATGGAACCTGCGCGACGGCCAAACCCCGCGCCGGGCCGCCGGCGCCGGTTTCCGCGCCTTCCGGACCGTCCGCCGCCCGCGCCTGCACGAAGGCGTCGTGCCCATCGCCGGCGTCGCCACCAAGCACTACCTCCGCGACGAAATCGCCGCGCTGCTCGAGACCCGCGGTTTGCGCCCGCTGGAATTCGAGAAAATCGAATATCCCTGGACCTCCGAATTCGCCGCGCCGCCGCGCTGGATGCAAGCCCCCTATCCTTGGGACTGGCTCTGCGTCGCCCGCAAAGTCCCGGCCCGAATTCAACGAACCCCGCGCCCCGAGGAAACGCACGCATGAAAACCGCGCTCGGATTCCCGCTGCTCGCCCTTGTCGTCGCCGGCTGCGCCCTCGGCCGTCTCGCCGGGCCCGCCGCCGCGCCGTCCGCCAACCATACTCTCGTCCAGTTCAGCCGCGCCGAGGGCCTGGCCGGTTGGCACGTCGAGAACGACGACGTCATGGGCGGGCGCTCCCAGTCCCGCCTGACCCTCGACGACGCCGGCAACGCGGTCTTCGCCGGCACCATCTCCCTCGCGAACGGCGGCGGCTTCGCCTCCATCCAGTGCGACTATCCCGAGCTCGACGTCTCCGCCTACCGCGCCATCCACCTCGGTCTCAAGGGCGACGGCCAGCGCTACCAGGTGCGCCTCGACGCCGCGCGGCGCGACCGCCATTCCTACGCCGCCGACTTCCGGACCAGCGGCGACTGGCAGGAAATCGTCCTGCCCTTCGCGGATTTCTTCGCCATCCGCCGCGGCGACCGCCTCGACCTGCCCAACTACCCCGGCCGGACCCTCGCCCGCGTCCAGCTCCTGGCCGGCGACGGCCGCGCCGAATCCTTCCGCATCGAAATCGACCGCATCTGGCTCGAGAGGTGACCGCTCCATCCCGGCCGGAAACCGGCTCGGAATGCCGGTTTTACGTAGAACGTAAAAACTTTCACGCGCTTTTACGTAGAACGTAAAAACTTTGCGGCGCGGGAAAAACGACGCGGCCCGCCGGAGGCCGGCGGGCCGCGCGGAACGTTTTCGGGGCCGCTATTCGCCGGCCTTGATCTCGTCCCAGAGCTTCGTGTACTTGACGTTGTTCTCGCCGAGGTCGGCGAGGGTCTCGAGCTTGGCGACGACTTCCGCGGGCGGGAAGAGGATGGGATCGGCGCGGGTTTCTTCGGAGAGCAGCTCGTAGCTGGGCAGGTTCGGGCAGAGGAAATAGATGAACTCGGTCAGCTCGGCGGCGGACTGGGGTTCGAGGATGAAGTTGATCATCTTGTGGGCCAGTTCGGGCTGCGGCGCCCCTTCCGGGATCACCATGTCGTCGAAGTTGATCTGGGAGCCTTCCTCGGGCACCGCGATCCGGATGTCGTCGTTCTCGGCCTGGACGAGCATGAGGTCGCCGCTGTAGCCGTGGACGAGCAGGAATTCGCCGGAGGCGAGGCCGTTCTTGTATTGCTCGTTTTCGAACTTGGCGAGGTTCTTCTTCCAGCGCAGGACGACCTCCTTGGCCGCGGCCAGTTCGGCGTCGTTGGTCGTGTTGAGGCTGTAGCCGAGGTACTTGAGGGCGACGCCGATGACTTCGCGGTGGTCGTTGAGCATCGTCATGCGGCCCTTGAGGTCTTCGCGGTCGAGCATGCCCCACGTGGGTTTGAAGTCCTTCACCTTGCTGCCGAGATAGCCCAGGCAGGTGATCGTGACCGTGTAGGGCACGCTGTGGTCCATGGCCGGATCGAACGCCAGTTTCATGTAGTCCGGATCGATGTTCACGCGGTTGGGAATCAGGTCCAGGTTCAGCTTCTGGAGCATGCCCTGGTCGTTCATGATCTTGACCATGTAGCTGCTGGGGAACAGCAGGTCGTAGCCGGTCGCGCCCGCTTTCAGCTTGGCGTACATCTCCTCGTTGGAGGCGTAGGTGTCGACGACGACCTTGCAGTTGTTCTCGCGCTCGAACTGCGCGACCAGCTCGGGCTTGATGTAGTCCGACCAGGTGTAGACGTGCAGCACGGGTTTCTTCTCCGCGCAGCCGGCCAGGGCCGCGACCGCGGCGGCCAGCGCCAGCGCCGTCCAGATTCTCTTCGTCATGGTCCGTTCCTCCTTGGGGTGTTTTTCAATCGGTTCAGGCCGCCTTGCGGCCGCGGTTGGAGAGATACTGGCTGGCGATCACGCACAGGAAGGTGATGGCCAGCAGGATGGTGGAGAGCGCGTTGATCAGCGGCGGCGCGCCGTACTTGATCATGCTGTAGATCTTGATCGGCAGCGTGGTGGAGCCCGGGCCGGCCACGAAGAACGAAATGACGAAGTCGTCGATCGAGAGCGTGAAGGCCAGCAGACCGCCGGCGAGGATGCCCGGCGCCAGCATGGGCAGAAGCACCTTCCAGACCGTGGTCCACCACCCCGCGCCGAGATCCTGCGCGGCCTCGATGATCGCGAAATCGAAATCCTGCAGCCGCGCCAGCACGGTCATGGCCACGTAGGACAGGCAGAACGTGACGTGCGCGACGGCGATCGTCGCCAGCCCCAGCTGCACCTTGAGCTGCACGAAGAACAGCAGCAGGCTCAGGCCCATGAGGATTTCCGGCAGCACCAGCGGGGTGTAGATGACGCTGTAGTGCAGCTTCTGGAGCTTGCTGCCCGCGAACCGGTGCAGCGCGAACGCCGCCGAGGTGCCCAGCACCATCGAAACCAGCGTCGCCGCGCCCGCGATGACCAGCGTGTTGGTCAGCGCGTGCCAGATGCTCGGCTCGTTCATCAGGCGGACGTACCACTTCAGCGAGGTGGATTCCCACGAGCCGCCGAACCGCGACGAATTGAACGAGTTCGCCACCAGGATCACGATGGGGACGTAGAAAAAGGCGATCACCGCCCAGGTCACGATCAGGGGGAAGCGGCTGGGTTTCATGGCCTCAGACCCCCTCCTCGATCAGGGCGTCCTTGGGGTTTTCCTTCCGCCGCAGGGGGGTGATGACGACCATCGGAATCAGCACCGCCACCGTCAGCAGGGCCGACAGGCCCGCCGCGTGCGGCAGGTTGCGGTCCACGAAGGTGCGCTGCGCGATCTTGTTGCCGATCATCTCGCTGGTGGGCCCGCCGACGATGTCGGGGATCACGTACGAGCCCAGCGAGGGAATGAAGACCATCAGGAACGCGGTCAGCAGCCCCACGCGGATGCCGGGCAGGAAGATCTTGCGGAAGGCCAAAAACGACGTGGCGCCGAGATCCTTCGCGGCTTCGATCAGGCGGAAGTCGAATTTTTCCGACGCGGCGTAGATCGGCAGGATCGCGAAGGGCAGCTCGGTGTAGACCATCACCAGCAGCACCGCGTAGGCGTTGTAGAGCAGCGAAGTCTCCGGCGCAATCAGGCCGAGGAACACCAGCGCGTGCTTGAGCATGCCCTCCGGATGCAGCAGCACCTTCCAGGCGAAGATGCGCACGAGGAAGCTCGTCCAGAAAGGCAGGATGACCAGCAGCAGCACCAGCCGGCGCCGCGCGGGGCTCACCCGGGCCATGTAGTAGCCCATCGGCGTCGCCAGCAGGATGCACAGCGCCGTCGCGGCCACGCTCAGCCAGATCGTCCGCCACACGATGGCCGGATAGTTCGGGTTGCCCAGCGTCCAGAGCGTTTCCAGCGTCCAGCCCGCGCCGATGCCGCCGTAGGGCGTCGCCGGCTTGAACATGATCGCGAACACCAGCAGCGTCGGGACCAGGAACAGCACCAGCAGCCAGACGAACGACGGCAGCGTGACCAGCCATTCGGAAAGCTTGCGGCGGTGCTCGGCCTTCATCGCGCCGCGGTCCCCGCAGCCGCCGCGTCGGAGGCCGGCGCGCGCGCCAGGATCTGGTTGCTTTCGGTCGTCTCGCCGACTTCCTCGGGCGGCAGCTGGATGAGGTTTTCGTCCTGCTCGCTGTATTTTTCCAGCATGAAGCCGTCGTCGGCGTGCCAGCTGATCCAGACCTTTTCGCCCCAGCGGATCGGTTTTTCGTCCAGCAGGAAGCGGCTGTGCTGGCGGATCACGGAAATGCGGTAGTCGCCCGTGCGCACCCAGTACTTCGTCTGCGAGCCCAGGTAGATCACGTCCTCCACCCGGCCTTCGATCGCGTTCAGGTGGGGGGCCGGCTCGGGCCGCTCGCGCGAGATGCGCAGCTTTTCGGGCCGGATGCTCAGGAAGATGTGCTCGCCTTCCTTGATCTGCTTGTCGTTGTAGCACTCCAGGTCGGGGAAATCCTCGATCTTCAGGCGGCTGTAGTCCTTGTCCACCGCGACGGCCAGGAAGCCCTCGAGCACGGAGTTCTTTTCGAGGGGTTCGGCCACGATGCCGTCGAAGAAGTTCGTGTCGCCGATGAAGGCGGCGACGAAGCTGGAGCGCGGCGCCTCGTAGATTTCCGCCGGCGTGCCGAGCTGCTCGATCTTGCCGAGCTTCATCACCGCGATGCGGTCGGAGAGGCTCATGGCCTCGCCCTGGTCGTGGGTGACGTAGAGGAAGGTGATGCCGACTTCGTCGTGGATGAGGTCCAGTTCGATCAGCATGCGCTGGCGCAGCTTGAGGTCCAGCGCCGCCAGCGGCTCGTCGAGCAGCAGCACGCGCGGCTTGTTCACCAGCGCGCGGGCGATCGCCACGCGCTGCTTCTGGCCGCCGGAGATCTGGTCGGGCTTCTTCCAGGCCTGGTCTTCCATCTGGATCAAGGTCAGCATCTTCGCGACCTCTTCCTTGATCTCCTTCTTCGGGCGCTTGGCGACCTTCAGGCCGAAGGCGATGTTGTCCCAGACGGACAGGTGCGGAAACAGCGCGTAGCTCTGGAAGATGGTGTTGACCTTGCGCTCGTAGGGCGGCAGGTCGGTGACGTCCTCGCCCCCCAGCAGCACGCGGCCGGTGTCGGGCTGCTCGAAGCCGGCCAGGATGCGCAGCAGCGTCGTCTTGCCGCAGCCGCTCGGCCCCAGCAGCGAGAAGAACTCGCCTTGCTTGACGGTCAACGAAACGTGGTCGACCGCCTTCACCGCGCCGTAATGCTTGGATACGTCCTCGAATACCAGGAACTCGCTCACAGTCCTCCGCGTCCTCCGTTCCGGACGCCGGAACCGACCGTTCCCGCCGCCAGAATGGTTCGCATTATGAAACAGACGCCCCCCATTTCAATCAAAACTTTCGCGGCGCGCGCGGCGTTTGACGTGGACCGCCGGTTGCGCGATATTGTCCGCGCTGGTCCCGGACCGCGCCGTGCCGGTTCCGGGCCTGCTGGAGTTGCGCAGATGAAAAAATCGACGTCGTGGCTGGCCGCCCTCCTGATCCTGGCCGGGGGCCCGCCGGCCCTGCGGGCGGCGGCGCCGCCGCTGTTCGCCCCGGAACCGCCCGAGCCCGCCGCCGCCGCGATGGTGGCGGCCTATCTGCCCCTGCTCGCGGCCGGCCAGTTCGAACAGGCCCTCCAGCTGGTCGATCTGCGCGGCCTGCGGCAATACCTGCTCGATCGGCGCCTGAACGACCTGCGGGCGAAGAATCGGGAGCTGACCGAAGCGGAACTCCAGGACATTTCCGCGCAATTGCAGGTCAACGAGCTCAACCCCGCCCGGCTGCAGGCCATCCAGCTGGACACGCTCAAGGACGCCGACTACGCCGGCCTGGCCATGGACGTCGTCGGCTACGCCCCGGCCCCCGAGGGCGCCGGCTATCTCGTCAGCGTCGTCGGCCGGGCGCCCGACGGCCGGGAGAAGCCCATCCTGCTCGGTCTCAAGAAACTGGGCGAGGAATGGCTCATCGCGCCCGAAATCGTGGAAGAACTGGGCCGCCGGTCCGTCGTCGCCGCCGCCCAGCCCGTGCCGCCGCCGGCGCCCGTGGTCGCCGCCGTGGACGCCTTCTGGAAGCGGTGGCAGGCCGGCGATCTCGACGAGGCCTACGCCCTGCATGCCCCCGAATATCGCCAAGCCGTGCCGCTGCTGGCCTTCCTGCAGCAAGCCCAGGAACTGATCGCCCAGATCGGCGCTCCCACGGCCTGGAAAATCGTCCAGTGCCGGCCCATCGCGGCGGGCACCCTCGGACTCGGCGTCGACGTCCAAGGCCCGAACGGTTCGCGCCCCACCATCATGGTCTTCCGCAAGCAGGGCGAATCGTGGATCCTGGTCAACAGCCAAACCCGCATGCCGACGGCGGCCAATGCCGCCCCGGCCGGCCCGGCGGCGCCGGCCGCCAGCCCTTTCCGCACCGACTTGAAGCCCAGCCTGAAACCCGTCTTGCCCGCCGCGGAACCGACTCCGGCCCCGGCCGCCGCGCGTCCCGCTCCGGCCCAACCCGACGCCCCCATCGGACCCGACGCCCCATGAACGACGCTGCCGCAGCCGGTTCCGTCCGCCCTCCGTTTTCCGCCAACGGCAAGCGGCTGGGCGTGTTCGTCATTTCCTACAACGCCGAGAAGCTCATCCAGGACACCCTGCGGCGCATTCCGGACGACGTCTGGCGCGAGGTGGAAGTCGTCTACGTCGTGGACGACTGCAGCATGGACGAAACGACCCGCCAGGCACTCGACTACCCCGATCCCTTCGGCAAGCTGAAGGTGTTCCGCAACCGGACCAACCGCCGCTACGGCGGCAACCAGAAATTCGGCTACCAGTACGCCATCGACCGCGGCCTCGACGCCGTCGTCATGCTGCACGGCGACGGCCAATACGCGCCGGAAATGCTGCCGGATCTGCTTCAGCCCCTCGTGGCGGGCGAAGCCGAGGTGGTCATCGGCTCGCGCATGATCCACCGCCGCGACGCCCTCAAGGGCGGCATGCCGAAATACAAGTTCGTCGCCAACATCTTCCTGACCTGGGCGGAGAATCTGCTCAGCGGCATGCGCCTGTCCGAATTCCATTCCGGCTACCGGGCCTACGCCACCTCCTTCCTGCGGCGCGTGCCGCTGTGGGACAACAGCGACGAGTGGCATTTCGACACCCACGTCCTGTTCCAGGCCAAGCAGGCCGGCGCCGCCATCCGCGAGATCCCCATTCCCACCCGCTACGGCGACGAAGTCTGCCACGTCAACGGCATTTCTTACGGCCTCAATTGCCTCCGCAGCGCCCTGCTCTACCGGCTGCACCGCTGGGGGCTTGTCCGCCTCAACCGCTACGACGTCGCGCCGCGCGCCCTGGTCGAAGCCCGCAAGCTCGACGATCCCTATTCCTCCCACTCCCTCATCCTGCGCCGCCTGCGCCAGATGAAGCTCGACGGCGTCCAGGCCCTCGATCTCGGCTTCGGCTGCGCCGCCATCGCCGCCGCGCTCCGGCAGGAAGGCGTCGTGCTCGACGGCATCGACCGCGATCCGCGGGCCATCGCCGAGTCCGGCGCGCTGTTCCGGCGGACGTTCCAGAACGACCTCAACCGGATCGACGAGATCCCGCTGGAAGGCAGGTACGACGTCATCCTCGCGGCCGACATCCTCCAGTTCCTGGTCGATCCGGCCGATTTCCTCTCCCGCCTGAAGAAATACCTCGTCAAGGGCGGCCTGCTGGCGGTGGCGCTGCCCAACGTGGTCAACGTGCAGACGCGCCTGCGCGTGCTGTTCGGGCAATTCCCGCTGCACCACCGCGGCATCCTGGAAGAGCAGGCTCTGCACTTCTACACGCTGGACAGCATGCGCCGGCTGCTGGTCCGCGCCGGCTGGAAAGTCGAGGAAACGGACGTCACTTCCTTGCCCCTGACTTTGGTCTTCCCGTTCCTCCGCCGCCGGCGCTGGCGCCTGCCGCTGTGGATCTGCCGCGGCCTCACGCTCCTGTTCAAAGGCTTGTTCGCCTACCAAGGCATCCTGTTCTGCAAGAATCCGAACGAAGCCGACTTGCTGTGAACTCCTCCATCCAGGCCCGGGCCGATCTGCCCCGGGTGCCCTACCGCCAGGCGCCGCTGGTCCTGCTGGCGCTGGCCGCCGCCGTCCTGGCGATCACCTGGCCCTGGGCGGCGCATTTCGCGACCGCCACGTTCGATCACTGGGATCCTCCGTTCCACGCCTGGAAACTGGAACTCGTCGCCCGCGCCATCCTGGGCGGGCACCTGCTGCCGCCCGACGGCAACACCAACGTGTACTACCCGCATCCGGGCACGCTCTACTTCGAGGCGCTGCATTGGCCCCAGGCCGTGGTGGCGGCCGCCCTCTTCGGCCTGACGAATTTCAACTCCCTGCTCGTCTACCACCTCGTCCTCGTCTTCTTCTGGGCGCTGTCGGGCCTGTGCTTCTGGATGCTGCTGCACGCGCTGGGCGCCACCCGGAGCGCCGCCTGGCTGGGCGCGATGATATTCGTTCTCATGCCCTACCGCATCAGCTACGCGGTCGAATTCAACATGCAGCTCTGCTTCGGCCTGCCGCTGTTCTTTTTCTTCATGGTCCGCTATTTCCAGCGCCCGTCCATCCGCTACGCCTGCGGCATGGCCGTGGCCTGGTGGCTGCAGGCCTCCAGCGAGCTCTACCAAGCCGTGTTCCTCCTCCTGATCCTGCCCTTCCCCGCCGTGGCCCTCCTCGCCGCCCGGTGGCGCCTGCTCGGCGACGTCCGCCGCTTCTGGCTGCCCGCGCTCTGCGCCGCGGCGCTGGGCGGCACGCTCACCACCGTCCTCCTGGGGCCCTATCTCACCCTGCTCAACGTGCACGCGGTCAACCGCAACCTGCTGGAGATCGCCACCCACGTCCTCGAGCCGTTCTCCTACCTGCGCCCCGGCGGCCGCTTCCATTTGCTGGCGCCCTTCGACGCCCGCCAAGACGAAATGGTGGTCTATCCCACGCTCGCCCTGATCCTGCTGGCGGCCACGCACCTCGTCCTCGACGCCCGCCGGCTGGCTGCCGTCGCCGTGCCGCGCTGGGTGACGCTGCTCCGGGTCGTCCGCTGGACGGCCCTGATCGCTTTCTTTGTCCTGAGCTTCGTCATCTACTATTCGGGCATGCGACATCACCTGCAGGCCCTGTATGCGGCCCTGCCCATCGTCGCCTGCGCATTCGCCTTCCTCGTCCTGTTCCATCCCACTTCGCGCGACGCCCCCGCGCTGTTCGTCACCGGCCTCTTCGCCGGCGCCATCTTCGCCTTCTTCATGAGCCTGGGGCCGCTGCTGCTCGTTCGCCATACCGGGTTCTACGCCCCCAATCCGATCTACGTCTGGCTCTACACCCATCTGAAAATGCTTCAGGGATTCCGCGTGGTTTCCCGCTTCAGCATCTACGTGCTGATCTACATGGTGATCGCCTCCGCGCTGGCCTGGAGCTGGATCGAGCGGCGCTGGCTCGCGCGGCCCGCCTGGCGTTGGCTGTGGCTGGCGCCCCTGCTGCTCGCGGCCGTCGAATGCCTGCCCCGCGGCCCGCTGCGCTTCAGCGCGCTGGAGGTGCCCTACGCGACCCCCGTGCTGGATTTCCTCGACCGG
>ERZ795051.4726-NODE-4726-length-12500-cov-11.524307_pt1 | contig 12500 bp, 8 predicted proteins | sample MGYA00375135_ERZ795051 | MGnify/ENA primary metagenome ERZ795051 (study PRJEB30180, sample SAMN05720222) | activated sludge metagenome | isolation source: Anaerobic digester | place: Japan | collected 2015-05-26 ... | reverse complement strand
TCCCCCATTTCCAAATTTTCCATAATCTTCATCGCTTCCTCCCTGCTGTTACCGCAGAAATCAGGATCAGGCTGAAAATCAATGCATACCTTTGGCCGCAGTTCACTGCCATACAGGGCACAACGGTAATCGTCAGTGAGATGTATGCATCTTACACCCGCAGGCTTGCCACCAGGCATACCCGGAATGGGCGATGATATTGAAATCGCAATACAGCAGGCTCCACAGTATGGGCGGCACTCCACCGGCAGAATGGGATTAAATCCAAATATTACAAAAATACTTAATTCAGTGGATCATTATGTAGCCAGAGGATGCTGGAATGAGGTATGAGGAATGAGGAGTGAGGAATGAGGAGTGAGGGATGAGGGGTGAGATGAGCATTATTATCGAATAAAAAGTTTATATTAATTTTACATAAGCAAATTATACTATCTTAAACTCTTAAACATTTTATGTCAGACTAAAACTTCCCGAAATGAAAACTCAGTTCTTGCCGGCCGTTTTTACTATAATCCTGATTGTCTTTTTAATAGATTATATATCAGGTCAATCCACAGGTCAGCAGGCAGCAGGGAAAAAATTCATTAACGCCCGCGTGACAGAGGTTGTAAAGGTTAAAATTGGTAACGGTCCGGAAAATATCGGTGCCATCAGTCCGCCCGAAGCTGAGGCAATTGGTCCTATGAGCTTTACAATCAGTGACGAAGGCGAGATATATATTCTCGACCAGCTGAATTCACGGATTCAGGTGTACCGCGACGGCAAAAGAACGGGGACAATAAAGATTCCCGTCAAACCGGAAGGAATAATGGATATTGAATTATTACCTGACGGGAAAATTGCCCTGCTGGATAATACAATGGAAAAATCTCTATTTATCATCGACAGGCTAGGAAAATTGATCAATACCATACCTCTTGAAGGCCAGCTTCTCGCCTATGCTCCGGAAGCAACAGAAATAAATGTGGTGAGAGAGGGAAAATTTGTCGGTGTATGGGTCAGGGTTAACGGCCACTCGGTTAAGCTTGCCGATGCTGATGGTAAGACAGCTACGAGGGTATCTGTCCCGGGGAAACTAACCTTTAACAGTGAACGGCTGCTTGATGCTAAGATTCTTGGAGATATTACAATATCTCTGATGCGTTCTGATAAAGGGAGCTTGAGTATGTGGGAACCCGAACTGACAGTTGAATTCGACATGTTTGTCATTCATTTTGGAGGGCCATGGGACGACAGAAGCGGGAATATTTACCTGAGTGCATTCATGGAAGATAGCGATGAGCAGGGTAAAAGCACATATTCAAATGTGATGGTTCTCTTTTCTTCAGCAATGAAAGAAACCGGCAGGATAAAACTTGCAGTACAAAAGGCATTCTATGAAATCTTCCACCCGGTTAAGGTAAGCCCTGATGGCAAAATATACCAGATGATAGCTGAGGAACGGGAAATTGTGGTTCTTAAGTATGACCTCTGACATTAAATAAATAAAAAAAGGATATACATGAAGAATTTCATAGAATGCTGGAGCATCTCGTAAAAAACCTTATCTTAGGTAGACTCAAAGGATTTCAGAGTTAATAAATTTATTATCTTTGTTAGAATTTTTAAAAATTTTGCAAGGAAGTTACAAAACAAATTGACGCTAAAATTGTTATTATGAATGGTGAAAAAATTGTCAGCCATATTATTTTTTTTGCTCATATTCGGCGCAATGATGAAGTTGACAATCTCCATTCATTACTGCGGAGGTATTTTCATTGCATCAAAAGCTTCATTATTGGGCAGACTTGCTTCGTGCGGGATGCAGAATGACAGCGGAACATGCCCAGTTTCAGGAAAAAATTATAAGTCACATTGCTGCGAAACCTCAATAATTTCTTACAGCACTGTAAATAAATACGTTTCTCCCTCCCAACCGAAACAATATGAAATAAAAGCAAAACACTTCACGTATTTTATTAGCCGGAACGATTTACAGTACACAATTGAATACAAAACAGCTATAGTAAACGATTTAAGCCCTCCCGGTAATAACTTAATTTCCACCCCGGGACTATCATTCTTATGTGTTTTTCGTATTTGATTAAATAAACTTTAAGGTACAGATTATTTCTGGAATTCCTGTGCATTGATAATTTTTCATATTTAACAGATTTAATTCTATTTCATTAATTTTTTTAAAATCAATTCTCATGAAAAAAATTAAATTTTTAACAATAGCCCTGTTTGCAGCAGTATTTGCTTTAAATGCTCAGACACAGGTCCACGATCATTCAAAAATGCTTCCGATTAAAACCGACACAGTTAAGGTGCTTGGAAATTGCGATATGTGCAAAGCCAGGATTGAAAATGCTGTAAAATCGGAAGGTGCAACCTCAGCTTTGTGGAGTGCTGACACTAAACTACTCGTTGTTTCATATGACCCTTCCAAAACAAGCATCGATAATCTATTGAAAAAGATTGCAGCTGTTGGTCATGATAATGAAAAGTACAGGGCCGATGATAAAGTATACAACACTTTGCCAGCCTGTTGCAAATACGAACGTGGTAAATTTTGATTGTAAAAAGGGGTTGGGAGCTTGAAACAGGCTCCACCTCTTTTTCCATTTATAATTTAGACTGCCATGTTTAACAGAATTGTAAAATATTTTCTCGAAAACAGGCTCATAACCTTTATTGTCCTTATTTCCATTATTCTCCTAGGGGTAGCAACAATGCCTTTCAATATAAGAACAGGTTTACTTCCGAGGAGTCCGGTGCCTGTGGATGCTATACCAGATATAGGTGAAAATCAGCAGATTGTTGCGACAGAATGGATGGGTCGTTCTCCAAAAGATGTTCAGGATCAGATAACATATCCACTTTCGGCTGCTTTATTGGGTATTCCCGGTGTAAAAGCCATCCGTAGCACTTCGATGTTTGGTATGTCGTTTATTTATGTAATTTTTAACGATAATGTCGAATTTTACTGGAGCCGTTCGAGAATACTTGAGAAGCTCAATTCGCTGCCACCGGGCACACTGCCTTCCGGCGTTCAACCCACTCTTGGACCCGATGCAACTGCTTTGGGTCAGATATTCTGGTACACCCTGGAAGGCAGGGACCCTGTTACAGGCGAACCAAAAGGCGGATGGGACCCTGCAGAACTCAGGACCATACAGGATTTCTATGTAAAATACAGCCTGTCGGCAGCTGAAGGTGTTTCAGAGGTGGCATCAGTTGGAGGTTTTGTAAAAGAATATCAGATAGATATTGACCCTGATGCTCTCAAAGCTTTTAATGTCAGCATAATGGATGTTATGAATGCCGTAAAGAAGTGCAACCTTGACATAGGAGCGGAAACAATTGAGCTGAACAAAGTTGAGTACATTATAAGAGGACTGGGATATATCCGGAATCTTCACGATCTTGAAATGTCGGTAATAACAGCCAGGGATAATGTTCCTGTCAGGATAAAAGATGTGGCAAAAGTTTTATTTGGACCGGCCACAAGGAGAGGAGGACTTGATAAGGGAGGTTCGGAAGCAGTTGGTGCAGTAGTTGTAGCCAGATATGGCTCTAACCCTATTGAAGTAATAAACAATGTAAAAGAGAAAATCCGCGAGATAGAGCCCGGATTGCCGCAAAAAATATTGCCCGATGGTTCCATTTCAAAAGTCACAATTGTACCTTTTTATGACCGGACTGGACTGATAAAAGAAACTATCGGCACACTTGAAACCGCACTTTCTCATGAGATCCTTATAAGTATAATTGTTATCATAATTCTTGTGATGAATCTCAGGGCTTCTATGATTGTTGCTGGTTTGTTGCCCCTCGGAGTATTGCTGACATTCATATTCATGAGATTCTTCGGAGTAGATGCTAATATTGTTGCACTTTCTGGTATTGCGATTGCTATCGGAGTAATGGTTGACATAGGTATTGTTGATGTGGAGAACATTCTAAGGCATCTCGAAATGCCTGAAAATAAAGGAATAAAAGGAAAGAAACTTCTGAATGTTATCTATCATGCGACTACTGAAGTAAGAGCAGCCGTGGTGACTTCAATTGCCACAACTATTGTGAGTTTTCTGCCGGTTTTTGCTATGCAGTACCAGGAAGGAAAACTGTTTCATCCACTGGCATGGACAAAAACATTTGCCCTCATTTCAGCATTTATACTTGGAATTATAGTCCTCCCGACTCTTGTTCATGTTTTTTTCAATATCTCATTTAACAGGAAAGCAATCAAAAAGGCATGGAATATTTGCTTGATTTCAGCAGGTCTGATAATGGTTATATTATATCGTGAATGGCCTGCAATTGCTATAACAGCTGCGGGAATAAACAATTTTTTTAAGGACAGATGGCCCGATAAACAAAAAGAGTTTCCAGGTTATATTAACATTTTGATCACTGCTCTTTTTGCGACATGGTACCTGGCAGAAGAATGGTTACCCCTCGGCGCAGAAAACAGTGGACTTATAAACTTCATTTTTGTTGCGGCAATAGTGGCTGTAATCCTTGTGTTACTTATTTCAATGGTGCATTATTACGAAAAAATACTCAGGTGGGCACTTGTGAACAAATGGAAATTTCTGTTAATTCCTGCGGCGACATTATTGTTTGGCATACTTGCCTGGCAGGGAGTTGACAGGGTATTTGGTTTAATCCCTGCTGGCCTGGAGAAGACAGGCTGGAAAGAGGTTCGACAAACAAAGATATGGCAGGCAGCAACAAGACTTTTTCCCGGGACGGGGAAAGAGTTTATGCCGTCGCTCGATGAAGGTTCATTTCTGCTTATGCCTACCAGCATGCCTCATACAGGTATAGAAAAGAACCTCGAATATATTAATATCCTCGATTCACGCCTCTCAGCAATACCGGAAATAGAAACAGTAGTTGGCAAGTGGGGACGTGTAAACTCAGCCCTTGACCCGGCTCCTGTCCAGATGTTTGAAAATGTGGTCAATTACCGCTCCGAATACCTGCTTGATGAAAACGGAAGAAGGATAAGGTTCAGAGTAGATGACAATGGAAGATTTCTGTTAAAGGATGGTTCACTTTTTGATCCTGCAAGCGAACCATTCAGATTAATACCTGCAGACAGCCTGATTCCTGATAGAAAAGGCAGATATTTTCGGCAATGGAGGCCTCATATCAAAAAGCCCTCAGATATCTGGAATGAAATTGTCAAAGTGACCGATATTCCGGGACTTACCTCAGCCCCGAAATTGCAACCTATTGAAGCACGCCTTGTAATGCTATCAACTGGCATGCGTGCACCAATGGGTTTGAAAGTATACGGTCCTGATCTTGATGCAATTGAACAGGCAGGACTGGTTCTTGAAAAAGCATTAAAAGAAGTTCCTTCTATAAAGCCTTCCACAGTATTTTACGATCGGGCTGTTGGCGCACCATACATTGAGATTAGACTTAACCGGGAAGCCATGGCCCGTTACGGAATGAAAGTGGGTGATGTTCAGGATATACTTCAAGCTGCCGTAGGTGGTATGGCACTATCAACATCTGTTGAAGGTCGTGAAAGATATGCAATCAGGATACGATATGCCAGGGAATTTCGAGATACGCCTGAGACACTGAAGAGGATCCTCATTCCTTCAATGGAAGGAACACAGATTCCACTTGGTGAAATTGCTGACATTGATTATTCACGCGGGGCACAGATGATAAGAAGCGAGAACACTTTCCAGGTTGGGTATGTCATATTTGATAAAATTGAAGGTAAAGCAGAAGTTGATGTAGTTGAAGAAGCATCCAAAATTATCAGACAGAAAGTAAACTCCGGTGAAATTAAACTGCCTTCAGGTGTTACTTTTAAGTTTGCAGGAAATTATGAAAATCAGATTAGAGCAGCACACAGACTCGCTGTTGTAATACCGGTCAGCTTGATAATTATCTTTCTTCTGCTATATTTCCAGTTCAAGACGATAACTGCTTCTCTTATTCACTTCTCAGGAGTCTTTGTTGCCTTCGCAGGTGGTTTTATAATGCTATGGCTCTATGGCCAGGATTGGTTCCTGAATCTTTCCATTGCAGGCATTAACATACGAGACCTGTTTCAGATGCATACTATCAATTTAAGTGTAGCTGTATGGGTTGGTTTCATTGCCCTCTTTGGCATTGCTACTAACGACGGAGTTATTATGGGAACATATATTCACCAGGTCTTTGAAGAAAAAAAGCCCTCAACTGTTGTCGAGGTGAGAGAAGCAGTGATTACAGCTGGAAAAAAGCGTGTACGACCGGCAATGATGACTACTGCAGTAGCGGTAATAGCACTCCTTCCCGTTCTTTCGTCCACAGGAAAAGGGTCTGATATTATGGTCCCGCTGGCTATTCCAATGTTTGGAGGTATGGTAATACAGGTTATGACAATTTTTGTTGTACCCCTGTTTCAAGCTATATGGAGGGAAAAGGCAGTGGAAAAAAGTCTTATAAAACTTCAGAAACAATCAAATGAGTAATGATAACAACATTCTATAAACTAATAATTTCGTTAATTTTAATAGCTGCTGGTTTTCAGGGGCTGGCGCAAACGATCTCTGATTCACTCAAAATGTACCTTGAGAAGGCTGAAAAAAATAACCCTGCTGTCCTGCAGAAATTCATTGAATATCAGGCAGCCCTGCAAAAAGTGCATCAAGCCGGAAGCCTTCCAGATCCTGAAATCAGCACGGGTGTTTTTCTCCAACCTATGGAGATTGTAAATGGAAGTCAGATTGCAGAAGTTCGCCTGATGCAGATGTTGCCATGGTTTGGAGTACTGAAAAATGCAAAAAACGAAATGAACCTCATGGCAAATGCAAAATATGAAGCCCTAATTGATGCAAAACAACAATTGCATTTCGAAGTGCAGCGTACATGGTATGAACTGTATAAAACAAGAAAGAATATCAATATTTATGAGAAAAATATGGCCATTTTAACTGCAATTGAAAGGCTTGCATCGGTAAAATTTAAAGCTTCATATTTAAGCGAATCGATGCCTTCTTCTTCAGGCATGAATAATCAAATAGACAAAGATGCCTCAGGGTCGTTGCTTGCCGACCTGTACCGTATCCAGCTTGAAAAAAATGAACTAAGAAACAATATTACGTTGCTGAAGTCACAGGAAGTGTCAGAAATAGCCCTTTTTAACAGTTATCTTAATCGACCTTCAGGTCATCCTGTCTATACTGATTCTTTGATAGTTATTGATTCAAGCCAATTTACAATAACAGAAGTAATTCATTCAGTTAAGGAAAAAAATCCAATGCTTAAAATGTTTGAATTTGAGAATCAATCCTATTTAGCCCGAAAGAAAATGGTAACTGGAATGAGTTATCCGATGACAGGAGCCGGAGTAAGTTATTCTTTGATCAGTAAGAATGATATGTCAGTTTCGGCGATGAATGGCAAAGATATGATTATGCCTATGATAAGTATTACGTTACCTGTTTACAGAAATAAGTACAACGCAATGAAAAAGGAAGCAGACCTTATGAGTCAGGCAGCTACAATGAATTATATTTCTGCGGTAAATTCCCTTGAAGTAGAAAGCTACCAGGCTTTTCAATCATATCAGGATGCTCTTCGGAGAATACAACTTTTTGAAGAGCAGTATGATCTTGCTAACAAATCGCTTAACATTATGCTTAAGAATTTTTACACATCAGGTACTGACCTAACAGAGGTTTTGCGATTATATCAGATGACTCTGGATTATGAACTCAAAAAAGCAGAAGCAGAAGCCGATTTGAACATTGCTGCTGCCTCATTAAAGAGATTAATGGCAATACCTTTATCAAATTAAAAAGAATTAATATGAAAAAATTTATATGTATTATAAGATCTAATAATTGGTTTATTTACAGTATTATAATGCTGCTGGGCATATTCACAGGATGGCTGATTTTTCACCCTTCGAGCAGAGAACAAAAAATTATGGAGCACAAGGCCGAGTCCGTTCAGAGCACAATCTGGACATGTGCGATGCATCCGCAGATAAGAATGGACCAACCAGGTAAATGTCCAATCTGTGGTATGGATCTCATTCCACTCGTTCAAACAGGAAAAACATTCGATGATTCAATGGCTCTACACCTGACAAAAGAAGCAGCAGCTCTTGCGCAGGTCCATACAACTATTATCCGCAGGCAAAACCCAGTAAGCGAAATACGACTCTACGGTAAAGTGCAGGCAGATGAACGGTTGTTAAAAAGTCAGTCAGCACATGTTTCGGGAAGGATTGAAAGGTTACATATCAATTTTACAGGTGAACAGATATCGGCCGGTCAGGTACTCGCTACCATCTTTTCTCCTGAACTTATTACTGCACAGCAGGAACTGCTTGAAGCCGTAAAATTAAAAGATACACAACCAGCAATTTATGAGGCTGCCAGAGAGAAACTGCGCCAATGGAAACTGACTGATAAACAAATATATGAGATTGAAAATAAGGGAGAAGTCAGGACAGTATTTGATATTATCTCGAACACAAATGGCATAGTAACTTCAAAGCTGGTAAAAGAGGGAGATTATGTCACGAAGGGAAGTATACTTTTTGAAATAGTAGATCTTTCAAAAGTGTGGATTTTATTTGATGCTTATGAAAGTGATTTACCGTTTATTAAAATAAATCAAAAAGTAACATTTCAGGTTCATGCCCTGCCTGGTAAGAATTTTTCCGGAATTGTTACTTTTATAGACCCCCTGGTCGATCCGATTACTCGTGTTGTTAAGTTAAGGGTTGAAGCTGAAAACAATAACAACGAGCTAAAACCCGGCATGTTCGTCACAGGAGTAATCTTATCAAGTCCTCCTGAACTTCAAAACAGCATTGCTGTCCCACGTTCTGCAGTGTTATGGACAGGTAAGCGCTCAATAGTTTATGTTAAAATGACAGGGATTGATGAGCCTGTTTTCAAAATGCGTGAAATATTGCTTGGACCTTTAATGGGTGATTTATATATTGTTACTGATGGTCTTTCAGAAGGAGAGGAAATAGTTACAAACGGAGTTTTCAGTATTGATGCTGCTGCTCAGCTCGAAGGCAAACCCTCAATGATGAACCCAGTTCCAGAAGTAGCAGTAACGGGTCATAACCATAGTAACATGTCTGAAATCAGCAGACAAAAGGAAGAAAATGTTTTTGAACATTCAGAATTTCATGTGTCAGGTAATTGTGAAATGTGTAAGGAACGGATTGAAACTGCAGCTAAATCTGTAAAAGGTGTTATTTCAGCTCAATGGGATATTGAAAGTAAATTATTCCATGTTACTTATAACAGTTCACTTACAAATGTAAAAGTCATTCAGAAAGCTATAGCTGATGTAGGACATGACAACGACGGCTACAGGGCACCCGATGAGGTTTATGAAAAACTACCCCAGTGCTGCCTGTACCGGAAATAATGTACAATTTTTGCTCCATGATACAAAAAAATACTGGCAGGATATTGCATATATGAATTATTTGTGAGGACTGCCCGCTGGAAGTGAATTCATGAAATCTGTAACTAAAAACCACCCATTCATAAATGAAATTTAATAATCCATTAATCAGAGAATATTGTCTAAAAGAAAGCTTTGATACCTTATTCTTCGTATTTTTGAAGCAAAATTCCTGTTATGCGGATTGATATCATCACTGTTTTACCGGAATTGCTTCAGAGTCCCTTAAGTCATTCGATAATTAAAAGAGCCCGTGAAAAGGGTATTGTGGAGATAAATGTTATCAATCTCAGGGATTATGCCACTGATAAATACAAAAGCGTTGACGATTATGCCTATGGGGGCGGTGCTGGAATGGTTATGATGATTGAGCCTGTTTACAGGGCACTGGAAGCACTTAAGAAAGAAAGACAATACGATGAAATTATCTATACCTCTCCTGATGGCATCAGGTTCAACCAGAAACTTGCCAACAAGTTATCCCTTCTGAACAACATCATCATCCTTGCAGGGCACTATAAGGGTGTGGATCAGAGAATCAGGGACCATCTCATAACTATGGAAATCTCCATTGGTGATTATGTTTTGTCGGGAGGCGAGCTGCCTGCTGCTGTCATAACCGACGCTGTGGTTAGGCTTCTCCCTGGTGCCATCTCAGATGAACAGTCGGCTCTCACCGACTCCTTCCAGGACGACCTCCTCGCTCCACCTGTATATACCCGACCTGCTGAATTCATGGGATGGAAAGTGCCCGAGATACTCCTTTCAGGCAATACACCCGAAATAGAAAAATGGAGACTCGAACAGTCAATCGAGAGGACAAGACGTTTAAGACCCGATTTGCTGAAGGATGAAAAGTAAATCGCTGATAATATATCCGGCAGGTATATTTATTACTGCATTTTGTTTCCTTTCCGCATGCAGGAATTTATCCAGCGATGATTATCTGAAGCGAGGTTTCATCAATCCGCCCGACTCTGCAAAACCCGGTGTTTACTGGTATTTCATGGATGGTAACATCGATAAAAAGGCAATAACGGAAGACCTTGAATCGATGAAGAAGGCAGGTATTGGTTATTCATTGTTTATTAAGGTTAATGTTGGCATTCCACGGGGTAACGTTGACTTCATGAGCGAAGAATGGATGGATCTCTTTGCCCATGCTGTCAGGGAAGCCGAAAGACTGGGCATAAGAATAATACTCGGTTCCGGACCTGGGTGGGCCGGCAGCGGAGGCCCGTGGGTGAGACCGGAGCAGAGCATGATGCATCTTGTTGCCGCCGATACCATTGTAAACGGTCCCTTTTCTTTTGATGCCTCCCTTCCCCTGCCCAGACCCAAATTGCCTTACTTCGGAGAAAACTCACTGACACCTGAGCTGAAAGATATCAGGGATAAATGGTACGAAGATGTAAGAATCCTTGCATTTCCCGCACCTGAGAAAAAAACTGAAATTGAAAATCTTGATGATAAAGCCTTTTACTACAGGGCGCCGTATACCTCACGTCCAGGCGTGGTACCTTTCTTTCTTCCTCGCGACAGTACAGAAGATACGAAAGAACCCGCTGTTAAAAAAGAAAAAATCATAGACCTTACCCCTGTTTACCAGGGCAATGGCAGGCTAACCTGGAATGTACCTCCCGGACGCTGGGTAATTATTCGCTTTGTTAAACGCAATAACGGGGCTGTGACACGGCCCGCACCTTTGCCCGGACTCGGTTTTGAGTCGGACAAGTTCGATACTGCTGCACTGGGTGAGCATTTCAGGTCCTATATCGGAAAACTTATCCGGAAGGTAGGGCCTCGAAAAACCTCTGGCGGCGGAGGATGGACCTTGCTTCATATCGACAGCTGGGAAATGGGAGCACAAAACTGGAGTCACCGCTTTCTCGATGAATTTATTAAAAGAAGGGACTATGACCCTGTGCTCTACCTCCCTGTTCTTGCCGGCCGTTTTTACTATAATCCTGATTGTCTTTTTAACAGATTATGTATCAGGTCAGCAGACAGCAGGGAAAAAATTCATTAACGCCCACGTGACAGAGGTCGTAAGGGTTAAAATTGGTAACGGTCCGGAAAATATCGGTGCCATCAGTCCGCCCGAGGCTGAGGCAATTGGTCCTATGAGCTTTACAATCAGCGACGAAGGCGAGATATATATTCTCGACCAGCTGAATTCACGGATTCAGGTGTACCGCGACGGCAAAAGAACGGGGACAATAAAGATTCCCGTCAAACCGGAAGGAATAATGGATATTGAATTATTACCTGACGGGAAAATTGCCCTGCTGGATAATACAATGGAAAAATCTCTATTTATCATCGACAGGCTAGGAAAATTGATCAATACCATACCTCTTGAAGGCCAGCTTCTCGCCTATGCTCCGGAAGCAACAGAAATAAATGTGGTGAGAGAGGGAAAATTTGTCGGTGTATGGGTCAGGGTTAACGGCCACTCGGTTAAGCTTGCCGATGCTGATGGTAAGACAGCTACGAGGGTATCTGTCCCGGGGAAACTAACCTTTAACAGTGAACGGCTGCTTGATGCTAAGATTCTTGGAGATATTACAATATCTCTGATGCGTTCTGATAAAGGGAGCTTGAGTATGTGGGAACCCGAACTGACAGTTGAATTCGACATGTTTGTCATTCATTTTGGAGGGCCATGGGACGACAGAAGCGGGAATATTTACCTGAGTGCATTCATGGAAGATAGCGATGAGCAGGGTAAAAGCACATATTCAAATGTGATGGTTCTCTTTTCTTCAGCAATGAAAGAAACCTGCAGGATAAAACTTGCAGTACAAAAGGCATTATATGAAATCTTTCACCCGGTTAAGGTAAGCCCTGAAGGCAAAATATACCAGATGATAGCCGAGGAACGGGAAATTGTGGTTCTTAAGTATGAATTCTGAAACTCAATTAATTTTCAAATTGTAAATAGACGAATATTAGTATCAGTTAAAAAAGAAAAAGAAAAAATACGTTCTGAATCATTGTATGTTTTTATTTCAGTAAATCAATACATCCGGTTTTTACTAATAAAAAATTCAGTTGAT
>ERZ795051.4725-NODE-4725-length-12502-cov-6.074877_pt1 | contig 12502 bp, 8 predicted proteins | sample MGYA00375135_ERZ795051 | MGnify/ENA primary metagenome ERZ795051 (study PRJEB30180, sample SAMN05720222) | activated sludge metagenome | isolation source: Anaerobic digester | place: Japan | collected 2015-05-26 ... | reverse complement strand
CCTCCGTCAGAGGAACCCTTTTTCAAAAGGGTTTCCCTCAATAACTGCCGTAAACCTTCAATATAAGTATCACAGTTAGGGCGATACTTTTTATGCCGGATTCAGGGCTCAAGGCCTAAGAGTGCTTTCTGTATGCCGAGAGCGTCATTCGGAGTTATTCCGTCGCCTGTATTGTTTACATCGGCGTTGAATCTGCCCTTTGATGTAAGCTGATATGTATCGGCATTGGAAATTGTCTGCATTACCAGGACTGCGTCATTCATCTTCATTTTACCGTCGCTGTCTGCATCGCCTGAACGGTCTATATCTGTGTCGGCAAGCATATCATATACTTCGTCTGCTGACATTCCGGTACTGAATGTTCTGGCATTCACATTTGCGGAAGATGATATCAAAGCGCTGTCATCTGTCAGGTACAGATATACCTGCACGATCATTATATCATATATATCACCGCTCGTGCCGTTTCCGCTGAAATCGCAGTTATTTGCGAAGTTGTTCCATACGTTTTCTGGGAGCTCGCTTTCAGCAGCGGTATTCCCCATTACCTTATCTCCAAAGAATATAGAGGATACCTTAATATCAGCCTCATCTAATCTGCCATCCATATTTACATCCGGAGCAGCAGCCCTGCCGTTTTTAACATCCATATAGTAATTTACCAGACATTCCTTGAACAGGTCTTCATCTATCCTGAATTCTTCATATTCATCCGATTCGATACCCATGGCTATTGCGCCCTGTTTAAGTGAACCGCCTGGCCAATACTCACTTGATCCGTTAACGATCGAATCATAGAAATCGTTTTCAAAATACTCCGGCATAAGGGTAAGGTGTGAAGCAAAATATCCGGATATAAAGCCACGTATCGAAGTTCTCACATTATGGAAACAAGTCTCCATATGCGGAATCTTGAAGTATTCTTCACGAACCCGCTCCCTAATATTTTCCGGAAGGACAATGTTGTCCGGCCTTTCCTCTGCAAAAACAGAAAAGTAAAGATAATCCTTTATATCAACCTTTCCGTCCTCATTTACATCAAGATCCATACCGCCGTTATCTATAAACTTTTCAAGTGCTGTATATCCGGCACTGATATTGTTCATTCTACAGAAGAAACTCTCAGCAAACATATAATCGGCAGTTGCGTTCGCAACATAGGTCAGTCCACCCAGATCTAATGGCACCGGAACAAAATCCGGATCATAAAATGTCGGATCACAGTAATCATAGCTGACGTCATTATTCAGCATGAAGTGGTGCATGAGAACCTCTGAGTCGAACCAGCTTATTTCTCCGTCCCCGTCATAGTCGCCGATCTTTTCGATATTGGCTATGATCTCCGGAGTTATATCGAGAACTGTGTCTTCATAAAACTCTCTCGTTGTATACCAATCCAACAGACGGCAATCGATCAGATCAAATTTTCCGTCCTTGTTTATATCTGTATCAAGCTTTCCTTCATCCATCATTTCAAGGTATGGTTTCTCATTTTTATACTGCTGTGTCTCAAGCTTATATTCAGCACTTGCGGCAGGGATAATAAAAGAATTTGCTGCAAGAGCGCCAGACAGGAACAATGATACCTTTTTCATAATAATGCTCCTTTCATACTCATCAGTGCTATTTGCACTGACTGTGGTAGAAACAACAGTCCCGGGATTTGCGGCAGTTGTTGCTGCTGCAGGGACTTTATTTGTTTTTTTCGGAGGCTGACTTATTACAGGTGCTGTGTTATTACTCTGGTTTTCTATATCATTCATGGCAGATGCTGCAGCAGTTGATGCGGTCATTGCATTATTTGATGAGGTATCTTCTGATGCAGTTGTTATCGTTATCACAGACTGGGATACTGCTGTTGTTGTCATGACCGGTATATCGGGTGCAGATATATTACTATCCGATGTACCCTGTTCATATGTAGTTATAATACTGCTATCGCTGTTATTATGTAGTCTCAAAGCAGGATCTTTGCCTATATTCCAGAGCCCAACGGCAAGTGCACAGGCTGCTGCGGCAGCGGTTATCCTGAGCGGTATCGGTATGAAATGCCGGCGTATTTCTTCTTCGGCGGGAACACCATGTTCTCTTAAAAACTCAGCCTTATGGGCTGCCTCAGGGAAATCAAACGATTCCTGTATGGCTTTCTTCAGCCTTTTTTTCATAATGGTATTCCTCCTCTCCGTTGAATTCTTTTTTCAGGAAGGATATTATCCTTCTTATTTTTCGGCTCATTGCGAACCTCGAAATACCGTACAGTCTGCTCAGCACGCTGACGGGAACTTCATTCACATATCTCAGTATCACAAGCTCCCTTTCCTCATCGGAAAGCTTCCTCATTGCACTGCCAAGAGCAACACTCGTAATTATGTCGTCCTCGTGATCTTTTTCGTCGGGGATGTCATCGGTCAGTTCCTCCGATTGTTTTTTCCGGAACTCATCTGCACACAGATTGCCGGCTATTGTGTACAGATAGTGCATTTCCTTCACGATATCGTTCTCCTTGTTCTGCCTCTCAAAGAACCGCAGAAAAGTTTCCTGAGTTATATCCTCGGCAACAGTTCTGTTCCTGACTTTGAAATAACAGTAACGGAAGATCTTATCGTACTGTTCATTCAGATCAACTGACACGCTTTTACCTCCCTTCATAATGATTGACGTTTATGGCAGCGCAGATGTGCACTCGAAATTGTAAACATTTTGTGAACAAAACGTGCTAAAAAACGACCGCCCTCGCCGGAGAGCGGTCAGCTTTATTCAGAATCTGTTGTAATTATTAGGACCGCCATTGCCGTAGCCTTGTCCGCCGTAGAGATCATTCGCACTTGGTCCGTACTGATTTGCTGGTGCGCTTGGCTGACAGAACCAATACAACAGTACAAACACTCCGACACAGGTAAATATTATCAGATACCACCAGCCGCTCTTGCCTATATCATGCAAACGTCTTATTGCTAAGGCGAGACCGGGGATCGCAATTATAACCGAATAGATCAGACTGAAAACATTGGTACCTATTTCATCCCCAATACTTACCATTATTCCTGCTGTAATAAATGATATTGCCATGCTGACTATCCAATTGAACAGTACAACATACCAGTATTCGCTTCTGGTCGATCGGCCGCTGAAATTGGTGAAATTCTTGAAGAACAGCTTTACTGCGTCACCAAAACCCACATATGCAGGGCTGATGACCTCACCGGCTGCGATCCTTGAAGCCTTTTCCGGATCAACATAGCCATAGCCGTTATATCCCTGGCCATACTGATTATAATTCTGGTTGTATCCGCCATAATTCTGGCCGTACTGGTTGCTGTTCCGGTTGTATCCGCCGTAGTTCTGGCCGTACTGGTTGCTGTTCTGGTTGTAGCCGCCGTAGTTCTGGCCGTACTGGTTGCTGTTCTGGTTGTAGCCACCGTAGTTCTGGCCGTACTGGTTGTTGTTCTGGTTGTAGCCGCCGTAGTTCTGGCCGTACTGGTTATTGTTCTGATTATAGCCGTTATTCTCCGCAGGTCCGGGTATCCTTGCAGGAGAACCGGTGTTTGCGGCATTGGGATTTGATGCGCCGCAGTTATTGCAGAATTTATCTGAAGGAAGCATATCTGCTCCACAAAATGAACATTTCATACGATCACCATCCTTTAGAGCTATTTTATCAGAATCAGCAGGATTTGTCAAGTCCTGCCGTAAGCCTTCAGGTAATTGTAAACGGACGTTACAGGCAATATAAACCACAGCTTTCTTCCGGCAGATTATTCAACTTCCGCTTATTTCGTTATCAAAAGCTTGATTTGATGCGTGAAATATGTTATAATAATAGAACAGTGCTTATTTCAGGCACAGCCGGCGCATGGGATCAGATAAAATAATACGGCGCCGCAGAACAAAAAGGAGGATCGCTATGCTTAACGCCGATCTGAAGGAATTTGAAATAACCTCCGGATTTGATGAGCTTGTCATATCCGTTGCATTAGCTGTTCCGTCAGGCTCCCCCTGCGGTATAGTACAGATCGTTCACGGAATGAACGAACACAAGGAGCGCTATTACCCCTTTATGGATTACCTTGCAGAAGAAGGATTCATGACAGTGATACACGACAACAGAGGACATGGAAAGAGCATATGCTCAGAGGATGACCTCGGATTTATGTTCCGCAACGGAAGCGAGGGATTCGTCAGCGATATCGCTCAGCTCAACAGCCTTGTCCATGCCCGCTTCCCACAGCTCCCCTTATTCATGCTGGGACACGGCATAGGTGCTTCAGGAGCACTATGCTTCATTCGTGACAACAGCAGAGCCGTAAATGGTCTTGTACTTACAGGCATTCCCTGCTACAGCCCGTTTTCGCCGGTGGTAAGAGGGATCAACTCCGAGTCAGCCAAAAAGCTCGGAAGCCGATTCAGAAGTGAAAAGGTATACGATGTTATAGATGACAATTTCGGGCGCTTCTTTGAACAGCCTGATAACTCATGGCGATGCAGTGATGCTGAGGTAGTTGAGAGCTTCAACAATGATCCGCTTTGCTGCTTCAAAACGACCATGAACGGCTATGAAGAGGCTCTCACTCTCGTAAGGACTGCATGGGCAGGAAAAGCCGGCAATGACGCAGATCCGTCCCTCCCCATACGTTTCGTATCCGGTAAGGATGATCCCTGCATGATCTCCGAAAAAAAGCTTTTCAAGCTTATGTCAAGGCTGGAGAAAAACGGCTTTGAAAGCATTTCGCACAGATTATTCGACGGTATGCGCCATGAGGTGCTGAACGAGAAGAATAATATAAACGTATGGAAGGATATAGCAAAATCCCTGTTTTCATGGATAGACCGCTTCAATGAGGCTCAGGCAGAAATTTCTGCCAAGTCCGGAGAAGCTGAGCCGGAATCGCCGGCAGGAACGGATACAGCCGCTGAAATACAGGAATAACACGGCAAAGAAAGGATAAACTATGGACATTAATAAGACACTCGCAAAAGAATTCGGTCTCAGACAGGAACAGGTGGATAATACCGTCGAGCTCATCGACGATGATAAGACCATTCCTTTCATTGCCCGTTACCGTAAGGAGCTTACAGGCTCCCTCGACGACCAGATACTTCGTGAGCTCTACGACAGGCTCATGTATCTCCGTAACCTTGAAAAGCGTAAGGAAGAAGTTACCAACGCTATCACTGAACAGGAAAAAATGACTCCCGAGATAGAAGCTGCCATAAGCGCAGCTCTCACTCTCGTGGAGGTAGAGGATATATACCGTCCCTTCAAGCCTAAGAGAAGAACTCGTGCAGGCATCGCAAGAGAAAATGGTCTTGAGCCCCTTGCAGAACTGCTCATTGCTCAGGAAAATGCAACTGATCCCGAAAAAGAAGCAGAGGCGTTCATCGATGAGGAAAAGAAGATCCCGGATGTACAGACTGCCATTCAGGGAGCTATGGACATCATCGCAGAGGATATCTCTGACGACGCTGATATCAGAAAGAAGCTCCGTGCTCTTGCCGGTGAAAAGGGCGAGCTGGTATCCAAGGCTTCAGATCCCGAGGCAGAGAGCGTATATATGAATTACTATGAGTACTCAGAGCCTATCCCGAAGGTGGCAAATCACCGTGTTCTCGCTCTTGACAGAGGTGAGAAGGAGGGCTTCCTCAAGGTGGCTGTTACTCTTGATGAGACTCTTGCAACAGATATCATCCTCGGAAAATACGTCAAGGCAAACAATGCCTGCGGAGAGCTTGTGAGAGCTGCCGCAGAGGACGGCTACAAGCGCCTTATATTCCCGTCTATCGAGCGTGAGATACGCTCAGAGATGAGCGCTAAGGCGGCAGAGGAATCCATAAAGGTATTCGCAGCTAATCTCCGCCAGATGCTCCTTCAGCCGCCGCTCAAGAACAGTGTCATCCTCGGACTTGATCCCGGATACGCTCACGGCTGCAAGAGCGCTGTAATCGACGGCACTGGTAAGGTTCTGGATACAGCCATAATCTACCCCACGGGCTCAGCAGGAGCTGTTGAAGCGGCAAAGAAGAAGGTAAAGCGGTTCATTGACAAGTACGATGTTAGCGCTATCTCCATAGGAAATGGTACTGCATCCCGTGAGACTGAATCCTTCACAGCCGATATCATAAAGGACTATGCCGGCAAGGTAAGCTACATGATCGTAAACGAAGCCGGTGCATCTGTATATTCAGCTTCAAAGCTGGCCGCAGAGGAGTTCCCGGAGTACGACGTTTCCATAAGAGGTGCTATCTCTATCGCACGCCGTTTGCAGGATCCTCTTGCAGAGCTGGTAAAGATCGAGCCAAAGGCTATAGGCGTAGGACAGTACCAGCACGATATGCCGCAGGCAAGAATGAGCGAGGCTCTTGGCGGCGTTGTGGAGGACTGCGTTAACTCTGTTGGCGTTGACCTCAATACCGCATCATACTCCCTGCTCTCATATATCGCAGGTATAAATTCCGCAGTAGCCAAGAACATTGTGGCTTACCGTGAAGAGAACGGAAAGTTTACTGACAGGAAAGAACTCATGAAGGTCCCGAAGCTGGGCAAAAAAGCTTTCGAGCAGTGTGCAGGCTTCCTGAGAGTTCGTGACGGAAAGAATCCCCTTGACAATACTGCCGTTCATCCCGAGAGCTATGCAGCAGCAACTTCACTGCTCAACGAGTGCGGATTCACTCTGGCTGACATCTCAAACGGCGGTGCAGAGGGTATCTCCGAAAAGGCTGACGGCCTTGGAGTTGAGAACATAAGCACAAATCTCGGCATAGGCGTGCCAACTCTTACAGATATCATCGGAGAGCTTAAAAAGCCCGGCCGTGATCTTCGTGACGAGCTCCCGCCTCCGCTTATGAGAAGCGGCGATATCATGGAGATAAAGGATCTCAAGCCCGGCATGGAGCTTGTTGGAACTGTCCGCAACATCATTGATTTCGGCGTATTTGTCGATATCGGCGTTCACGAGGACGGCCTTGTACATATCTCACAGATATGCAGCAAATATATAAAGCATCCTCTCGAAGCTGTAAAGGTGGGTGAGGTAGTAAAGGTGCGTGTACTTGACGTAGACGTTAAGCGCAGCCGTATCTCCCTTACAATGCGTCTCAATGACGAAGAAGAGAAGAAACAGCAGGCTGCTGAGCGCAGACCTAAGAAGAAGCGTGAGGACAGACGTCCAAAGGGTTTTGACGCAAGTCAGCTCCGCAACAGCAGCTTCAGGATAAAGCAGAAATAATGTACTATATCTACATTCTCAGATGCGAGGACGGAAGCCTGTATACAGGCATCACTACTGATATCAGCCGCCGCCTTGAAGAACATTCCGGTTCAGGAGGCAGGGGAGCAAAGTTCACACGCTCCCACAAAGTTGAAGCAGTAGAGGCTCTGTGGAGCACTTCCGGCCGCAGCAATGCTTCAAAGCTGGAATGGAGGATAAAACAGCTCACAAGACAGCAGAAGCTTGCCCTTATAGCTGATAACAGTCTGCTTGCCGGATTTATCGGTGCTGAGGCGGCTGAGATCTATAAAAGGGAAAAATATGAGGATCACATTAATAACCATATATAAAAATCAGGGAGACCATTCAAAAATGGTCTCCCTATTCTGTATATACAGCCGGATATAAAATGCATAAACGGGCGGACGAGGGCATCAGCCCTTACATTTCAGTGTTTTGTGGATGTTTGTCGGGCATTCTATTTCATATAACTCTCCGGAAGCGTTGCGACAAGCTTTATGAGATAGCGCTGCACTGTCAGAGCATCCATAGGAGTAAGCTTGCTGCCACGCTCATATACATCTGCATTTCTCTCGCCCTGCTGGGTGATATGACGGCTGCCTGTTCCGTTCAGACCGAATACATCCGGATTGGAGATAGCCTGCATTATCAGAACCGCATCGTTCATCTTTACCTGACCGTCACAGTTTGCATCACCGGCTACAGGGGTATTGCCGTTTATCTCAAAGCTGTACCAGGTCAGCGTATCTTCATCATCATTGGTATAAGCCCATGTAAGGGTATTGCCATTCACAACAGGCTGTACCGATGAAGGAGAAAGTCTTGCGCCTTTCAGTTCAGTTTCCTTGCGGAGCACATTTCCGCACTCGTCAAGAACCACATATCTCACACTGCCGAATTGCCTGTCGGTGTACTTCTCCCAGAGTACCACGTATGCGCCCTGTTCCAAAGCAACAGCCTTGACTGTACCTACAGTCTCATTCTCGGCACAATCTGTCAGCCATATCACATTGCTGTCGGCAGTTTCCCCAGTTGCAAGATCTATTCTGTCCACACCGGCACATCCGGCAGCAGCCGACGGGATGAGCGTATCGTCCCAGATACGTACAAATACATTGTACTTTTTCTGCCTGTACTCGGAATTGTAGAATACATCCGATGTATAACTCTTTTCGCCGCTGCCTGTTATGGCATAGGTGGTGCGGCTTTTCGCAAGACCGCCAAGGCTTATATATGTAGCATTTCCGTCAAGCTGTGCAGCGTTTGAGCCGTATTTGCCGGGGGAATGGAAGCCGACTATCCTGCTGTGGCTGTCCGAGTCCCTGTCATAGAAGCAGAAATTTATACCACGGTAATTGGCATCGCCGTTCTGTATATCAGCAAATCCGCTCTCTGTAGGTATCATGCTCACGCCGAAGGAGTGTGAGGCGTTGAGCGTATCGATACTTATTACCGAAAGATCGGCGGAGTTCGCCGCAACGAAAACTGAGCCCTGATGATGATATCCATCCGATGAACGCAGCCATTCCGTATCAAACAGCAGGCCGAGAACATCTCCGCTTATGCACATATTCGCATTTCCGGCATCAAATGGGAACTGCGCCTCAGTCTGAGAGGGAGACAGCCCCAGAGTGTTCAGCAGCTTGCCGTTCTTATCGTATTTCTCGATGATAACATTGCAGGTATCCATATTCTCAGCGATAACGTCATCCTTGATACTGAATCCCCACATGATGTATATATTGTCCTGATCGTCCGCACAAGCTGCTCCGAGAGACATTCCGTCCTTCATAACGGAGAATATGAGCCGTCCGTCCTGAGTATATACAGCCGCACCGCCGTTCACCGCTATAGCTGCACAGGCTGAGCCGTCACTGAGCTTCATTTCAAACACACTGTCCAGATACCAGCCTCCTGAAGCTTTTATATCAAACTCAGAACTGATCTGCTCTGCGGAAGCATAATACTCTTTCTCGCCGGCGCTGTCGGATATATCGTATTCCAGCGCCTTTCGTCCACGGGACACATTGACTACAGTTCTGGGGAGAGTGCCCTTCAGCAGGATATCTCCGCTGACCTTCAAGTCTGTGAGGGTATTTGTTCCGCTGTATACCGCATTATTCCCATAGACCAGATTGCCGTTCACCTCAATGGCTGTCAGGCTCTCACGCCAGTATACAGAGGTACTGTCAAGGCGAACATCTCCCTGGAATATCAGCTTGGTCACTTTCTTATTGACTATGGATGCACCTGCTGCAAGCCTTACATTTTCAGGGATAGTGAGCTCACCCTCAGCCGATTCGGGAACTGCAAGCAGTATACCGTTATCAGTGACTGCAAAGCCCTGTTCATCGGTGCAGTTATTCTGGTACGCAGAGCCGTAAAGTGCATATCTTCCTATAGTGAGCCTGTCAACAGCATTTTCGTCCTCAAATACAATATCGGTAAGCTTGCTGCACCTGTTCAGTGAATAGGCGCTTAATTCAGTGACCGATGCCGGCAGGACTATCTTTTCTATGTTCGGGTTTTCATAGAAAGAGGCATAGCCTATGGCTGTTATGCCGGAAGGGACTGTATATGTGCTTTCCTTCCTTCCGAAAGGGTACATGACCAGCGTTTTTGCGTCCTTATCAAACATTACGCCGTCTTTTGAGGAATAATGCTGATTCTCCGGAGAGACATTTATCGCCTCCAGTGCAGATGCGCCGTCAAATGCAGAGGTGCTGACCTCAATGACAGAGCTTCCCAGAGTTATGGATGTCAGGGCGCTGTCATTCTCAAAGGCTCCGCTGTATATCTTTTCTACGCTGTCAGGTACTATAAACTCTGTAAAAGCCTTGCAGCCGCAGAACGCATCGTAGTCCAGAACAGACAGGCCTGACGGGAAGGTTATATCCCTGAGCTTTGTACAGTTCTCAAAAAAGCCCAGCGGATCGGAGTAATAGTTATATGAGGGCGTATATCCCAGTACAGTCAGGCTTTCCGGCAGCCTTACTGATTCAAGAGAAGAACAGCCGTAAAACAGTCCCCCTCCGCACTCTGTTACAGTATCGGGGATGTCTACAGACACCAGATTTGTACAGCCGGAAAATGCCGTAGGAGCTATCTTTGCAACTGTTCCGGGAACAGTATACTCTGTGTCGGCCTTTCCCGCAGGAAATACTGCAAGCGTTTTTCCGCTGTCACTGAATACGATGCCGTCAGATACAGAGAATACCTGACTACCGCTTGCGGCACTGAATCCCGAAATCTTTTTGCAGCCGGTAAATACCGCAGTTCCAAGCTCTGTCAGTGAAGCGGGCAGAGTGAATGATTCCAGTCCCGAGCACTGTCTGAATGCCTCGTTGCCTATTGACGATACTGAATCCGGTATGCTCAGCTCCTTGATATTCCGGCAGTTCATAAAGGCGTATGCGCCTATTTTTTCAAGCTTTTCCGGAAGCTTTACAGTTTCAAGATAATAACAGGAGGAAAACGCCTTTGCTCCCAGCTCGGTGACAGGAAGTCCGCTGATCTGGTCAGGGATCTCCAGTGACTTTATGCTGCTGCTAACAACTCCGACGATAGTGATATGATCTTCGTACTGATAGTACTTCAGTTCATCTGTTGCGCCCTCTGTATAGTCAGCAGCAAAAACCTTTTCAGGCACAGCACATGGAAATCCGCTTACAGGAAGAAATGCTATACTTATAGCTGCCGCAGCAGCCAGTGTTCTTTTCAGATAATTCATATAAAAACCTCCCCGGATCAATTTATACAATTATACCATATTTTTTCAACATAATAAATAGCTATACGTTGATTTCTGCATAATTAACAACAGTTCTTTCCCTTCATTGGGCAAGATTCATCCAACAGCAGGTATGCAAGTCATCCGTTATCATAAGGGAAACATAATGTTTACAATTTGTTCACAATTCTGCTGTCCAAAAATGTTATCATTATACGTTATCATAATAAAGAACGATATCATGCAGAAAGGAGCTGAAACGCATGGAACTATGTCTTGACTCTTCCGCCGAAACAAGCAGCAAGATATCTTTTGAAGAGATCTACCTGAAAAACCGCAGACTGATGATGTATACAGCAATGAACATTCTAAATAACTTTGCAGATGCTGAGGACTGCGTTTCAGAAGCGTTTCTGAGGTTTTCAAAAAACTTTGAAAAATATTCCAATCTCGACTGTCCAAAAATGACCTCGCTGCTCGTTATAATAGTCAGAAACGCAGCGCTGGATAAGTACAGGGAAAACCAGAAGATCTGCCTCTCGGAAACACCTGATGAAGATGTTGGAGCGGTAAGCCTTGACAGCTATTCCTTCGATTCAGTGATAAGCGCTATCAAACACCTCAAGGATGAGTACAAGGATGTTCTGATGCTGCGGTATGTATACGGTTACAATATCAATGAGATATCTGTATTGCTCAAGATAGGCAGTGACAATGTATACAAGCGTATCCAGAGAGCAAGAAAAGCTCTTGCAAAAATTCTTGATGAAGGAGGCGGAAAAATATGAGTAAGGATATTCTTAAAGATGCTCTTGAAGAGATACTAAACGAGAGTTATGAAGAAATGACCGGTCTGGATATCCCCGATTATGATTTTTCCGACAGCTTCAAAGAGAAAATGGAGAAGCTGACCGCTGTACCGGAAGAAAAAGCTGAGAAAAAGCATAGAAAGATAGGCTGGATGGCCATTTCTGCATTGACTGCTGCTGCAGCGGCTGTCTGCATATGGACCGGCGTCAAGTCTACTCCTAAGCTTGAACCAAAAAACAGCGATACCGGAAACATCATTACAGCTACCGAGGATTCCACAGGGGTGACTGAAGTACCAGGCGGCATTGTCCGGACAACTGCCCCGGGTACAGATATAAAATATACCGTGACTACTACAGCAGGATCAGAAACACCGATAACGTCTGCGGAAGTTATCAATGGTAACGGAAACAATACCGTTAATGGCGGCGGCGGCAGTACCTATACCCGCCCGTCAGGAAAGCCTGCTCAGACACCAAAAGTCACAGTGACAACTGCACGCACATCTGTTCAGGCAGCAGTCACTACTGTAACTTCGGCACATATCCTTCCCCATGTGCCAGAGGTCACAGTTCCGCCCGATAAACCTCACAGCGAACTGGATGAACAGGCCGCTGATTATGAAAGGAGTATTGTTATGAAAAAGTTTTTAGCTTCAGCAGCCGCCGCTGCAACACTTATGAACGTATACCTACAGGAACTCAGGCTGCTTACGAGCCGCCAACAGTCGACCATT
>ERZ795051.4724-NODE-4724-length-12503-cov-10.372510_pt1 | contig 12503 bp, 18 predicted proteins | sample MGYA00375135_ERZ795051 | MGnify/ENA primary metagenome ERZ795051 (study PRJEB30180, sample SAMN05720222) | activated sludge metagenome | isolation source: Anaerobic digester | place: Japan | collected 2015-05-26 ... | reverse complement strand
TCTACAATTTTAACTATCTTCTCTTCTGTCTGTGCCACTTACTTACTTTTTAATCTTAACACCTTTTTCTTGAAAGTCTAGCATTTCTTCTCTCTTATTAAGCAATGCTTCTCTAATCCTCAACTGCTCTTCAAAACCTTTTAGAGTATTAAACTTAGTGTCTAACTTGTTTTGAGCATCTTCTAGTTCAGTTTGCAAGTTGTTAATCTTATACTCTAACTCTTCTTTTATACGCTCCTGTTTCAAGTTTTCAGCAGTAACCTCTTTAAGTTTCTCTTCCTTTTCAAAAAGGGTCTCCCTTGTTTTAGCAAGTGTCTCCTTAGCCTCTTTAAGTCTACCTTTTACTTCTTCTAACTCTTTTTTAGAAGCATCTCGAGCTACTTCAAGTTGCTCTAGTTCTTGCTTAATCTTTTCAACCTCTTCTAAATAATTTGCCTTTTTCTCCGATAATTCTTGTGTATCTTTCTCATAATGCATATTTTGCATTTTAATGTCGTTTACTTTCAAACTAAGGATTCTTATTTCCTCTTCTAATTTTTCTTTTTCTGCTTTTGTTATAGCCATATTTGTAGCCTTTAAAATTATTGTAAGTAAACTGTTAATGTTACTGCAGTCCCACCAGTTGATACTCCTATTGAAGTAATTACTAAATCTTCAGCTTCAAAAGGCGAAGTTGCACCAATATTAATTACATCACCCCCATTAATCCTTATGTAAGCAGTACCACCAGTAGACCATACTTTAATTTTAGTCGGAACCCTTTTAAGTGTTACTCCTGGTACAGATGTTGAGTTGCTAAAATTGCTAAGCAATGTAGTAAACCCCGATACACTAGTTAAATCTGTCGCTGCTGCTGTTCCTGCAGCTGTTACTGAACCAGTAGCCCAACTGTATACAGTAGATTGCTTTGGGTTTCCATCTATGTTTTTCTCACTCATAGTATTGTCTTATTAAATTATATCTTGTTATGCTACTGCCCTTAATACTACATAAGATATTTGAGCATCATTTGATGTGTTAGCTGCACTTAATGTAATTGTTATCGTGTTTGTAGTTGGTACAATCTTAGCAATATAAGCTGCCTCTGTTGGTGTTACCAAGAAAGAAGCTAAGACTATATCCGTTGCTGCTACTCCTGTCACTGTAACTGCCTTAGATGCAGTACCACCACTCCAAGTTACTGTACCTGCGTACTTAACAATGTGTGAGGGGGTTATTCCTGCTGATAATTTAGCCAGTGTAACATTTCCATTTTTAATTTTAGCAGTTTCTACTGCATCGGTTGCCAATTTAGCAGCAGTAACGTTTCCGTCCTTAATCTTAGTTGTTGTAACTGCATTTGCTGCTAGTGCAGCCTCTGCAACTCCGCCTTCGCTAGTTACTACCGTTTCACCATCAACCGTAAATCCACCCTTAGAATCTACAGGTCCTTTAAAATGTGTTCCATTACTCATTATATTATTTACTAAAGTTATTTAATATTTATCTCGGGTTTCCTCCGAATTTATAGGTATTGGGTCTAACCATAACTACCTTTTAACTTTCTTTTGCACTTCTCGCAATTTCTCAATTCTCTTTTTGTGCATTAGAAGTTCCTTCTTTTTTTCTTGCTCACTAGCATTACTGGTAAGGAACTCGTCCAGTCTCTTCTGGCTTATGGCAACCCTTTGTTTCCATCGAGCTGCCATAAACTTTGGGTCATTCACTGCTCTAAGATAATCTTGTTGCGTTAATGCCATAGCCAGACTAACTCAAATTAAGCTCCAGTTGAACCAACAGTTCCTCTCCAATCAGCCCACCCATAAGAGAAGTAATCTCTACTCTTATAGAGTATGGTATCGTTCTTGAACCCTACTGATTCGTCTCTGGATACATTAGCTTTCTCTGCCCACTGCCACATCAACTTATGCTGACTATCGTCAAATAAGAAGTAGGCTGTGTCAGAACCTCCTGCTGCAGCTCCAAGATAATCCCAAACAACTAACTTCATAGTTCCATAGAACTGTTGTAGTCCGTTGTATACGTTAATATCATTGTCTGCAGAACCACTCTTTTGCTCACTCTTTAGAATTTCTAAAGCAGGTTTTCTCAATGCAGGTGGTACAACTAATTTGTTAGGGAAACAGCTAATAAGCAGTCCTCTATCGTCAAGTTGACCTTCCATCATTAAGATTAAAACCTCTAGGTTTGCCTCTGTAAGAGGTAAGTTTGAGCGATTGCTTTGTGCAGTTCCACCATCTGCTCTTGGGTGGTCTGTAGCAAACAAAGACTTACCATCAGAGTAAGAAGTCTTAGCAGAATTAAAACCAAAGTTTAAGGTTGAAGCTCCTACTATTTGCTCTGTTGTACTAGCAGCTCTTCCGAGCATTCTAGCTCCGTTCCAAATTTCTTTTGTCTTAGACCATTTCCTCATTTCATAAGTTACAGGCATTGTTTTCCCATACTTAATAGGAATTAAGGTTGTACCATAAGCCTGAATAGGAACATCCTCTGAATAAGTTTCACCCTCTCCAACGGGAGAAAGCTGTGCTAATCCAGTATAATTCCTAAATTCGTCTGAAGCATTCTCTTGACTTCCAATTTTATAGATTATTCCTAAATCTATTTTTGAAAGTTTGTACTCTTCGACGAAGTGCTTTTTGACACCTGGGTCTATGACATTAGGAACTGATACTGTCATTAATGTACTCATTTCCAATTTTCACTAATATTAAATACTTTTACTAATCTTTACGATAAGGCGTTAGTTAATCCTTGTATTTCAGCAATTTCAAACAACCCTATGCTTGTGTCGCTGTCAAAACCATAACCTTTTGGGTTAAATTCTATGCAAAACAGCTGACCTGCATCAGTACCGTCTTGTGCAACTGTGCTAGTATCTACTAGCTGTGCACCTGATGTACCAGTTATATCAAACCTTGCACCAACATGACTTGCAGCAAATGTTGTTCCAACATTGTCATTGTCCATCATAACAACCATTCCTGGATGTGCTCTGAGAACTTTAATCTTCTTACCAGCTGCAGATGCAGACTCTAATGCAATTCCAAAGATTCCCTCTCCAGCTGCTGTAACCTCTGCTTGACCGTCGGTAAGTATGGTTACGAAATCATTTACTGCAATAGCTTCACCTGCTGTTACTGTTAGTGTTGTTGCTTCTGCTGATTTTTTTACTACTCTTGGGTTATACATATTTATATGTCCCTAAAATTTTAAATAAAATTATTCTACAAATCCGTCTGAATCCTTGTATCGTATATATTCTTCCCTAGTCATGTTAAGTACTGCTCTAGCCTCTTCTTCTTCACGGGTTAGTTTCCTAAGCCCAGTGCTAGAAGCCTTGGCTTGGCTCTCTGAAGGCGTAGACGCAACAGACCTAACATCTGCTTTTATCTGCCCTTCAATTTCGCCTTTTTCTCGCTCACTAGCTAACATACTCTCCCTATTAAATAGGACATTGTATGCCTCTTCTAGTGACTTTTCGTACTCCATACCTTCTTCTCGGTAGCTTTCTGCTAAAGTCGCAATCCTAGCTCTTAATACCCTTGGATTTGGCGACTGAGGTATATCAGGATGTCGTTTTTCAAAGTCCAAAAGAATTTTCTCAATTCTTTGTGCTTCTTCTAACTGTTCCTGTTGCTTCTGTTGCATAAGCTGCCTTGCAAATTGAACCTCAGGAAGACTTTCTACTTTCTTGGATATTTCATCGGGTTCCTTTTCTTCAGTTACGGAAGTTTCGTACCTTTTCTTTGCCAACTCGTAAGTGCCTTTCGGCAACTCACCAGCAGCTTCTAGTCTCCTAGTTACTTCCAATTGAAAATCAGGGTCATTGTTGCTAAGTTTAACAAGAGTGTCCCATAACTGGGCTTTCTTACCATACTTCTCTTCAATTTCCTTTACCCTCTCTTGGAACTTAGGATTCTTGTTAAAAGGTATTTCTTCTTCCTTCTCTTTTAAAGAGCTTTCTTCTTGGCTTTCTGTGTCTTCAGATGCCTCTTGTTCTGCTTCATCAGCAGGAGTTTCATCTTCATCTACACTAGCCAAAGGCAGTTCTTCTGCCCTAGTTTCAGGTAGCGACTCCTCAGACTTGGTAGTTTCTACTACTTCCTCTGTGACAACCTCTTGGCTGTCTACCGCTTTTTCCTCTTTTGCCATTTTAATGTGCTCCAGTTAATTTATTTGACGGGTACGACCCGTTAGCCTTTCTGCTGTTGAGGTTGCGAACCTTTAAGCAAAAAGAGGCTGTAAATAAGGACTTTAATCCCTACTTATAGCCTCTCTTTCTTAGGACACTATATTGTCTTATTCAAATATAGACTATTCTGACTTCTTTTGCAAGAGTTTATCCGTTTCGTCTATAAAATCATACACATCCTTCAAAATCCATTCAAGTCCCACCACATATCCCCTTGTAAATTCTCTGTTTGCAATGCTCTCATTGTCATACACTGGCATAGTAGCACAAGCCTCTTTAGCATTGTCCCTTTTAGACTTAATAACCCTGAGCAATACAGAGTTCTCTAGTTTTTTAACCTCGTCAATTAATTGACTAAGTTCTTCTTTACTCAATAATTCGTCCATGTTTACAACCTTATTAATTTAGACTACATACCTGCAAGTCCACCAAGTTGCCCTGGTCCCCCTTGCATACCTGCATCAGCAATTGGGTTCTGTTGCCTAGTTCCCTGCTGGTTACCGCCTATTCCAGTAGCTCTTGGCTGATTACCACCTATTCCAGATTGGGTAACTGATTGTCCTATACCCTGTTGTGGAGGCTGGGTCATAGCCATACCTTTTTGTATACTCTGCATTGGCTCGGCATATGCTGGAATACTATCCTCTGCTATATGTTCGCTTATTATTGCAATAGATTCTTTAAGTAAATCAAATTCTTGCTTGTAATTGCCTGGTGGGTTCAAACCCTGTGCCAACATAAATGTAATATCTTCTTTCATAACCTCAAACCTTCTTTGCATTTCCTTATTGAACTGGACATGGATATTAATATGTTCCCTACTCTCTCCTGGATGCCCAATTGGTCTCTCTCCTTTGAATGCTTCGTAGTTTTGTGCCTTAGCTCTAGCAATACTATCTTGCTCTAATAGGTTGTACTGAATAAGATGTTTCTTGTCCCAGCCTTTCTTTTCAAAGACTTCTTCCATAAGAGAAACTGCATCTACTAATGGCATTGGGTGTTGTGCAACCTTGGCAGGGTCTGTGGTATCAACCATAAACGGAGTTAATTGTGCAAGTTCTTCAGCTGCTTCTTGCTTCTCTAGTGCTCTACTTATTACTTGAACACTCTCAACGCTCAATTCTATATCAAAATCATTAGGACTTACTTCTATTAAATTCCCTTCTTTGTCTTCATACTTGAAAATATCTTCTTTTATAGGAACAAAACTTACTTCTCCTGGCTCGTCCCATACAAGAATTTCTCTTTCGTCCCAGTCTATTTCTACTCCCTTATCTTCTACAGGTACTTCATAGTTCTCTGCATTTTGTAATGTTTCTTCTAGTTCTTCCTGTGCACTACTTCCATTAATGAGTTTGTTAACATCTTTTTCTGTCATAAACTGATGCATTCTGCTAACCACCATTTTAGCCACACTTTCTAGGTCTTCCTTAAAGTTTTCTACCATAGCCATAACATAGGCTTCAGTAATTTCCTTGTTAAGAATGTTTGCAGTTGCTGTAGCATTCTTTTGTATAACACCCAATTGAGTTGGGTCTTGTTGACTTGCTATGACTGCATCCTTTTGTAGTATTCCTAATGCTTGGAACACATCTACACTCAAAGTTGGGAATTTAATTGGTGCCATACCTCTATTAATATCAGAAACTGGTATTGCACTTCCTGGTGCACCGTTGCTAGTTTCTAGAGCTCTTGTAACATCTCCATAATCCTGTTTTTGGACTAAATACATAGGATTAGTTGTGTACATTATGTAGTCATAGACGGCATTAGAAATAAGTTCAATCTGTGTAACAATTGGGATAAGTAAGTCTGGCAATCCTATACCATACAACTGATACGGAGCTTTATAAGCACGTAATGTAGCTAGAGGAATATCTTTGTCATTATAAGGCAAAGGACCCTCGTAGATAAACACTCCATTGGCTCGTATCATGTATTTATCATCATCGTAATCATACATTTTAACAACTTCTATATATTCTCCGTTGTAATCACTAGGTTCTGCTAAAAATGTATCTCGACCTCTAGTATCTCCTTCTTCCGTCATATCAATACGATTAGGCTTTACTTTATCAACATCTTTATACATCTTGCCTTTGTATAAACTCTTAAATCTTTTCTCACTAAGAACCTGTGTGACAAAGGCATACCCTGCTCTATTTTCACCAGTATTAACACTTTGAGCCGAGGGGTCAAACAAGACATTCTCTAATCTATGATTTGTAAGTCGTATTCCATCATCTTCGACAAGAATAACTTTTACTGTGGGGACTATTCCGTCCTTTTTATACTTTTCCAACTCCTCTTCAGTCATCTGGTCTGGATTACTCTTAAATATTTCTACTTCTCGCTTTTTTGTAACCCAATCAACACCTAATATTGCCGTGCCATTGGTAACAGCGTCTTGATAAGCATCTCGTAATCTATATGAAAACTGTCTACTTGCAAATAATTGATTAAGCAATATCTGTGTAATGTCTGCTGAAAACTTTGCTCTTTTATTCTTAGGTCTTACTACAAACTGAAGATTAAACTTATTCATTTTTTGTAAAGTCCCTTGTATTCTTCCGACTATTTCTGGAGATTTAACATTTGCTCTATATCCATCAGACTGAGAAATGTCGCTGTAGTAATAGTATGCAAACTTACGCTGGATTTCCCATCTGTCTGCCCAAGGACCGTCGTCCCAAAAACATCCTGTCTGATATGCATCAACAGCTCTTTGAAGTTGCTCGTTGAACATCAATTGAGATTCAGTCAGCTCTTGAGCTCCAGTTGATTCTTGGGACTTAGTTAGTTCGTTCGTCTTTTTGCTCATTGTAGTTATAAATAAATTTACCGTCTACCACTCTAGGCAAATACACCGCCTCTATATAAGATAGCATTTTTGAACCAAGAATTCTACCATAGGAAATATCACTCCAATCCCCGTTATCAGGAATCCTTACATAAAGGCGTGTTATCTTGCCATCAACGATTACAGCTTCGTAGCTACAGCCACTCTCTCTCAACTGAGCCAAGAATGCCTCGAAGTCTTTGTTTTTCTCTTTAACTGTAATCAATCGCACCATTAGAGTTCTTCCAACTCATTTGAATACTCAATTGTAGCAGACTTCTTAATAGGTTGTAAATCTCTCTCAACAGCCTCAAAGCCATTGTTCTTAATATCTTGAACGGTAACAAAACTATACTGGATTTTCCTTACCTTATCAGGTTCTAGTCTCTTGAAAACTAAGAACCCACTCCAGTCTGACGAGCCAGAAGCAGACACTATTCTCTTTTTCTCAAATCTCTTAAGAGACTCATACTGAGACTGAGTTATAATTGCCGTAACGCCTCTAGGTAGTACAAATTGGGACTTAATCTCGGACATACCCCCTTCGTACACGGTTTCTAAGGAAGGAATTTTCTTTTCTGTCATAAACTGATGTAGGAAGTTAATAGTCCTACCGTTTCTATACAAAGCCACAATCCTAAAATCTAGGTTAGCTTCTTTAATCTGGAACATATTGTACTTCTCACTAAGATACTTATCGAACTCTCCCTTGAGCTCTTCAGGCATAAGGTTTAGGTCCCAGTCGCACACTAAGTCTTCCTCTCCGACATTTTTAACAGCCCAGAGGGTTTGCTCCTTAGCCATTTTTTCTAGTGCTTCGTAGTCAAGCCTACCTATAGGCACATTAGTCTCTTCTGGAAAAACCGCCGTAACTTCCTCCTTAGGAGTTGCGATTTCTCCACTAGAAATCTCTATGTCATTTAAGACATCTAGCATATCATTTGCCATATTAAATAAAATTAAAATTTAAATAATTACTTACTGCCTTTTAAACTACCCAATGTAGTATTAGGCTTGTAATTTCTAACATAAATATCCTCTGGCTCTATTCTTGCAGGAACACTCTTATACATTTGATAAGCAATTCCTGTTGCTATTACTAAATCGTCGTGTGTACCAGCCTGTGCTTCTGGTTTTCCACTCGGACCTTTAACAAAACTCTTCATTTCACCAATTATATCACTACTCCTAATAATCAGTTGTCTTTCAAAAACCACTTGGTTTAAGTCACTGATTAAAATAGGTCTGGTTCTGGTATTAGTTTCCCAGCCTAATTTGTCTTTTACCTTCATTCCTAACTCGTCTAAAACTTCCATTCTATACTGATTTCTATACCCTAACTCGTCTAATTTCTTAACTACGGCAACACCCATGTTATTTCTTTCTATTCCTATGAGTGCTTCGTTATAATAAGTCCCCAATTTATAAGCCACATTAGCCAACTCAAACTCGTCTATATGTCCCCACCAGAGTGCTACTTGTTCCATAGTATTCCTATCAAGCACTACCAATGCAGAATAGTCTCCTTCACTAGCAGTATCCCCACCAATAACATATTGGTGATTGCTTTCAGGCTCTTTGTAAATCCTAAGCTCTCCTAGGGGGCTTTCTTGTATATACGGCGGATTATAACCTACCAACTCACCTCTCTTTATTGGCTTCATACAAATAGCTTGTTCATACCACTCTAAAGTTTCAGGGTCAAAAATGGGTCGCCCTGTGCTCAAGAATGCTTCATTGTCTGTCATTGGATACTCTTGCTTGAATAAGTCTTCTCGAGAATAGTCCTGTGTTGGCGACATAGAACTTATCTTCCATCTTCTCCACATCAATTGCTCGTCCGTTAAGTCATATGCTTCTTGCAAACTCCTTTCTTCTTCTGTAAACACCACTCCAGGCTTAACTTCCATTTGATACTCTGGATTTTGTGCCCAAGAAAAGAAAATTGGCTTGAAAACACTGTCTCCTCTTTTCTCGTCTAGCCAAGCCATGTGGTGAGGTGTGCCATACCCGTTTGCCGTAGTTTCTTTTACTATGTAAGTGTTCTCTAAGTCATCAGGAACGGCATTTAGAAGTCCTGTAACCATTTCCCAGTTGGGGTAGTGTGCGAACTCGGATAAGTGTAGGTTGTGTATGGTATCACCCCTACCAAATGTCTTAGAACCTGCTGTACCTATAATGAAATCTGTGTTCATACTCTTAATTCGCAATCTACTAGAACTAGCCTTTTCTAGTTCAACCTCAAATGGTAAGTTCTCTATGAAATAATACACTTTATCAAGTAGTCTCTTTGTATCTTCTTCTCTGTGAGAAACACATGCACACACACTGTTTGGCACAAACAAGAACTTACAAGTGAATATTGCTAGTATCATACTACTAAACCCCTCTTTTCTAGCCTTGAGTATGTCGTCTCGAGCTGTTCTTTCGTTGTAATAAAGACTTTGTGGGGCATTAAAAATAAATGGCACCTTCTTACCTGCTTTGTTAACAATAAAAAACATACTCTCGATAATCTTGCGAGGGTCTCTCCTGGCTAAGTCCTCTAATTTAGGGTCATGTAGCATGTCGCTCATTCTAAAATATCGTCAACTAATTCTCCTTCTACTATACCACGCTCCTTTGCATTCTCCTGCATTATATCCCATATAGTTCGTGCATTCTGGCTGTCTCTATCTTCCTTCTTTTCCATCATTCTTTGCTTCTCTTTAAGAAGCTCAAATGCCATTTTAGGGTTTTTCTCTGCTTCTGACAAGACCTTCTCTTCTAAAACCATTTCTCCTCTTGCCTGTGCATTCTCTATCATAGTCTCATGACGCTCATCCTGCTTGTAAATATAAAACTCTCTATTGGAAACCCCTAATAGCTTACGAGCTCTCGTTAAATCAAAACCTAAACTCACTAACCCCAGTACATAAACCATTTTCTCTTCTAACTCCATTTTTTCTAAGTCTAATGTCCCTATCTGCGAAAGCAACTCGTTTCTTGATGTCATAACAACTTGAGTTTTTGCACTCAACTTCGCTAGTTCTTGGTCGCTTGGTAACAGCTTTAATAACTCCTTGTTCATAGAACCTCCTCTTTTTTAATTTTATAACCTTTTAAGTATAATCCATACTTCATTGCTTCTTCTGGGTGTGTTCCTATCCAGTCGTGACACTTCCTACACACATTTATCTCGTCTTCTTTCTGTCCCCCACGGCTCTGTGTCACCCTATGATGCTTGTCTAAAGCCGTAAACTCTCCACACAATGCACAGTTTCCTACATTCAAGCCACCAAATACATGCTCTTTCATTTTACTAGACTTAAAATATGTTGTCTTAAACCACTTTCCCATACTTCTTGGCTACCTTTATATCTAAAATATCTCTCTTCTTTCTACACTTATAACAATACCACCCTGGCGAAACTTTTGCATCAAACGGCACTACCCAAATTACCCTGTACGAACTCCCACATATATGACACCTATGCTCCCCCTTATTGTTATTATTAACATCCTCCTCCTGTTTTATCTTAATCGCCATATCTTCTCTATACGGACTAAAGTATTTTACTCTCAAGTAACTCCCATCCGCACGTGTTACTATAAACTCCTTGCCTACCTTCCCTAAATACCTCTTGGACTGCCTAATAAACTTCGTCCAAGGAACTCTCTGCTCCTTATCAATACTCTTTTCTCTCATCGAAACTCTCTATTAAAATGAAACCGTCTCCACTTGTCCATATCTTACTCGCTTCCACATGCCAAATATCCCCGTCCTCTACCCTGAAAACATCAAACAACCCCTTCAAAAGATTGTCTATATCAGGTCGTATCTTGTGCGGTTTACCCAATAACTCCTCCCTCTTCTTCGGACCATAACTCTTTGGGAATGGAATACCAAAAATTACCCTGAACTCATTAGGCAATTCCCAATCCCCTGCTAACAACCTAACCATATCCTTGTAACTATTGTATCTAACTACAATATCCCTCTTCGCCCACCTATCTCTCCTCGTCATTCTGGGCTTCGCTACTGGTGCTACATTGATTAACTTCCTAAAACCCATATTAAAACTGTTATAATTTATCTCCCACTCTGCGTCCCCCCAGCATCCTCCTCGGGCACATAACTCCCTTTACTACTCGGACGATACCCAACTACCTTATCAAACCATAAATACATTAAAATAAGCCCCAAAATCACATACCAACCACCTAAATACGGTGCCAAAAACGCTAATAATATCGGAATACTAAACCCTATCAATACTAATACTATACCTAATATTGCTTTCATTTTACCTCCTCCTTGTTTAAATAATTCTTAAACTCCTTTCCGTCATCCGTCATTCTGTTATATTTCTCTATAATATCAGGGTCCGTTATTCCATAGTCTATCATATCATCATCATTTGCTATAAAAGCCTCCACAGCATCTATAACAAACTCCGTCATAGTCTTTCCCTCTCTGTAAGCCTCTTTCTTCCAAATATCCTTCTGCTCACTACTCACCCTTATTCTTATGTATGTGTCTTTCATTGTTATAACATCTTACCATTGTTATAACAAATATGTCAATATTCTTTACATTTTTGTTATAACACAACCCCTTTGTGATAACAAATTTGCCCAAATTCTTTACATTTTTGTTATAACACACCTATTTTGTTATAACAAATTACTTTAACATACCTATTTTGTTATAACATACCTTTTCTAAAAATAACCCCCACCTACTAAAAATATTTTTTGTTTTGTTGTTAAAAGAAGAAGGGGAAGAATTATTAAAACAAGTATATACTATATATATTACAGAACCTCCATACCTTTGGATACCGTACCCTTTGGTAATAAATAATCAATTGGCTTCTACTCTGTACAAATTTAAAACCTTAATTATATTTTCATAGTTAATCCCTATTCCCTTAACACATAAAAGGTATTGCATTCTTTTTTTTCTCCCGACCTCTCAAGAATACTTGAAACATACATCTAATATTTACATCTAACAATTACATCTATTCAGTAAATCAAATATATACAAAGAATAAATGTAAATAATAAAGAAAATCAAAACAAGCAGAAAAAAGAAAAAATAAAATACACTATCATCTATACAATAAGTTGCTTTACTTAAACAGACACAGAAAAAGAAACAAGAAAGCATTTTCTCTTCTTTTGCCCCGCTTTGCAAATCCTACCTACAAAATCCTGCCCGACAAAAACAACACCAACAAATCAGAAAACACAAAAAAGAAAAATTAAAATCCACTATCAGAAAAAACAAGAAAAAGTAAACAAAACACCAACAAAAGAACAAATACAAAAAAACACTATAAGCCACTAAGGATACTTGAATATATAATATAGTATGATATAATATAGTATTAAATTATTATATATATTTAATATGGAGAATAAAGAAAGAAAAGAGCTTAAAGCTCTTAAAGATCAAAAAATCAACTATCATATCTAAACTAT
>ERZ795051.4722-NODE-4722-length-12507-cov-4.166158_pt1 | contig 12507 bp, 7 predicted proteins | sample MGYA00375135_ERZ795051 | MGnify/ENA primary metagenome ERZ795051 (study PRJEB30180, sample SAMN05720222) | activated sludge metagenome | isolation source: Anaerobic digester | place: Japan | collected 2015-05-26 ... | reverse complement strand
AGGACCCCATGCGATAATTGTAATGTCTTTTCCGTTTTTTACTATATTCGCTTCTCCAAATGGGATAAGGTAATCGTCCTGTGGAACAACTCCTTTCAAACCATAAAGCAATTGCCCTTCCACAAATATTACGGGATTATCATCTCTTATAGCTGTTTTTATAAGTCCTTTTGCATCATAAGGATTTGAGGGGTAAACTACATATGTTCCTGGTATATGGCAGAATATAGATTCGAGAGATTGGGAATGCTGTCCTCCATAACCTTTGCCGCCACCAACGCTACACCTGATAACAAGAGGAACTTTCACGTTGCCGCCTGTCATATAATGCCATTTTGCCGCCTGATTTGAGATTTGATCTGATGCCATTAGAGCAAAATCCATATACATAAGCTCTACGATTGGGCGATATCCTGTCATAGCCATTCCTACTGCTGTTCCGCAGATACAAGCTTCAGAGATGGGAGTGTTGAAAACTCTTCCACGTCCAAAATATTCGAGTAATCCCTTTGTGAGTTTAAAAGCACCGCCGTAATCTGCTACATCTTCGCCGTAGATAATCACTCGAGCATCTCTTTTCATTTCTTCTACAATACCTTCTTTTATAGCATCTCTGTAATTAATTTTTCCTTCGCTATCTCTTTTTACTATTGGTTCGGGGCCTTTTGGTTCGAGCACCTGATATGCTTTTGGCACTTTTTCGCAGAATGAATCAGTGTACATGTATTTTATTACATCTTTTGGATCTGGGTCTGGAGCGTCTGCTGCTTTTCTTGCTGCTCGGGCATTTCTTTCTACGACTTTTTTTTCAATCCTGTCAAGAATATCTAATGAAAAGATTTTTTCCTCGAGAAGGCGTTTTTTAAATATCAAAACAGGATCGAAGGTTTTCCATTTTTCCTCTTCTTCTTTTGTTCTATATTCATTTCTCGGGTCAGAAAGAGAGTGTCCATAATATCTGTATGTATTTAACTCGAGCAGTACAGGACCTTTTCCTTCAAGACAGATTCTTTTTGCTCTTAATACGGCATCTCTTACAGCGAGTGCATCCATTCCATTAACTATTTCGGCATGCATATTTTCATTATCAAAACCAGCGGCTCTTCTTGCAAGGTAATCTACTCCTGTTACTTCTCCTTCAGCTCTACCTGTCATTCCAAAGTGATTGTTTACTATACAGTAAATTATTGGAAGACCTTTTACTATGCTTGTCATTTTGGGATTTGTGAATTGGTCCTGACATGCCCAATTTAAAGCTTCCAGAACAACGCCATTTGAATATGCTCCATCTCCGGCAAAACAACATACGATTCTTTGTGGTTTTGACTTATCTATGTCTATTCTGCAGGTCATGGCGGCTCCTGTTGCTATGGGAACACCGCCCCCCACGATTGCGTTTGCTCCCAGATGGCCTACACGGAAATCAAATATATGCATTCCTCCACCGCGTCCCTTACCGTAACCTGTTTCCTTGCCAAAAAGCTCGGAAATTGTCCGGAATACATGATCTTCCATTACAGCTTCAAGGAGTTCTTCTCCTTTTAGATCGGAAAATTCAGGACAACGTGTATGTAATTCATTTTCAGTCATTCTCTTTATGGCAAAATAGCCTTTTGCAATCGAATCTCCATGTCCACGATGCGTAGAGGTAATGTAATCACTTATATCAAGAACACTACATGCTCCGGATGAAGTAGCTTCCTGCCCGATAGAAAGATGTGTAGGCCCACGATATTCATAGTCTTTTATGCATTCATACGCTCCTGTTCTAAGTTTTAGTATCATTTCTTCAAATTCACGTATCATTAACATTGACTCATAAAGTTCAAGTAGAGAATTTTTACTAATGTTTGATTTTATCTCATCAGATATGGATTTTTGATATAAATAAGCAGGTATTTCTTTAAAATTAATCTGTTTTTTATTAAAATCCGGTGATAGGTTACTGTAATAATTCCCCATTTTTTTCTCCTTTTTTATATTATTAGTTTAATTTTCTTTTTCTGAAAAAATTTTGCGAATTTCGCAGGTAACTTATTGTCGGTAATAATAATGTCAATATCGGATATATCGCCACTTATAGCAAGCGATTTTTTGCCGAACTTTGAAGAATCTGCCAGTAATATGACGGTTTCAGAGCGACGCATTACGAGTTCTTTTGTATATGCTTCATCTGGATCTGTGGTGCTTATACCGTCCTCTGTTATTCCTATGGTTCCGATAAAAGCCTTGTCAAAATTTAATAGCGAAATAGTTTTAGATGTCATAGCCCCTACAATAGTTCTACTCAATGGGCGAAATGCTCCTCCTACAAGATATAATTTGTGTCCTGAATCCATTAATTCAAAGATGGCCATGATGGAGTTTGTTACTATTGAGAGATTCCGTAGGGTTTTTAAATGCTGGCATAGGCCTAAAACTGTGCTTCCTCCATCGAGATAAACAGAATCTCCATTTGACAATAGAGAAGCAGCTTTTAAAGCAATTTCTGACTTTTCTTTTTCACGTATCAGTTTTTTTTCATTGAAAATAGGTTCTCCTTCGAGTATATCGAGTCGAATTGCACCGCCGTGAATTCTTCTTACGATTCCTTTTTTTTCAAGAATCATAAGATCTCTTCGAACCGTTGCTGTAGAAACCCCTAAAGCAGAAGAAAGTTCTTCGAGGCTTTTTGCGCCCTTTCCGAGTTCAGTTGTTATGAGTTTTTCTCTCTCAAGGGAAAAAAGACGCCTATTTTTTATATTTTCTAATTTATTTTCCATATTTTTTTAACTTTTGCAATAATATGCAATATTATGAAAGATTTTGCAAATTAATTTTTTAATTTTTTTCTGGAAATCTAATAAGCATGATTTATATTAGCAAGATTTTAAAGTGAAATAAAAAGTTACTAATTTGAAATTTGCTTTAATTACATCAAAAAAAAAGGAGAAAAATGATGAAAGAATTAAGATTTGCTGTGATTGGTGTTGGGAATATGGGGTCCAATCATGTAAAATTCATAAAAAATGTTTCAGGAGCCAAAATAGTTGCAATATGTGATATAGACAGACAAAAAGCTGATAAGATAGCCGACGAACACAAGGTTCAGGTGTTTTATGATGCGAAAGACTTGTACAAATCAGAAATATGTGATGCTGTAATAATTTCTGTTCCACATTATGATCACACTCTACTTACGATTCAAGCCTTTGAAGCTGGGCTTCATGTTTTATGCGAGAAACCTATTGCAGTTCACAAAGCTGATGCGCTAAAAATGTGTGAAGCTCACAAAAAACATTCAAAACTAAAATTTGCAATTATGTTTCAACAAAGAACGGACCCTTATTACATCAAATTGAAATCACTCATTGATAAAGGAGAACTTGGAAAGATATACAGGATCAGCTGGACAATTACAAACTGGTTCAGAACTCAGGCCTATTATAATTCAGGAGGATGGCGTGCAACATGGAGAGGTGAAGGCGGTGGGGTTCTCCTGAATCAATGCCCTCATAACATAGACCTTTTCCAGTGGATGTTTGGAATGCCATCACGAGTTCATTCTTATTGCGCATTAGGAAAATATCATGATATTGAGGTTGAAGATGATGTTACTGCGTTTTTCGAGTATTCTGATGGGAAGACCGCTTCATTTATAACTTCTACCGGAGAATTCCCAGGGACTAATCGATTAGAAATAGCTTGTGATAGAGGAAAGGTCGTGGCAGAAAATGGAAAAATTACATTCTCAAGAACTGAAGAAAAAGTTTCAGAGTTCAACTATACTACAAGTAAACAATTCGAAGGACCTGACTACTGGAATATAGATATTCCATATAAAGCAGACAATTCTTCTCGTCACCAGTGTATTATACAGAATTTTACGAATTCCATATTGAAAGGGGATAAACTTGTTGCAAGAGGTGAGGAGGGGTGTAATTCAATCGAATTAGCGAATGTAATGCTTCTTTCTTCTCTTGAAGGAAAAAGCATTGAATTACCAATAGACCACGTCAAATTTGAGAAAAAATTGAAAGAGTTAATTAAAAATTCAAAATACGTTAAAAAAGTAGAAAAAAGTGAAGATTCAGACTTTACATCTTCATTTTCAAAAAAATAAAGAAGGAGGAATAAGGAAATGAAAAGAAAAAAAATAGCAGCTCAACTTTACACAGTAAGAGAGTTCTGTAAAACTCCCGAAGATATTGCGAAAACAGCAAAAAAATTAAAGGAAATTGGTTTTGAAGCTGTTCAGGCATCAGGCCTGGGGCCAATAGAACCACAAGAATTGAAAAAAATCTTTGATGGAGAAGGATTAATTTGTTGTGCCACTCATGAATCTGGAAAAATGATAGTAGAAGAAACTGGAAAAGTAATAGAAAAACTCCAGATACTCGATTGCAAATATACAGCTTATCCTTATCCTCATATACCACTTAAAAGTTATGAAGATGCTCTAACTCTTGCAAAAGCCCTTGATAAGGCTGGGAACATGATGAAAAAAGCGGGAATTATTTTGTCCTACCACAATCACGCAATAGAATTTGAAAAGTTCAAAGGAAAAACGATCCTCGATGTTATATATGATGAAAGTAATCCAGAAAATCTACAAGGAGAAATAGATACATACTGGGTACAGTATGGCGGTGGTGATCCGGTAGAATGGTGTAAAAAACTTGACGGAAGGCTTCCACTTTTACATCTTAAAGAATATGGAATTGTTGATAATAAAGTCACAATGCTTGAAATAGGAAATGGTAATTTAAATTGGGAAAAAATCGTAAAAGCTGCAAAGAAATCAGGCACAGAATGGTTTATTATAGAAGAAGATACTTGCAGAATAGATCCATTTGAATCTCTCAAAATAAGTCTCGAATACCTTATAAATGAGGTGTAAATATGTATTATACAGGTTTCGCTGATGAGGCTGGAAAAAGTATAGATATTCAGATAAAGGCAACAAAAGAACTTGGCTGGGAAAATATTGAACTGCGCGGAACGGGATTTGAAGGCGACCTTGCAACAATGTCTGATGAAAGTTTTGATAAACTTTATGCTAAAATTGCAGATTCAGGAGTAAAAATAAACTGTTTTGGTTCAGGCATAGCAAACTGGGGAAAAGACATAAAAGATCCTTTTGAGAACACTATGAAAGAAGTAAAGAAAAGTATTCCAAGGATGCAAAAATTAGGCACAAAACTTGTTAGAATAATGAGTTATGCTATCAGGAGGAATCCGGATACGTGGGAAGTCCTTCCTGAACAAGAACAATATTTTAATGAGCGCGTAAAAAGATTGAAAGAGATTGTTAAAAATTTTCTTGACGCAGGTATTACGCCAGTTCATGAAAATTGTATGAACTATGGGGGGCTTTCCTGGCAGCATACATTAAGGTTGCTTGAAGCTGTTCCAAATCTTAAACTCGTATATGACACTGGAAATCCGCCATTTTCAGAGGATTTCTCAAAAGAACCCGACCCTATTACTGGTAGAAGGCCATATCAAAACTCATTGGAATTTTATTCAAAAATAAAAGAACATGTTGTTTACGTTCATATCAAAGATGCTCGTGGAAAAGCTGAACATAAAAAAGGGTCTATATTTCCGGCAGGACAGGAATTTTGTTTTCCTGGAGAGGGAGATGGGGCTGTAAAAGAAATCATTGAAGACCTTCTAAAGAGAAACTATAAAGGAGGTCTTTCTATTGAACCTCATATGCAGGTGGTATTTCATGAAAAAGATAAGAAAAATAAAGAAGAAGAGCAATATAAAATTTACATAGAATATGGGAAACGATTGATGAAAATCGTCGAAAATGCCAAAAAAAATTGATTTAAATTTTAAATGGAATGGTATTTTTAGAAAGATATTTCTTTTTGAAAGTTATATTGTGCATATCTTTTTCTTCTCTGAAACACGATAATAATTGCGATAATGAATCGAATTCATGAAACACAAGCTATAGTTCTTCGTAAAGTTCCTTACTCTGAAAGCAGTCTGATTATTAGCTGCTTGACTCCAGATTATGGAAGGTTGGATTTAATGGTAAAGGGAGCCAGGAGAATACAGAAGAAAAAATACCCTGAATTTGATATTTTCAATGAACTTCAGGTTTTTTTCGTAGAATCACTTTCTGGAAATATTCACAATATAAATAGTTCAGAGCTTGTGAATTCAGGAATAAACATTGCAAATAATCCGCAAAATTTTAAAAAAGCTCTTTCAATAGTAAAATTCATTCTTAACAACACTCATTTCAACATGCGCACTTCAAGATTATATTTGGCTCTCAGGAAGATGATTGCAGATATGTCTATAAATATTGTATTCAATGAGTGGGAACTTTTTATCAAACTCACTTACTTGAGCGAAGAAGGATTTTTACCAAAATTTGATAATGACGAGAAATTTGCGAAATTCGCAGATTTTCTTACTAAGTTAAATGCATATTGTGAAGATAAAAACGTTGAAAAACCACAACTCACAGAAAATTACATAGAAAAACTTATTAAGTGGGTTGATAATATTTGTATTTCCCATTCGATATTTGCATAAATAACAGTTCGCAATCTTCAAATTCATCTATTTATTCATAAAAAGATAAAAAATATACGAAATTTGGTGGGCGCTGGCAGACTCGAACTGCCGACTTCTACAATGTGAATGTAGCGTTCTAACCAACTGAACTAAGCGCCCTTTTTATTTAACTTTAGTAAGATATATATTTTTTTATAAAGAAAATATTTAAATTACTGAGATAAAAAAAGCACTAGACTTTAGAAAGATACAACATAAGTAAAGGATTTCAATTTTATGCTTATATAAAATTTTTACGTAAGATTTTTATAAAATCCTTGGATTAGAGAGAGTTTGCAATGAATGTTGAGATAAGTTCAGTCATGAATTTTGGATGTGAAGTTAATATATGAGGAGAATTCAGTTCATCACGGTAATAGGATTGCCAGTGGTCTTTAGATTTTATGAAGTAGTTTAAATCAATGATTTTGTCTACGGCAAAATCTTCTTTTATGTTTGTTTTTATATTTTTAATAAATTCTTCTTCTATATAATTTGTATTCAATTGAGGAAAAGGTGTACATAGTATCAATTCTGATACATTTTTATTTTCTCTTGCTGTTTGAAGTAGCGCACAAATAATTCTTGATTGTGTCCTGGCGGATACGGCCGATACTGTATCCATTGAAGATGGTATTATGATTATTCTCTTTGCGTCAGTTTTTCTTAGTTTTTCAATTACATTACTCAAATTTGCGAGCATTGTTGAATTATTTTTTTTACTTTTCCATTCTATGAAATCTAATTGAGTTGTTTTTCCAATATGAGTGGATAAATTCTTAAAGAAGGTATTATTTTCGACTCCAAAATCATCTGAGATGATTAGGGTTTTTGGGAATAATTTTAACTCATTTGATATTGAATCTACAAAGGACCATTCGCGTTTTTCTGACAATGTAGGACGATGCAATTTAACAATGATTCTTCTATCTCGAGAATCTGTGAGAAATATGCCGTCAGATGAAAAGTTATTTAAACGCTCCAGAGGGATGATAGAAATATATGTTTCTTTTATTTCTATAGGGGGTATTGTTATTGAAAATTTAGCAAGTATCACTTGATTAGATATTTTTTTCCCATCTAATTTAAAATTTCTTTTTATTATTTCAGGTGAAGAAAAAATTTTATCGCCCGTTTGTTGTTTTGCTGGAAGTTCGAGAAATTCTGTATAGCTTGATATTAATTCATTTTCCGGGAAAGATTGAACCTTAAAGATTGTTTTTATTTCTTGTTGAACGAGCGAGTAGATAGATGTATTTATCTCAAGTAACTCATCGTCAAAGAGGAAAAGTGGAATTGATAAGTCCATAAAAATTTCAGGAGATATGACGCTATCATTTTTCTTAAGTTTTGAGAGAGGTATTTTGAATTCTAAATCATATGTATTATCCTCTGAGGGATACGATAATATTAATTCGTCATTAGTTTCATTTTGTACTAAAAATTGAAGTGAAAGTCCTGTATGAAGTTTTGTAGAATTAAGTTTCCATTCCGGGATTATGTCACTTACATTAGTTATAACACTGCAATCTGCTAAATTTAAATAATTTAATCTATCGGTGTAGATTTTTCCGATGTATTTTCCTTTTACAAGAGGTACTTTGTTGGTATTCTTACTATAACAAGATTTTATTGAGAGTTCTTGTGGCGAATAAAAATCATCAAATTTGATTATTGAGAACTTATCTTCTCCTGGCTTTTTCCAGGCTGCTGCGGCATATTGCGATTTTTCTCCAATATGTGCGTAGAATTTTAGTATATGTTTTCCCGGTGTAAGCTTTTTTTCCGCTACTTTTTCCCAATCATTACTTTTGTTATGTATATAATTCCATTCAAGGATTGGGATGTCATCTATTGTAAGTAATGAGTAACTGGTTGAATTTATGGCAAAACTGTAAGTATCCTCTTTTTCCACGTTAAACACTCCAGTTACTCTGCACGCAAATTCTCTTCTTTTGTCTGGTATAATTTCTGGAGTGAGGAGTATTTCATTTAGAGCTTTTGTTTCAAATTTCCTATCACGGTTTTTTGTATTAAAATTATTTTCGAGAGCTTCTTCTTTATTTCTAAAAGCTGTGATTTTTTGTTCAGAGAGTCCAAGTTCTTTGGATTTATCATAGAGTTCATCTTTTAATGCTTTTATCTTATCTGCTATTTTTTTTATTTCTTCTTCTGTAATGGCTTTTGGAGTCCTATTCTGGATATTTTTAGAGCTTTTCAATTCCCTTTGAAGAATTTTTAATTGGTCATTGATTTTTTTTATCTCCAGATATTTTATGTAATCGTCGTTTTTTATAATTTCATCTTCCCTCGTATTGTCGAACCATGCTCTCGTCATACTAAGCTGAAGTTTTGTAGTTTCAGGTATAGGACCATTTTCATTTTCATTCCAATTTGAGAAAGAGTGTTTATTTTTAAACCCAAAATATACAAAAATATTTTCCTTTGAGTCATTTTTTACGAATAAAATTTGAGAAGAATTATCCAGGTGAAATGGTAAAATTTCACCATTTTCGTTTCTCGCAGTGATTCCATTCTCTATTCCTGATGGAAAAATCAAATTTTGCAGATTAATCTTTATGATGCTATCTGAAGTCTCATCCTGTTCAATTTCCAGTAGGTATTCTGCGTCGTTTTCATGCCACTCAGCTTTTAAAAAAGGGAAGTAGGAGAAAAAGAGAAATGAGAATACTAAGGCAGGATATCTTAGTATTATATTTATTTTTTCAATTAGTTTATTCATTCGTTTAGACGGATTTTTAAAGCTACATCAACTTTGAAATCGGGTATATTTATACTTAAAAAACCAGAATTATCAGTTGGAATCAATTGAGAGATTATTAATTGTCCGGTTAACGTATCAAAGAAGTCAATTCTATACTTGGAGCTTGGCATCATTGTTTCAAAGGAAACTTTTTTATTTTTTATGTCAGGTTCTTCTTCTGGTTTTGAGGGATAAAATTCCATATAATTTTTTTGATATATCCATGCATAATGTTCTTTTTGATTTCCTGCAGCAAGGCATCCCAAATCAGGAGAGTTAGTATTGTCTGTTACATTAAAAATGCTAATTTCTCTGAACCGAAAATTTTTATTTCGGGGGTCAATATCTGAAATAAATTTCGAAAATCCATAAAAATGTTTATATTTATTTTTGTCATGAATGAAGTCATGCCACCATAGAAATGGGGTTCCTGCCTGTTCAAGAAAAAAAGATGCCCAAATTCCACCGTGCAAATCAGCTTCCAGTTTATTGAAGGCGGCTCCTTGTGGAGAACCTCCATATTCAGTTATGAGAAGAGGTTTATTAAAGAACTTGAGTGTTTGAGTATGTCTTTTCATATGTTCAACTATTGGTGTATGGTCTCTATATGCATCACCAACAATATAAGAGATTAGAGGTATTTCTTCATAATATTTTCTATATGTTATAGGGTGATTATAATCACCACAGGTATGAGTTGTCAAGAGGTTTCTTATCCCGAAAGAGTCAAGTTGTTCTGACATTTTTTTATGCCAATTGACACTCGTATTATCATCATATGTTTTTTTTATGTCAGTAATAAGGTCAATTTCACTCCAGAATTCAATCCCAAAAATATTTGGATCAGCGCCCCATCTCGCAGCAATATAGCGGTTTCTCTTTAGATAATAGTTTTCGGCTTCCTGATTATAAAAGAACTCACTTGGGTGGGAAAGCATTGCATTATCAGCTATTGCAAAATCTCTGTTCTTATTATGGGGGGAATCATTCCATTCGGGATCACAATGGCTGGATAATTTTCCGTGATTATCAAGAACTAAATGTATTTTTATGTCTTTTTCTCTTGCATATGAGAGTACATTATCGAGCCTCCATGCGTTATATAAATTATACCTACCGAGGCCATAGTAATCTGTTCTAGCAAAAGTCCATTCTATTGCAAATGACCATGCAGCCATCCAAATTTCCACACTATTTAAATTATTTGCAGCCATGGCATCAAAATATTCCTGATATGCATATATTCCTCTATCTGGTATGTAACCGAGATTGAGTTTTTTTTCGCTTCTGACATCTTTTACGGAATGAATGTTAAAACCAATAGGGTAAAAGAATTTGCCATTGGTAAATTCAAAATATCGTTTGTCATTTTCACAAACTCTTATAAAACCTGGACGATTTGATTCAATTGAAGTAAAGGATCGCCAGGAACTTTCTATAGACAAATCTTTATCCTTTGCAATAATTTTGAATTTATATATGCCAGGACTTTCTGGAACAAATCTGAAGGCCCAGTAAGGCGCTCCATACGGAGTTCTAATTTGAAGATTCAAATTTATTGAACTCTGATATTCTCTAGTGAAAAAGGCTGGTCTTTTTATTTCCTTGAAATTTGGTTGAACTATTATGGCATCGACACTTATTTCATCAGGGTCAAAAGGATTAAAATAATCTTTTGATAATGAAAATTTTGCTTCAAAAGTTGAGTTTTGTTCTACATTCTCTGGAAAGTCCAGGTTATTTATGAAAAGTTCTGATTCTTGAATTTCGTCCCTAAAATAGGGTTGACTTATAGAGACTTTTATTTTTCTTGAAAGAGAGTCGAAAATGTGAATGCCATATGATATCGTTGTGGCTTTATCGAGGCAATTCCATACGGAATAGTGACCTTCCGGTTGTAATTCCATTGATTTTGTGCTTGTGTCGACGGATAGGGTTTGTTTTATGCCGGGTTTCACATTAAATATTGTCCTGCTTTGATACCATAAACCATCAGAATTTTTCAGAAATATACAACATTTTATAGGTTCTGTTTGCTCAGATTCAAAAGTGACATCAAAGTTCAAAAATTTTTTATTAAATACATATCTATTGGGGCGAAAAGTATTTCTTTGTTTTTCAAGATATACGAGGATTGATGATGAGTTTGCGAAAATCGCAGACGTTCCCCCCATTTCATCTTTTTGGAGTTCTACCTGAAGAGCTCCGCACTCTTTTGAGAACCATTTTGCATCATGAAAAAACTCAATTATTTGCTCATTTTTAGAATTATTTTGTTCTTTTATGTTTTCTAAATCAGGAGACTGCTGATTAAGCTTTTCTTGAGCGAATACATATATATAATTGTAAAGAATAAAAAAGGAGAAAATCAATATTTTTCTATACGATATTTGCATCATAAAATAAAATTCAAAATGATTTCGTTTTTAACCTTATACAAAATATAATCTTCGAAAACAATAACGCAATTTCTGAAAAAAAAATTGTTTTTGAAATTTATTATGTTATATTCTTTTTTCTAAAACTTTTATTTTTCAAATTTGGAATTCTTTTCTTTTTTAGGGGAAATTTTGAATCTTGATAATATTACAGCAAATTTTATAAAGAAACACAGAGAATATTGTTCTTACATAACATTTCGGTGGTGGCAAGTTTTATTTTATCTATCTATTGCTGGCGGATTAATTTTTTTACTTGCATATCGTTGGGATATTTCTCTTTGCCTTATTACATTTTATGTGTCATTTTGGTACTTTTGCGCTGCTTTTTTTCGTGGTGCCGCTGTTTTTATTTCTCTTTCAGGAAGAGGAGAGAGAAAGGTTACAGCTGATGAAATTGCTAAATTGCATGAATCAGAATTGCCTGTATATACGATATTGGTCCCACTTTATAAAGAAGCAAATATAGCAGATAAAATTGTTTTTTACCTTGAAAAGCTTGACTATCCCAAGGAAAAATTAGACGTAAAACTTCTGCTTGAGGAAGATGATACGGCTACAATTTCGGTGTTAAATCTATGTCAATTACCACCATATTTTGAGAAGATTATAATTCCTGATTGTCTTCCCAAAACGAAACCGAGGGCATGCAATTTTGGACTTGAACGTGCCCGCGGAGAATTTTGCGTTATATATGATGCCGAGGACAGGCCAGAGCCGGATCAGCTTAAGAAGGCATTTATTTTG
>ERZ795051.4716-NODE-4716-length-12514-cov-31.130026_pt1 | contig 12514 bp, 10 predicted proteins | sample MGYA00375135_ERZ795051 | MGnify/ENA primary metagenome ERZ795051 (study PRJEB30180, sample SAMN05720222) | activated sludge metagenome | isolation source: Anaerobic digester | place: Japan | collected 2015-05-26 ... | reverse complement strand
AGATAAACCTGTATCTTTTTACAATTTAGATGCCATCATTTCCGTTGGCTATCGGGTAAATTCAATCCGCGGCACACAGTTCCGCATCTGGGCAACAAATGTTTTACGCAAGCATTTGGTGGATGGCTTCACCATCAATGAAAAGCGCCTGAAAACCCAGCAAAATAAAATTAATGAATTGCAGAGCGCCGTGCGCCTGCTTGGCAATGTCGCGCTTCTGGAGGATGTATCCGTTGAGGCAAAGGGCATTGTTCGGATTATTTCTGAATACACAAAAGCGCTGAATATCCTTGATGACTATGATCATCAACGGCTTGTATCACCTAAAGGAACAAAAAAATTAAAATATAAACTGACCTACGAAGAAGCCAGAAGTATTATCGAACAGATGAAAAAGAAATTCAAAGATTCCGCCCTCGTTGGTCAGGAAAAAGACAAAAGCTTTCAGGGTTCTATCGGCGCGGTTTACCCCGTTAGAGATTTATCATATCACTAATGCTTTATACGTATTTATAATTTAAGGGTTTATCAATGTATGATGAATAAATTTATATAAATATCTCTAACGGGGTTAACCACTTATGCACTATGTTTACGTTTTGAAAAGCACTACGGATGGTAAACTTTATACGGGATGTACTGAAGATTTACGGAAGCGTTTTAGAGAACACAATGACGGTAAGGTAAGTTCTACAAAAGGACGTGGGCCTTTCACTCTTATATACTATGAAGCTTCACTGGATAAAACAGATGCGTTTGTACGGGAAAAATATTTAAAAACAGGAATGGGTAAACGTTATTTGAAAAATCGACTGAAACGCTTCCTATCTCTAAAGGGGTGAATGATCGCCGCAAGTAAACCTGCGGAAAAAGATATCATGATTAAAGTTATTTTGAATCTACTGAACGATAAATTAAAATAATATATTCTCTGACTCTTTGCCCTGCGGATGCAGGGCAATCTCATAAAATCTTAACCCTTTTCCTGTTTTTTAATCCATTCTTTTGTGTCGTTAAGCAGGCTTTCGCGCACGCTTACCGGTGACAAAATTATGATATTCGGAATCCACGATTTCAGAATATCGCGGATAGCCTCGTAGTGTCCCACTTTAAAGCTTATTATCAGCGAACCGTCTTTTCTTTCCTCTTTGATTTCCTGTGAGGGATACATTTTCGGTTATTTTAATGTTTGCTTTTTCGGCAAACCAGATATTGGCGCTTTTTTGCAAGACAGCATCCAGATCATTCGGGATTGATTTAAAGCCGGATTTCAATAACCGGATGTCTTTTATTTTATCCAGGGCGTAGCGTTTGAGAATACCTGTTGAAGGTTCATTGCCTATGAGATACCAGAAACCCTCAAAATAAACCACGCGGTAAGGTTCAAGCACAACAGCATGCGAATCATTTTTCTTGGTGTAGTAAAAACTCATCTGCCTTTTTTCGCGGATGGCTTTTACCATGCGGTTTAAGAAAGAACTATCCAGGGGGATTGCTTCATCGATCTTCACAAAAACCGGCATGGAAGTAACGCTTTGATAAAGACGTTCCAAAACGCCATCCGCCGCTTTCTGAAAAGGAGTTCCCAGCTGACTGACAATATTTTTCAGCGCCACCATCAAGGCCAGCTCGGTATCGTCGAAAACCTCCAGATTTTTTATCAGATCTTTGTTTAGCTGATAACTGCCCTTTTGCATCTCGTGCAGGGGGAATCCGGCTTCTTTTAAGAGCGATAAATCCCGCTGAATTGTCCGCGGTGTAGTGCGGAATTCCTTTGCCAGCCAGCTTGATGATATTCTTTCTTTTTCCATAAAAAGACGCAGAATCTGCGCCAAGCGGACAAGTTTTGTCTGCACATTTTTTTCGCGGGGCATATTTATTACCTCCGTAAATATCTTAATTATTTGAGGTTAATTTAGCAGCGGTTCGCCGCGCCAATAATGCGACACATGTTTGTCGCCTGAATATTGAATTATCCGCAAACCGGGATTAAAGTCAACACAAAACAAAGAATTAAAAACGGCCATCTCGTTTTATGGGACTTCTTTTTTTTCGCGCCGGTGATAAATATTTTAAGGAGTAATCGGCAAATGAAGAACGCAAAGCCACAGGCAAAACACCTGAACAGAATTAAAGAGATTGACAGCGCGTCTCTCGCGTCTTTCCTGAAAGCGTATTGCTATTGTCTCATGGCTTTATCGGTGCCTGCTATGTTGATTGGCGATTGGATGGGATTGCTGATTGCTGTTTTGTTAAGTATTCCTTTAGCCGTTTTAGTTTGCCTTATTGCTGGGAAAATTGGTGATTTCGCGGGCAGATTATTCGGCGCAGGCAGAAGGCCGGAATGGACAATCAAGGAGCGCTTTCAGGGGGAAATAGAGCAGGCGATGTTTTTCAAAAGGCAGCAGCAGTATTACCGGGCGCTGAAAAAAGTGGATGAGATATTAAAGCAGGCTCCCGAATTTGCGGAAGCGCTTTTTCTTAAGGCACAGATTTTATGGGAAGGTTACAATACAGCCAACGGAGCCAAACGATACCTGGATATGGCCGGCAACTGTGTTTCGCCTCAGGAGCATCTTCATCGCTGGATACGCGGCTACCGGGAAAGAATTGATTTAGAGTCAAACGCAGGGACGCTCTCAAAATGACAGAGTATATAAAAGAAATTCTTATAGTTGATGATGAAGAAAACTTTTTGGAAGTCACGGCTGATTGTCTGGGTGTTTTAAAAAATTATTTCAACATTAGAACCGCGATAAACGGTAAAGAAGCTGTTGAAATCTTAAAATCTTCTCATATTGACTTTGTTATTACTGACTTAGGCATGCCGGAGATGGACGGCTTTGAACTTGTCGCCTACATGAACAGGAACTATCCCTGGATTCCCGTTATCTTTATGACTTGTTATGAAACACCTAAGATTGAAGAAATTATGAGAAATATGGGTGTCTTCGGTTATATGGAAAAGCCTTTAGATCATCCTCTGTGCAGATTAGGTATAGGAAGGAATTACAGGCCCGCGGCCCTGGCAGCTTTTGTTGAAGAATTAGTAAGATCAATTACGGATTGTTTAAACATTAAAACTTTCGACACAGATCTGAAAAAAGTAAAAGAAAATATTTTAAGGGACACGGTTATAAGAGGCCATAAACCACCTGCCGTTATTGACATTAAGACATTGCTTTCACTTAAAAATATGGAAATATCGGCCAGGCAAGGCAACGCTGAAGCGCAATTTGATATTGGCTGGTATTATTTTGCGGGGGAAATAGTTGCAAAAAATCTGCGTGAAGCGGCAAAATGGTTTTTGCAGGCTGTTTTGCAGGGTGAGATCAGAGCAAAATTATTCTTTGGTCATATGTTATTTTGGGGTGATGGTGTAGAGCAAAATAAGCAAGAGGGGTTAAGATTGATTACAAAAGCCGCAACGGAACAATATTCCGAAGCCCAGTTTTATCTTGCATGGATGTATAAAGCCGGTGACGGCCTGGAAATGAATAAAAGAGAGGCTTTAAAATGGTTTAAAAGAGCCGCGGCGCTTGGCCACAAAAGCGCCGATTCAAATATCAAATCTCTGCAAGACTAAAAAATCAATTTTAAAAAGGAGAAACCGCCCTTATTTAACTTTGGACATATAACCTGAAATGATTTTTGCCCTCTTGTCATTGCGAGAAACGTAAGTAACGAAGCGCAAGCCCAGCGAATGCAGGGCAATCTAATGCCATTAGCTTCTGACTTTTTACTTTTCACTTTGGCCTTAGGCCTTGGGCCTTTAAGCCTTTTCTCGTTGACACATCAAAAACCGGGGGGTATAATCTTTTCCCGTAATTAAAAGCTCCAAATATAGAAAATCATTACTGGATATCTCCGATGAATACAATTTACAGCCTGATTAGAAGCAAAACTGAAACTTGGGTAAAACTGGAAAAAGAAAACAACCAATCTATTATTAACAATACATTAAAGCATATTGAAAATTTTGGGAAACTTCGTCCGCCGCAAAAAGAAGCAATAGAAACTTATCTGTGGATTAAATTTGTTGGTGAAAATAAACGGCTTGCCGATATGGTTCGTGAGGGTCTTCTTTATGACGATACGATGGCACAGGAATATGATAATTATCACACATTCAAAGAAAATTATCTGACGCAATTTCTTAACCAGTTTTTCCTGGATAACGATTTAAAGAATTTACATAAGAAACTGGTAAACGATCCGAATGGCACTTCAATTAACTGGAATATTTTGCTTGATGAATTACTCCATAATTTTGATTATTCAAATTATTTGTTCAGTTTGCCGATGGGCGCAGGCAAAACCTTTTTAATGGCATGTTTTATTTATCTGGATTTGTATTTTTCCACCCTCTTTAAAAACGATAATAGATTCGCTTATAATTTTGTTGTTTTTGCTCCGCAAGCAGCAAAAACAGCTATATTGCCGTCTTTGCGCACAATTAAAGACTTCAATCCAGAATGGATTTTACCAAAAGCTGATGCGGATAAATTAAAAAAATTAATTACTATAGAAATTCTGGATAGCTTAAGTTCAAAGCGTAAAGATAAGTTGCATGGTAACAACCCGAATCTTGAAAAGGTTAATCGTATAAAACAAACAAATGATTTTGGAATGGTTTTTATCACTAATGCTGAAAAAGTTGTTTTGGAAAGGTATGATGATCAAGATAAAATTTTAGTTGAAGATTTAAGAAGAGGAAGCAAAAATTTATTTGATGAACGCACAATAGAAGAAATAAAAAAAACCAATGAATTACGCGAAGCTCTTTCTCAAATACCAAATTTGATGGTCATTCTTGATGAGGTTCATCATGCTTACGGTTCTACGGGAAATGGAGAAAAGAAGCTAAGGCAAGCTGTAAGTGTTTTAAACCAGCATGGGAATATTAATTCGGTAATTGGTTTATCCGGCACACCTTATGTCAAAAGCTCGGTAGAAATTGACGGAAAGAATATTAAGTTAAATCAAATTCAGGACATTGTTTATAACTATCCGCTAAACATTGGAATTGGAAAGTTTTTAAAAATACCGGATATACGAAAAGTAAGTGTAAAAGAAAAAGCATTAATAGAAAAAGCATTGACTGATTTTTTCAATAATTTTGATATAAATTACAGAAACGGGACTAAAAGCAAGGTTGCCTTTTATTGTCCGTCAATAAAAAAACTTAATGATAACATTCTTCCTGTAATTCAAAAGTGGTATCAAAAAAATAGAAAAGGAAAAGAAGAAGAAATATTTAGATATTATTCCGCTGTCGATAAGGATAACAAAAAATATCAATTACCTAAAGAAAACCTTGCCATATTTAACAACCTTGACAAACCATATTCAAAAAAACGTGTTATCCTTCTTGTCGCAGTAGGGACAGAGGGTTGGGATTGCAGAAGTTTGACATCTGTTGTTTTGCCCAGACAAAAAACGACTAAAAACTTTGTTTTGCAGACTACCTGTCGTTGTTTGCGTGAGGTTGACGATGCATCAAAGGAAAAAGCTCTTATTTACCTTTCAAAAGATAATTATGAGACGTTAGATAAAGAATTAAAAGAAAACTACAGGCTATCAATAACTGATTTATCAGAGAAAAAAGAGCAAACGATAAAAATCCAGATTAGAAAACCTAAACTTGGCAAGCTTAAATACAAACAGATTGAAACAAAGTATAAAATTGTTAAAAAAACGTCGCCGGAAATTAAGAAAGAATTAGCGGACTTCAAATTTGATGACATCAAAAACAGATATTCGTATGACAAAACTATCATATCCGGCAGTATCGGCAGAAACGGTCTTACGGGAGAGATTGCAATAGGTGAGGTAAACGCAGGCCTTGATAGAGAATATTCATTCGAAGATTTTATCTACGATCTGTCATCTGCAACATATGGACTTTTAAGTGAAAGTGAATTGCATGCCAAGTATGAAAATGAAATTGCTGAAATTTTTAGTAGCTTATCTAAAGAAATAGAATGGATAGTTTTGAATCCTAACATTAATATTTTCGATATAACCAGCATAATCGCAGCTTCCTTTATGGACATAAGCGAATATTTGAAAGAAGTAATTGAGAAAGAAACTGAAATACAATTGCTAGAATGGGAATCGGGGAATGAGGAAATAGCATTGTATTCACCGGACGGGACTTTATATAAGTTTATGCCTAAAATATCCAAAAAACACGCAGGAATGTACCAAAGACACCCGGAAGATATGATTGAAGATTATTTTACCAGCACAAAAAATATTGATCCGCAGGATATTAGCTTTAATTATGTTCCATATAAAATGGACAGCGAGTTTGAGCAAAATGCTCTCGCTGAAATGTTGAAAATGGCGGAAATAAAAAAACTCGAAGTATATTTTAATGGATATAAAGATGAAAGGTTGCAATCATTTTGGATTCAAACGCCAAGGGGAAAATATACGCCCGATTTTCTGCTCTTAAAAAGAGAAGGCAATAAGAAATACAGTAACAGTCAATATATTAAGATAGATAAAGCGCTGATTGTAGAAACAAAAGGCGAGATTTATTATAATGATGAGTTCAGAGCTAAAGAAAAATTTATAAAAGAAGAATTTTTAAAGCATAATCCGCATTTTAATTATCATTGTTTTATTGATAGCGGCAAAAATGATTTTTCAAGACATCTTGATACTTTTAAAAAAATATTAAAGGAATTCTAATTATGAAAATGCCAAAGCAATATAATATTACACCGGCCAAAGGCCAGGCGCTTCTTAATTTTCAGGGAAGAAGATTTCCCGATAAAGTTGATTTATTTGAAGCAGAAGTTATTGAGGAAGTGCGCAACACAAAAGCAAAGCAGCAATCCTTATTGGATAAAGAAACAGATTTAAACTCTGATTTCAGAAACCTGCTTATTCAAGGCGATTGCCTTTCCTCCTGTGCTTATTTGAAATCAAAAAATATAAAGATAGACCTTGTGTATATTGACCCACCTTTTGCGAGTGGGGCGAATTATGCCAAGAAAATTTATTTACGAAACAGCGGGGAATCGAAAATTAAAGCAGATGATAATACAATTGGTGAAGAAATAATGTATGGCGACATTTGGCAAAAGGAAGATTATCTAAACTGGCTATATGAGAGGCTGCTAGCAATAAAAGATATTATGAATGAAACCGCCAGTATTTACGTGCACCTGGATTGGCACATTGGTCATTACGCAAAAATTTTAATGGATGAGATATTCGGTGAAGAATATTTTCAAAATGAGATTATTTGGTACTATACGAACAAAATTCCTGATACAAGAAAACATCAGTTTCAAAGCTCATATGATTTTATTCTTTTCTATACAAATAGTGATGATTATCCCTTTGAACATCAAGAAGAAAAGAGGGATAAACCAATTAAAGTATCCAGAATGAAAAAGATTGATGGTAAAAAAGTATATGTCAAAGGTGATGATGGGAAAGGTATATATGATGTTAGGGATGTTAGGGTTGTAGATAACGTATGGACAATTCCTCTGCTTCATGCGCAACCTGAAATTGTTGATTATTTAACACAAAAACCAGAAGAATTATTGCAAAGAATTATTTCAGCATCTTCTGAAAACGGGATGGTTGTCGCCGACTTTTTCTCCGGCTCGGGGACAACCGCTAAAGTTGCCCATGATCTCAAGAGAAAATTTATTGCCTGCGATATCGGTATTAATGCTATTCAAACAGCAAGAGACCGGCTTGTAGAGGCGGGGGCAGATTTCGATATTCTTAAAATTCAAGATGGTTTACGTTTATTTCGTAATCCCGCGCAAACGACAGCAAAGATATTCAGCATTATAGACGGCTTTAAATCACGTGCAGATTTAAACCTCAGTGATTTTTGGGATGGCGGAATCGCGCAGGGAAAAAGTTTATACACGCCTGTAAAGTTTTCCGGTATTCATGATAAATTAACCAAAGAGCTTTTAGATGTTTATCTTGAAGAAATATATAAACTGGAAGATGCCACAAGCAAAGCTAGCGAAGTGATCATTATATATTCTTACAAGGATTTTGATATTGATCAAGAATATTTGAATAAACAGCTTAAAAAAGCGGCAAAAACAGAGTTAAAAGTTAAACTTGTTTCTCTAGATGATTTACTTGCTGAAAAAAGAGATGCACTGTTTACACCTGATAATGCCGATATAAAAATCACAAAACAAGGCGATAAGTATAAAATTGAAATTAAGAAATATTACAGCCCATATCTTAAAAACAAGATTGATGAATACAACGCGAAAAGAGTAAAGAAAGATTCTGGTAAAGCGGTAAAGATAAGTAGTAACGGACTTGAATTAATTGAAGCAGTTCAGTTTGATACCACTTTGGGCAAGGCATGGAAAAGCAGATTGGATTTAGAAGATAAAGCGGGTATCAAAGATAAAATTAAAGGCGTTTATACACTTGATACTGACAAATTTAGAATAAAAATAAGAAATATTGCAGGTGATGAAATAACTATTGATAGTGAAGAAATTTAGAAAATAAAAGAACGGTTCTATTTAGTTGCAAAAACCAGAATTGGTTACAAAAAATAATGTATAGCAGGCCAGAGAAGATTTGTTTTTATATCATGGTTTCCGATAGAGGAATAGCCCCGAACCCGTTTCATGGCTATTGCACGCTTGCATTATGCACGCCTAATCATATGAAAGCAAATCTGAAAAAAGGTGATTGTATTGTAGGGTGTTTCCGTTCGGGCTTGCCTCCGCGGGTTGTTTATATAATGCAAATTGATGAAATTATGACATTTAATGATTATTATCACGATCGCCGTTTTGTATGCAAAAAGCCTTCTAAAAAAAGTTGGATAACGGAAATTGGTGACAATATTTATTACATGGATGAAACAGGCAAATTGAGGCAAGATAAAAAAACGCAATACCATAATGATGTCGAAGTGAAGAAAAAAGACATGCGCGGTAACAAAGTATTTATAAGTAAAAATTTTGTATATTTCGGTGAAAAAGCAAAGACGCTTCCTGATGAATTCACTAATCTTCTTCCAAAAACACAGGGAATAAAATATTTGTGTTGTGATAAGCCGGTTTGCGATAGATTTATACGATGGGCAAAATCCAAGGGGGCGGGCATTCAAGGGAAGCCGAGGGATAAAATACATGCAAATAGAATATGCTTTTCTAGAGGAAAGTCACGCTGAAATTATGAAACTGGAGAAGAAAGCGGAAGGATCGTTTGAAGAAATTATAGGAGACAAAAGATGAAAGAAATTAATGGTGATGCCAAAAATGTGAGAATGCTTCTTAGCGGCGCTAAATTTGCTATAGATTATTACCAGCGCGAGTATCGTTGGGAAAAGAAGCAAGTTGCTGAGCTGATTGATGACCTCACAGAAAAATTTTTAGATAGTCACAAACAAGACAACGATCGAAGTGCTGTTGAAAAATATAACAGATATTTTTTGGGCTCTATAATTATTAGTGATAAAGATGGACGTAAATTCATTATTGACGGACAGCAGCGCCTAACAACGATTACGCTTCTTCTCATCCACATATATCGAGAGCTTAAAGATGAGGAGCAAAAGGCTCAACTGGCTGACCTGATTTTTTCACAGAAGTTTGGCAAGCGGTCATTTAATCTTGATGTCGAAGAACGTGCCGAAGTCATGGAGGCACTATTTGCAGGTAAGGATTTTAGTGAAGATGGGCAATCTGAATCTGTCTTGAATATTTTCCTTAGGTATCACGATATCGAAGAATTATTTCCGGTGGAACTTGAAAATGAAACATTACCTTACTTTGCCGATTGGCTCATTGAAAATGTATATATGGTAGAAATAACGGCATATTCGGATGCAGATGCCTACACGATATTTGAGACGATGAATGATCGCGGATTGTCGCTAACCCCGACAGATATGCTGAAGGGGTATGTGCTAGCGAATATTACAGACAGAGATAATAGAAACAAAGCGAGCAACATCTGGAGGAAACATATCGGCAAATTAAAAGAAATTGGTAAAGACGAGGATGCCGATTCGATAAAGGCATGGCTAAGGAGTCAATATGCGCAAACCATCCGAGAACGCAAACGTGATGCCCAACCGGGAGATTTTGATCTGATCGGTACGGAATTTCATCGTTGGGTACGCGACCATGAAGACAAGCTCGGCATTATAAATAGTTTAAAGTTTTACAGTTTTATAGAGGATGATTTTTCTTTTTATACGCATTGGTACTTTCGCATTCGACAAGCGGCAGAAACATTGACAAAGGGAATTGAAGCCATCCACTTTAATGCGCAAAATAATTTCACACTTCAATATCCGGTTTTGCTTGCCCCTCTGAAGGTCAAAGAAAACGAAGAAGAAAGCCTTCGAAAAATGAAAGTGGTTTCTTCATATCTTGACATCCTTATAACAAGACGAATCTGGAACTGGCGCTCTATTGATTATTCAACCATGCAATACGCCATGTTTTTGTTGATGCGCGATATTCGAGGTAAAAGCGCTGAAGAATTAGCAAACATGCTCTATGAAAGCTTAACCAAGGAAGCAGAAACTTTTTCATCTAATGATAGATTCCGCTTGCATGGAACAAACGGTAGGCTTATTCACCGCCTGCTTGCCCGCATAACTGATTACGTAGAAACCCGTTCAGGACGTCCATCGCGATATCGTGAATACATCCAACGCGGGGGCAAAAACGGTTATGAAATAGAACATATCTGGGCAAACCATCCCGAATGGCATATGGACGAATTTGCTCATGCCGCAGACTTTGACGAGTATCGCAATCGCATCGGTGGGCTTCTATTGCTTCCAAAAAGCTTCAATGCCAGCTATGGTGATTTACCCTATAACGAAAAGCGCAAGTATTATATTATAAAGCAAAACCTTCTTGCGCAGAGCCTGCATGAAGACGCCTACACACATGATCCAGGCTTCAAGAAATTCTTAGCAGAAAGCGGTATTCCCTTCAGGGAGCATGCAGAATTTAAAAAAGCTGATCTGGATTCCCGACAGGAACTTTACATAAAGCTTGCCGAGCAAATCTGGAGTCCGCAGAGATTGTTGGAGAATGTCAAATAATGATTACTGGCTTAAACCCCTATGCCAACTACAGGAATCCCGGTACTCGATAGTGAACTGTTCTGCAGTAGCATTAAAATAATTGGGGACGGGTGTACTAGCTCATAAATCAGGTAATTATTTAAGTTTATCAGAGGTTGTTTTGTAGCCCAATCCACCATGCTTACAGAAAGATTTATAAATCATGTCCAATATCAGAGAAATACATGATGCTTCAGCCTTGAATGATATAGGTATAAACGCAAACGACAACGGCAATTATGAATTTGCTGTCAAAGTATTTACTAAATCAATCAAAATACATCCTGATGATTCAGATACCTATTATCACAGGGGAAGAGCATATACTGAACTCGGTCACAATAAAAAAGCGCTAAGAGATTATAATAAATCCATTAGACTTAATCCTGAAAACGTGCGTGCTTATTACAGCCGGGCATTCGAATATAAAAAGCTTGGGGACTTACATAAAGCAATAGAAAATTTCAGCAAGTTTATAGAAATATATCCGCAAATTGCCATTGCGTATAAAAAACGTGGAGTTGTTTATGATTTGTTAGGTGAGCATGAAAAAGCTATTGAGGATTATAACGAAGCTATCCGGCTTAAACCTAAATATGCTGAAGCATATCTTGATCGGGCATTGGCTTATGGAAATTTAGGGCAGGATGAAAACGCCATTCAAGATTTAAATACGGCAATAAATCTTAGCCCGGATAATGGCGAAGCTTACTTATTTCGAGGATTGAGTTATCTTGAACAGAAAAAATATCTTTTGGGATACCGCGACGCGAAAAAAGCGTCGGAATTAGGTGAAGATACATTATTGGAATGGGTTAAAAATTATAAGATAAAACCGGTAATAAAAAATATAGAAAAATAGAAACGGTTGAGTTTCTACGTGGCCAATCGGGGTCGCATCTTTATTCTTGACAATTGGCGATATGAAAAGACTGAAGTGAAAAAAAGGGACGGTTCTTTTTAATTACTATCTGGTCAATTCTTGCATAAATTAGTTTCCACGCACTCGTAAAATTAAAGCGCCTGGGAGTTTACGCAATTCCCAGGCGCCGGAAGTGCCCATCAAGACGATAAGGGGTTACCGCCTAGTGCTGGCCTCGCGGCTTCAGCACACTTCCGGAATCATAAAAGCATAATATTAATAAAAAATAAAATGAGATTTTTGTTTTTTAAAAAGAAAACGAGTCAGGTACAATTATTTTAATGACGCGAAGATAGTATTTTGGATGGGCAATTCGGGGGACATAACAATTAATTACCAAAAATCGTGAAGCGTCCGCCATGCCCAGGCATTCCCTGCATGCGCTGGGGTTCCCTGCCGGACTTCGTGCAGCGCGGAATCCCGCGTATGCGGGACGAAAGGCAGAAGGGTGAATGGTGAAGAGGGGCAGGTCCTATTCCAAATTTATTTCA
>ERZ795051.4711-NODE-4711-length-12521-cov-16.672870_pt1 | contig 12521 bp, 13 predicted proteins | sample MGYA00375135_ERZ795051 | MGnify/ENA primary metagenome ERZ795051 (study PRJEB30180, sample SAMN05720222) | activated sludge metagenome | isolation source: Anaerobic digester | place: Japan | collected 2015-05-26 ... | reverse complement strand
TAATAGTTAAAGGTGTTCTCATTTGATGAGAAGCAATGGATAAAAACATTGTTTTGGCTGCATCTAATTTCTTTAATTCAGCATAAGACTTTTCTAATTGTTCTTTAATGGCTTGTTCTTGCCGAGTATACTTTAATAATAAAAAGCAAAGGTAGGCCATTATACAAAACAAAACTAATCTACCCCCTATTCCTATCTCAACCATTGGAAAAAGTAAGATAGTGGCTAAGAATATTAAAATAGCTGCTATTAAGATATAATTGCCTAAGGCTGGACCAAAGAGTTGTTTTTCGGTGATAGCATAAGCAATGATGAGAGTGAAGAGAGGAAGAGCTAAGTAGAAGATTGGATAAATGCCAATTCCATAGGCAGGAAGAATTTCAATTGATACTAAAGAATAAATTAAAAATCCCGATAAAATATATAACGATTGTTTTCGTTTCAAAATAGGTTGATTTTTATTCAGCCAAAATTTTAAAAAATTATAAAGTGTTAGAAAAACAAAAAAGAAAGTAAAAATTAAATAAAAATGATGGCCAATTTGAGCTTTGGTGTGACAACCCCATTGATAATTAAAAACATCTTTTACAAAATAATCGGTTTGACTCAAAAAAGTAAGGAAAATAGCAATAAGGTAAGATAAGTACAAAAGAATTTCCTGCCATCTTTCTTTAATTTTACAAAATTCTAAAGAAAAGTGATAAAATAATGGTATTAAAAAAAATGACGCAGCATAAAGAAATCTATCCCAAAAAATTACTTTTACGTTGTCCCCGCAGTTTATCCACATTAAAAAAGTTCCTATAAACCATATTACCGAAGCTAAACTAATAAAGAAAAAAAATAAGACTTTCTTTATTTTTATTTTTAACCCAACTATAAAATCCTATCAAAAAAACAAATATACTGCTTGGTAATAATAAATAAATTGGAAAAGGTACTATATTCATAACTTTTTATTTTTCAAAATTATTTATTTGCTCCTTTCAATTGGTAATATAATACACGACCCATATGAGACTTAGGCAATTCATTAAAAAATTCAATAATATGCGGAACTTTATGAGGCGCTAATTTATCTTTGCAAAATTCAATTAATTCTTCTTTGGTAGCTTCTTGGCCTTCTTTTAATACTACACAAGCTTTAATAGCTTGACCATAATAATCATCGGCTACTCCAATAACAGCTACTTCTCTCACTTTAGGATGTGATTCTAATACTTCTTCTACTTCGCGCGGCCAAACCTTTTCTCCTCGCACATTAATCATATCATCTAATCTACTTTGAATATATAATCTTCCTTCTTCATCTATTTTCCCAATATCTTTGGTATAAAACCAGCCATCTTTTAAAACTTCTTTTGTTTTTTCTGGCTTCTTCCAATAGCCCTTAAATATTTGAGGACCCCTTACTATAATTTCTCCAAATTCTCCAAAGAGAATCTCTTGTTTGGTTTGAGAATCAATAATTTTGATATCTGTGTCAGATATAGGAATGCCCACTGAACCAATTTTTTTTTCATAATTTTTTGTCATAGGATCTCCGGCTAAAACTGCGGTCGCTTCTGTACAGCCATACCCTTCTCCTATTACTGCATTAGGTGCTATTTTTTTTATATCTTTCCATAAAGCAGAAGAAATGGTAACGCTTCCGCTCGTACAAAAAGTAAGAGATGGAAGAATATATTTTTTAGGATCTTGAAAATAATATTTTAAGAAAGCTTGATACATTGGGGCCACCCCATAATAGGCTTTAATTTGATTTTTTTGAATAAGCTTTATTACTTCTTTTGGATTAAATTGAGGTATAATATTACATTCGGCTCCCTCTAATATACCTTCGGAAAGTATTAACAACAAAGCATAAACATGAAAAAGGGGAAGAACAAGAGCTCGTGTATCTGTAGAAAATCGGCCGTACCATGAATAAAAAGCAAAAGTATTAGACACTAAATTAAAATGAGTAAGCATTACTCCTTTGGGCTTACCAGTAGTACCACCTGTATAAAAAATTATAGCTACATCATCTTTGGGGTCTATTTTGACTGGATTGTATTTTGGTTCACTCTCTTTAATAAAATCAAGGAAATGAAGAGCGTTGGGACATTGAGGAGAAGGTATTTTGCCTAATAACTTGCCCATTGTTCTTTGAAAAGAAGGAAAATAATCAGCAATGCTTGTGACAATAATCTTTTCAATTTGAGGAGTGACTTTAGCAGCTTCCTCAACTTTATCATAGAAAGCATCTAGGGCTAAGACTATTCTTGGTTCAGCATCGTGGAAGAAGTATTTTAATTCTTCGGCGCTATAAAGAGGATTAAAAGGCACTGGAATTGCTCCTGCTTTCATTGTTCCATAGAAAGCAATGACAAATTGAGGGCAGTTAGGCAATAAAAAAAAGACTCGGTCGCCTTTTTGAATGCCTAAACCCTGTAAAGCGTTGGCAAATTTATCAGATAATTCTTTTAATTCTTGGTAAGTGATTTCCTTGCCATAGAATACTAAAGCTGTTTTGTGAGGATACTTTTCAGCTGAATCATCTAAGAATTGATACAAAGGTATCTCTGGATAATCTAAATGATGAGGCACGCCCTCAGGATAAAATTTAAACCAAGGACGGTCATCGGGAACATAATATTCTGCTTTGGCCATATTGTTTTTATATATTAATTTATTATTATTTATTATTAAAAATTATATTATCTTATACTTTTAAATTTTTCTAAAGGAATGGGCTTGTTAAAACAAGTAAAATCAGCCAAAGTAAGCCCATATTTTTTACCCCATTCAATTGTTTCTTGCATATGATTCATATCAACCGAGCCAACATAATTTTTCCGTCTCTCTTCTAATGCTTGCATAATTACTTCGGTCATACAGGCAAAACCAACATGGGGCGGAAGGCCAATATCCATTCCCGGATCAATATTATCCCATTTAACTCTTCCTCCATCAATACAAATAACATCGGGTCTTTCTGTTTCAATACTTGAAGGCACATCGGAAGGTTCGGCTACATCAATTACAATCGCTTTTTCTTTCAAAAAATCTGGTCTAATTAAAGCATCAGGGTGAGATGTGGCGGTAATAATAATATCAGCGTTAATAATTTTTACTAAATTTGTAGTGAGTTCATAATTATGTCTGACTAACGATGGCTTTAATCTTGAAAACTTTTCTTCTGCCTTTTCAACTAAAATTAAATTAACATTCTTTTGGTTAAAATATTTAGTGATAGCTTCGCCAATAACTCCGGCCGCGCCCACTATTGCTATTTTAATCTTTGATAAATCTAAGTTAGCTAATTCAGCAGCTTTTTCAGCGGCTTGAATTGAAATAGCGGCTGTATAAGTATTGCCCGTTGTAATATTTAATTTTACTTGAGGATTATCTGTAAGCCAAGTCCCGGCTGAAGTTAAAGGAGCGGTTAAGGCGCCAAGCATTAATAATTCTGCGCCTAATTTGTCTTGAGAATACAAAACAGCTTCTAAAATTTTAGCTCTGACTTTTTCTTTCGGTAAGGTCATCATTTGCTGGGGAGTAAGAGCAACCCCAACCATCCAACCCTCTGCCTTATCAAATACCTTAAAATGAGAAGCGACTTGAAAACTTTTTTTGTTTGGTAAATTAGCAACAAATCCTTCCATTAGGCTTACGGGTAAATATTTTCCCAAAGGAAAAAATGTTCTTAAATCATCTTTTTTCATAAGATGGGCTAAAATTACAAATTTCATAGTTTTATTTTATTATTTTTGTTTTTATAATAAACAAAAAGCTCCTGTCGGGAGCTTTTTAATAATCTCTTAATAAATTTGTATTTTCTGAAAGTTGATGCTTCTTAAATTTTAATAATTTATATCTAAACATTTTCTATGTTAGTTAGTACTTATAAAGTACCATATTATAAAACAAAAGTCAAAAATTTGCGCTGGTTTGTCGCAGCAATATAATAATTTCATAGTTGAGCAATTTAAAAATTTCATACCCAAACATTTAAATTTAAATATTTTGATAAATTATTAAGGTAAAGAGATTCTTTTTCCTTATCATTCTGGTTAACAGTGAAGCTTCTCCAAGAATGGTTTGTCACCGAATTTTGAGGGCTTTCTTTTTCCTTTATTGCTTTATACACAAACTTCTTGTGTTTATAATAAATAACACAAAAAAGAGCGACGCAAATCGCTCTTTAATAAATATAATTTAATACTTCCTTGAGAAGATCTTCTGGATCTTTATCGGTAGTATTAAGAATATGGGCTCCCTCGGGAGTTTTAAGACGTTTTGCATCAAAGCTATCTCTTAAAGATAATTGAGTATTTCTACGCCTACATCTTTCTTGATATGAACAAATAAGAAAAAATTTAATATCTGCTTCGGGATAAACTTCTGTTCCTGCTGTTCTGCCATCACAAACAAAATTTTTATCTTTTATTTTCGCTCGAACAATTGCGCTCATTATTGATGAGTATTTTTCGGCAAGTTTAGCTGTTTCTATCCCTACTGTTTCCGAAGAGAGATAATTATCATCATAAGAAACATCTAAAGAAATAAGTTTATTAATCTCGCAGAATTTCATTTCTCGAGAAAGAACTGCAATTTTACGGAACATTAAACCAATATCATAATGTGGAATGCCAAGTGTATTAGCTAATAATGTTGCTAATGTGCCCTTGCCCATTCCTGCCTTTCCGTCAAATGTAATAATCATAATTTATTTATACCTTCTTTTACTGTAATTTCCTTGTATTAACTTAAATGCTATGCGTCCCTCACGATGAAGCATTGGCAAACCAATTAATTGCCCACATTTACATTTTAACGCTTCCATTTCCTTCGCACTTTTTATAGTATCTTGCAAAGATGCTAAAGATTCCGGAGATAAAATACGATTAATGTAAAGTCGTTTAAGATTACCTCTTCCATCCTTTTGATAAAGCAGAATCTCTTTCCCACATTTAGCGCACCCAATAGCCAAAATAGTATAAGTAGATTCTCTATCCCTAAAAAATTTATCTTTTTTAATAGGTCTCATATTTTTCCTTTTCCTTCTCAAAAAATTTATATTTTGCTTTAAAGTTGTTTTCTAAAAAAGGTCCTTTATTTTTGATTGAAATTTCGTGAGCTTTAATAATATAACCTCCTTCTAAAAGGGCTTGAACCTTTCTTGGATTTTTGGTGCCTAAATTAAATTTATATCCTTTTGGAAAACCTATTGCTTTAAGAATAATAACTGCTTCATCAAATGTTCTAATATCTATTTTATCGTAGTTTTCATAAAAATGTTCAGCCACAATAATAGTATCCATCTTGCAGTCGTTCATAATCCTTTGGTTTGCCATTTTAAACTCGCTTCCATAACCTCTGCCATCTTGCTTAGGAATGTAAATAATAACTCCTTGCTTTTTCAATGCTTCTATTTGAGACACCTTAAGCTGTTCAATACAATCGCATGTTCTATCTCCTAAAACTCCCGATAGACACCCGGAATCAATTCTAAGAAAACAACTTTTTCTTTTTAAAACTGTTGGCAAATCTGGAGCTACCATAATCCAGTGCTTTCCCCAACGACCGTTCTCAACTTCAGCAGAGATAGACCAAAACTTCCCTTCAGACAAAATAATTGGTCCCTCTACGCCAAAAATTACATTGTGATTATCTACTTTTACTACTTGCCTTGTAAAAACCTCATCTCTAACTTTATCAAAATAGTGCTTATGATTAGGTTTCAATTTAGATGGTTTATACACTTTTTTCTTTTTATAGATAATTTTAATTTTGTCCATTATAAAAACTTTAATCTTAAAAATTTTCCCAACATGTATCCACTTCTTTTTTATTTTATTATTTTTATTTTTATAATAAACAAAAAGCTCCTGACAGGAGCTTTTTAATAATCTCTTAATAAATTTGTATTTTCTGAAAGTTGATGCTTCTTAAATTTTAATAATTTATATCTAAACATTTTCTATGTTAGTTAGTACTTATAAAGTACCATATTATAAAACAAAAGTCAAAAATTGTATAATGCCACCCTATTATGCATTTCCCCGTTGCCGTGAAATCATTTAATATCTTAAAATTTTATTAACCAATCTCCCCTACTACATAAAACTAAAATGACAAAATGCGGTACCTTTTGGACAAAATCCGAACCTTTTTTGACGAAAATCCGGACTGCGACTTTTAATTGCCGCCCTGCGGGCGGTAATCCCGTCCAGCGTTTCCGCCCGCCTGACGGCGAGTAAAACAGAAAAAATTTCTTAACATTTTTTAATCGCCCCCTCGCAAAATTTTTTTAATTAAGGAAACGAAAATTTTTCTGTTTTGTCTTCCTGCTGACGCAGAAATTACGGGAACTCTTTCCCTCTTTGGAAATAATCTAGAAGCTTAAATTTATTATACAAAAATAAAAAACGGGGCACAATGTTTTTCTTGCCCCGTTATCGAATTATCGAAGGACTTCTTTCTTTAGCCAATGAGCTGCTTTTTTAATGGTTGGCTCTTTTTCTTTTTCCAAAAGAGAAAGTATTTGACAAGCAATTTCTTGCCAATTTTCAATTTTATCTTTGAATTTCACCGTTGTTATCAAAGCGGCTCTTTTTAACCAAATATTTTTAGATTTTGCCCAAGTATATAGAGCTTCAATTCTTTCTGGCGATCTTATTAATATCTTCGCTACAACTTCACTACTCATCGTATCACAAGTTGCCCAATTATCAATATATTTTTTAATTAATTTTTCAAGTTCAGAAATGCTTAATTTTCCACCAATTTTACTTAAAAGAAATATCCCAGCCATTTGATCCTCAAACACTTTTGTTGACATCAACTCTTTGACAACCTTTAACCAACTCTCTTGCGTTTCTTTTTGAAATCGTTTGAAGTACTCCTTAGTAATTTTTCTAATCTCTTGAGTTTTTACCCCATAAGAAATCACGCTTTTACCAATTAATCTATTTCGGCTCCTTGCAAATTCTTTGTCGCTCAATTTCCTCAACTCTTTATCAACAAGAATAGAAATTTTGTTATTTAAATTTACCATAGATTGTCACACCCTCTAAGTTATTAATCCCCGTATCTTCTCTTACTTCATTTTCAACTTCTATATTTTTATCCCTTAATAATTTATTTAATTCTTCAAGAGGAAAAAACCACAAGCTTCGAGTATTGGTCTTGGTAAATCTAATTTTACCTCGAGCCTCCCTTATGATGTAAAACTCTTGCCATCTATATTCATTTAATTCCTTCTTCAACTCCATTCGATTTAGTCTTACTAGAAAAAGGCGATCTTTTACTGCGTTATCAATACTAAGAATTTCTCCATCAAGGTTGCCTTTATTTGCTACCATAAAATCAAATACTAAAAGCCTAGGCCCTTTTGGATTTAAAGCCTTTTTTGCATAATCTAAAACTTTCTCTAAATCATTCGCTGAGAAGGAAAGATGTTTAGCAAGGACTAAGTCAAATCGTCTTTTAAATACCGATGAGATTCTTGCGAGAATATCCTCTTTTGCTAATTTGATATCATTATCCTCCTGTAGAACTATTTGTCTTGCATACTCTAAAATATTATCATCTTTATCTATCCCTACACATTTATATCTTAACTTTTTCAAGAATTTGAGATAACGACCGGCTCCACATCCTATTTCCAATATATTCGCTACATTGTAATTTTCTTTTTTAATCCAGTTATTTATTTTGCTAATATCGCCTTTATAATCAAAAACTTGCAAATGAAAAGTATCCCACGCAAGCTTCCAATACATTATTTTCTTATTCATCTTATTTTATCTCCTATTTTTTATTAAAAAGAAGGGTAGTTTATCGACATACCCAGGTCGGACTTGTATTACTTGATGGGTAAAGCCCATGCATCTATCCAGCTTCGAGGAAATTGAACGTTCATAATATAACCGAAGGCGATGAACTGCCCATGGTGTAAAGTTTCGTGTCTTATTAAAAGTTCCACAACACCAAATTTTGGCACTTCTAACCCAAAAACCGAAACTCCTTCTTCCCACTTTTTTACCCTACTTACTACTTCATTGAAACTTTCATCACATTCACTAAGAAACTGCTTTAATCCTTCTTTCGTTTTAGCAATAACTTTTTTTGATTCGAAGGTCAGAGTCGTAATTGTTTCCATATTTGGTTCTTCTCCTCTCAAAACAACTGCGTATAATTTCTGAACCTCTCCCATCTCGTAAATGTGTTTCGCGAAAGAATTAAGACCTGGTCGTGGCAATTCTTGATTCAATTGCTCTAATGTTAAAGTATCTATCCAGTCCAGTGTGAGTTGTCTCGTTTCTCTCCACTCCTTTAAAAGAATTTCAAGCATCATTCCTTTTTCCTTTGTAATGTTTTGTTCTTTTTCCATAATTTTACCTCCTTTTAAGTTGTTAAAGAACTCTTTCTTCCTTTTTAACAACTTTACTAAATTTATGTATTTTGTCAAGATTTTAAAGGCCTGTAAAATTCTTTCGGAATATAATTATAAAGACCTTTAAGCCAGGGCTGACCCTTCCCTTTATTTGTTTTGGTATAAAATATTTTTGATATATTATCAATATAATACAACCCTTCTTTTGTTACTTTATAACAATCATTTTCTTCGGTTATCCATTTTAATTCTTTTAATTTTTTAATTTTTGGACCAAATTTATCATTAATATTTTTCCCGAACATTTTCTTAAAACTCGCTTTTTCCACTGAAAGATGCCGAACACCCAAAACCATATATTTCGCTTCTAATTCTTTTAGAAGAACTTTAACACCCATAACACCTGGGAAATATCCACTTTCCACAGCTTTAATATAATTTTTCACAGGATAAACATTCGCCCATACATGATTTCCAAAATAATGCGTATTAGCGCCAGCACCAAAACCAATCATTAATTGTTGTGGCGCCTTCCAAGCATTTAGTACATATTTACATTCTTTACTAGGTTTTGAAAAATCAGGCTGCATAAATCGCTGATAACCAATCCTTTCAAGAAAATTTCCAATAAAATAAAACATTTTTCTATCAATTTCTTCGGGAGGCATCTCAAAAATTTTTCTTTCTAATGGGGTTGCTTCTGGCTCCAAACTATAAACGCTAACCCCATCTGGTAAAAGTTCTTTAATTTTATTAAGATCAAATTTCAAATTTTCGAAATCTTGATTTGGAAATCTATACATTAAATCCATTACCACACAATTAAAACCTATTTTTAAAGTATCTTTTAGTAATTTTTCATTTTGTTGAGCCGAATGGGCTCTCCCAATATTATTTAAATTTTGATCTTGAAAAGATTGGATCCCTAAACTTACACGATTAACACCCACTTTTTTATATTCTTTAAGTTTTTTAGTATTAACTGTGTTTGGATGACATTCTACAGTAATCTCTACTTTATTACTAAATTCGAAAACTTTACTCATTGAATCTAAAACTGCATTCACATCAGCACAAGACAGCATAGATCCAGTGCCACCTCCGAAATAAATAGCTGTAACAACCCGACCTTGTAAATCTGGATGATTCTTAAATAAAGTTATCTCTCTTTTTAAGGCATTAAGATATTTTTGATAAATTGAAAGTTCATATTTTGAAGTATTAAATTTACAAAAAGAACAAATAGTAGGACAAAATGGGATATGAACATACAAACTAATTTCCGTAATAGAATCAAAAGAGCGACTGGAAAATATTTCGTCTACCATTTTTTGTCCCATATTCTGCCAATTTACAGGGTATATCTCTATATACTCCCTATCAACTTTTGTGTTCTTCATACTTTTCATAAATTATTGTTGGGATTTTACCTCTCTCAGTGTAAATAAACCGAGAAGGATCTTTGAGTAATTCAAGAAACAACTTAACTTCTCGCTTGTTTATCCCTTCTTTCAAATCTTGGGAAGATTTTCCTATTATTTTCTTAAACTTATCCTTCATTTTTAAAAGATTATCATTTTTAATCAAAATTTTCAATTTTAAAATACTTCCCTTTAGCGTATTCTTAACCAGAATCTGATATTGAGGAATCTCATGAAGAATCATATTTAAAGCATTTTCTATCGATTGCAAGAAAATCTTTCTACCATCATAAAGCCAAATTACTTCTTCTATTCTCCCCTTAGGAAAAATTCTTATTTCTTCTCGCCCGCACTTACAGAGATTTTTTGTTATTTCCACTAAATCCCCTAATAAATAGCGAATTAAAATTGTGCCAGAGTATCCTAACTTTGTGACTACTAATGCGCCTTTATTCTCTTCAGCTGCCAATAATGTTTTGGGATTCAAAATTTCTATTAGTAAATTTTCATCAAATATATGATAACCACAATTATAGTCACACTCAGCACCTATGCCATCGGTTTCTTCAGACCCATAAATGCCATAGATTTTAGCATCCCATATATTTTGAATAGATTCTCGATGAACTTGCAAAATCGGTTCTCCAGCACAAAATATTTTGTCTATCTTTAATGTTAGGCCTGTTTTTTTGCTTAACTCAGCTATCGTCATTACTTTGGAAGGTGTTCCATAAATAACATTGCATTTAGTTGCGGTCAGAATATTTAAAATCTCCTCATTGTCTACAGAAAGCCCTATGGGTATACTTAAAGCACCTATACTACGAAAGGTTAATAAAGCTATATGCCCTATGTTCCATAAATCAAAAGGTTGTAAAATTGCAATTTTGTCTTTTGGTTTAATCCCTCCACATAGAAACATTGAGGTTGCTGTTTCTACACTTTTTTGTATATCGTCATTTGTTCTAAAAATTAATTTCCTCTTCCCATAAGTCCCTCCTGAAGATGCGAGTTGAACTAATCGACTATTCTTGACAACAAAAGAAAAAGGGTCATTTATCAAATTATATTCATGAGTAATTGGAAATTCAAAAAAATTTTTGTAATTAATATTCCTTAATTTATTTTTAAATTTTGAATAAAAAGGCACTTTGTCTATGGTAATTTTTATATAATTCATCAGGAACCTCCCCTGCTCTGAATTTAGATTTTTATAATCTTTTTCGCTAGTTAATAAAATCATAGTTTAGTTCAAATTATATTAATAAGGCAGTAGCGATTACACAAATATATTTCTTTTTCACTAAGCAATCTACTTCTATAAATTGAATTTTTTCTATCTCTAGTTTTCTAGCCTTAAACGCCTCTTCAATCATTTTTTTACAAATTTTTTTCGCCTTATCTTTTGTAATATTACTCTCGGCAAATTCAAATATGACCCCATTATGTTTCTTGTAATTTGTAGGAATGCCTAACCCTAAAATAGCTACAACTCTTGTTCCGACTTCTTCTCCGTAAAAATATAACAATAAACCGCTGGTACCACTGTTCCAATTTTAGGTAATAATTTTCCTGTCTACCCATTGTAAGATAAATAATTTCTGCTTTTGGTGGTATAATACTTGATACTTGTAGTAAATTAAAATTTTCTATTCCTGCATTTAATAAAGCACTATCAAAATCATTTAATTTTGTTAATCTAGTTCCAATACCACTTGTTAAAATTATTCTTGTAGGTAATTTCATAAATATAAATTTGTTGAACTAAAATATTTCATTTTTTTAACAAATCGTCAATACTTGTGTTTAAGGCGTCAGCAATCTTTTTAATAGTTTTAATTCTTGGGTCAGACGTAGCTCCCGATTCAATCTTTGTGATTGTATGTAAAGTAATACCGGCAAATTTTGATAACTTGTCTTGCGAAATACCCATTTTACCTCAATATTTCTTTATGTTCTTTGCTATAATTAAAATTTCTTTTGACATTGTAATAAAATTTTACTATACTTAATATAAAACTAACATACTATTATTAGTATATGAAATTTTTAATTAGGGGTCAAAAATTGTATAATGCCACCCTATTTTGCACTCTTGAGGCCTGTTTATTGATTAATTAATTAACTTGTTTGCGATCTTGGTTTGAACTAATTGCTACTCTTGCTATCTTAATATAAATCGTTTATTTAAAATCCTCCCTTCTCTTGAGAATTTCTATCAACCTTCTGAACCCCTCTATATTTCCAGGATATTTCAAAAACTTCTCGATTGCTGTTTGTCCGTCAACCCATTTGAACTCTGTGTGCTCGCTAGAAAGATTAATTTTTGATCCTGGTAAAATTTCTGCCCCGAAAATTTTCTCAAAATATCTTTTATCGTTTTCAAAGAAACTGAACGAATATCCTATATCAATTAATTTGACCTTATCTATTATTCCAGTTTCTTCTCCCACCTCTCTAATAGCGGCTTGTTCAAACGTCTCACCCTCTTCAACCCCACCGGTTACCGGCTGCCAAAAACCGCCTTTTTTAATATTTCTTTTTAATATTAAAAAGCGTGTTTTATTTTTTTTCCTTTTAAAAACGATGACTTCTACTTGGTTATCAGTTCTCATTCTATTGTTTTTTATTTTATTTAAGATTAATCGATATGTATAATTTTACTTCTGCTGAAGTTGCGCTCAAGTACGGGCTCGCTGTCAGCCACAGCTCCGCCT
>ERZ795051.4709-NODE-4709-length-12526-cov-10.869698_pt1 | contig 12526 bp, 6 predicted proteins | sample MGYA00375135_ERZ795051 | MGnify/ENA primary metagenome ERZ795051 (study PRJEB30180, sample SAMN05720222) | activated sludge metagenome | isolation source: Anaerobic digester | place: Japan | collected 2015-05-26 ... | reverse complement strand
CCTTTACCAGTCTCATCGGATGTAGTTTCTGTATGAGTTTCTGTCTCTGTAGCAATAAGCCCTGCGTCAATAAACGCCTGGCGTAATGCTGTCACTTTATCCAGTTTACTGTCACCAAACATGTCTGTCTGGGACGGGTCGTAGGCATAAACACGATCATAATAATTGTGTAACGCTTGAACCACTGCCGTAGAGTTCTGTTTAGCATTGATCATGCCTTCCAGAATAATGCGTGTTGCTGGAGATATGTCACGCTCAAACCCTGGCAACATCGCTTCTAACGGGTTCTGCCCAGCAGATACATCCGCATGATAAATCAAGAATGCTTGCGTTAAATCGTTCCGCAACGATAAGTCTTGAAGATTGACTTTTATGTCTGGCTGGTCATTGAACTGGTTCGCTTTCTCAGATAGATACGCTTCCGTGCGTAACATCGGAGATAATGTCTTATTGAATATGCGTTGCAATAACGCACTGGCTTCCCCTGTGTCCGTTGTTAGAAATGCAAGACGCCGTGCGTTCGCTGCGCCTAATGCCTTGATCATCAAGACATTCTTGATAAGAATCAGCCCTTCAGGGTTAATAGTACCATCTGCTGAAATGTACTGGTTCCGCTGGTCAGCAGGCAATAACTGAATAATCCGTTTTGCAATCTCACGGTTACCTGCTCGTTCAACGGCTTCTTCTAATGTCTCATTTTCGTTAAACTGGAATTCTATAACGTCCATGTCTGAAACGTTCGGAGCAAGCGTTTCAGCACGTTCAAATGATTGCATGCTTTCCACAGGAGGACGGTTAGCAACCTCTGCTAACGATTTCTTCTCGTCTGTGTCCATGTCAAAGACTGGCACTAACACTTTCACGGCATCTGTCGGGATGTCTTTTTCATTAATGCCTTTCTCCTTGGCATCTTTACGGATCAGTTCCTGATAGTTTTTCCATTGCTCCTGTTTCTGTTTGCGGATAGCATGCAAGGTTAATATGCGACCGTTACCCGATAATACGATGTATTTGCCATTCTCTTTAATGACAATGGGAGCGCCTGTAGTTAAATCCTGCGTGTCAAATACCAACGCCATCGGATTAAATTTGCTGATGCGCCCTATCTCACCAGACATGTACCCAACATTTTCACGCTGGCGTGGCTGGTACTCTTGCGGATAGTTCGGATTGGGCTGTTTGGTTTCTGGAGAATGCGACGCTACCAGATCGTCCAGTTTGCGATATTCCACTCGAAATACAAACGGAATACGCATGTCTGGCAAGAATTTTGCCACCTGGTTCCGTGGCAATCCGCCTTCTGTTTTGATGCGTTCATAATGTTCTTTTAACCACCGTAATGCAGCCATTTCTGCTGGCGTGTCTGCATTATCAATGTTGAGTATGTCAAACAGACCCAGATCAATACGGTTGGCTTTTATAACGTTCGAAATGTTGATGTCTACGTTACTATCAGGCGCAAAATGGTTGCGTAACGTCATGAATACATGACGTAAAAAGTTTGGTTCAACCATCGTTACACGTTTGCGACCCATGGTATGTGTAACGGTAGGCACATCAATCTGGAAACGATCAAATAGTTTCTTGAGAGATAACGTGGTTAAATTGGGAGTTTTTAACCCGTTAAATAACCGTTCTGCCTGCTCTGGGAACTCTTTGATGAATGTCAGTACACTCATCCTGCGTAACGGGCGTTTTGGATTCGTCTCGTCATACTCAATCCCGTCCGAATTTTCGTCAAATTCAATGCGTGCGTTTTCAAGCCGTTCTCTGCGTTTCCGCTCTTTCTCTTCTAAATTCTTGCGGCGCCGTTCTTCTTTAGCACGGGCACGTGCTTCTGCCTCTTTCTTGCGCCGTTCTTCACGTTCTCTTTCTTCTATATCCCTACGTATACGATTCAGTGCCGTAAAGATTTTATTGCGTTCTTCACGATTCCTGGCAAAGATTTGCGCATCACGAAATGCTGTCCGTGACGTGCTAAGCGGCATTAAGTCATATTGCGTAATCGCATCCGATAGGCTGATAGGTATCACTTCAACCTGTTTGCCCGTCTCGTCTGTGACAAACATGCTTTTGCCATACTGTTCGGGGTCTAACAGGTTCTGGTAATCGATATAGAAATATAAATCGCCAATATATCTTTTCGTATGTTTCCTGTGGCGATCTATGTAATCCAGCATGTCTGATTCAGGTATGCCAAGACGAGCAAATTGGATTAACTCGTTAACATTTGCCAGATTGTTTTGTAGCGCATGCTGGACAAAATCAAACGATGGGATGTATGAATGTTTGGTAGGCTGGCTCTCAATAGAATTCTTTATATAATCATATTTGCGTTTGTAATAATATTTCTTGGCAGAACGAAGTTGTTTGTATAACCTGATACGCCCTTCACGGGTTGTAGGTGCCGCAATACGGAATTGCGTAAAGATTTGAATCGGTATGTCAAACTCGAAATCAGGACGTCCGACTTTCTCGTTTAACGGCGCATAGATGTTGTCATGGCGCCAATCAATAAAGTCAGGTGACTTGGTTATATCTGTATAAGACGGTACGCCAAGCGCATCCATTGCTTTCTTGATTGTGTCTTCAGACAACCCTGTCTGCTGGGCAATTTCCGCAGGAGATTTTGGATGATCAAAACTTAATAATTGCAGTACAACACCAAGTTTGCCTTTGTCATGCACTTCTGTCAGCGCATTTAAGTTCTCGTCAGGTTCAGCGCCTTGCGGCGTACGTGTGTTCTTAATTTTTGTGTATAACTCTTCTGCAATCTCTGCAACAATATCGGGTTTGTCATATACAGGAAACTGGTTCTGATAATCTTCATATTGCTGTTCGTACAGGTCATCACCAACCTGAACAAACTGATCCAGGCGTTTTACGTGTTTCTCGCCTTTATACGCATCATTAACCGTAGTCTCTTCGGCTGGTAAACTGCCAAACTCGTCCTCTTGCTCAGGATTAGGTTCAATAACGTCTTCATCAGCCACCTTGAGACGTAATACAGGTTCCTGTTCTGGCTGCGTTTCTTCAGTAGCAGCGGCTGCTTCAGCAGATTCTGCGGCACGTTGTGCTTCTTCCAGTTGTTGCCGATGCAGTTCGAATACGTCAAATCCAACAAATCGGGTCAGTTGATCTTTGTACGTATCAACGTCACCAGCCAACCGTGCAATGTGTAATAAATCGAAGAACTCCTGATTCTTTGGCGGCGAATAGAACTCTTCAGGCGAACGACGTTGATCTTCGGGTACCCCTTCTTCGAATTCTCGCCTGTACCATCTCTCAAGAAGGCTCTGTCTCTGCCCAGCAATAGGTACTGGCGCTTCTACACCTTCTTGGCTTAACTGGTTTATAGCCTCATCTTCGGCTTGTTGATTGATAAGCGACTGCATCTCTGCATCGCTTGCCATGGGTGCCCAGCCAATAGCATTTTCTCGAACTCTGTTGATGTACCACTTGAACCAGTCTGTCTTGTTCCGTGCATTGGCATATAACCATGCATACCAGAAATCCGTGCCTTTTTCACGCTGTTCCGCCAGGAAATCATTAAGACCAGGTACAGGTTTCAAAATGCCATAACGGATATCGTCTTCAAGACGTTTGCTAATCTTTTCTTTTAACCGTAGAAAGTTGTCCCAGCCATTGTCTGTTACAAAGACTTTATTGGCTAGTTGGGCATCAAAGAACGATTTCGTGCGCGCAACGTCATAGAATGCACGTGGCATACCAATTAAACTCGTTAACGCCATCGGTGCTAACGAGTTGAGATATTCCATTAATGATTCGTATGCAACGTCTTTTAACGTATAGTCAGGGTTGTCTTTCTTGTATAAACGGTAGTTTTTATCTAAGTTATCACGGAAATATTTTGTGAACCCTTCAATGCCCTGCTGCAACATCTCTTGCAGGCTTTGCTCGTTTGTGTAAGCAGCATTTTCTTTTATCACATCTATTATGGCATTCCGTAACGAAAATGTTGCTTGTTTCATTTCGGCTTCTGTTACAGCAGCCGTTTGTGCAAGGTTCTTCCAGCGGATACCTTTCGCAAGGTTCGCTGCTGTACGAAGTTGTATATAATCCACTATGGTGTACGGTATAGCGCCAAGTGTCGCAAACCAGTACGATGTCATGTCTGGTATGTAATCTTCGGTGAGTCTCTCATATAAGAATGCCTGATTCGCAAGAAATGATTTGGTAACATACGACGTTTTAAAACCTAGCCCAGCGCCATAGGCAGCGCCTAATCCAACGCCGCCTGCACCAAGTTCAGTACCCATTAATGCGCCTGTAGCAGCGCCCATTGCGGCACCTGCAGCGCCTCCTTTTAACAGTGACGCCTGATACCCAAGAATACCGCCTGTTGCACGGGCTGTCTGCGCTAGCCACCCTTCCGAAATATGGCGTGCGGATTCTTTTTTGCGCTTCCGCATCTCATCAACGATTTTATCCAGCGTAGTAAAACCCGTCATGAAATCTAACATCATACGGGCATACTGATCTGTACGCTGATAATTTTCACTTAACCCGTAGACAAACGATGGGATAATGCCCATTTTAACATCGACGGGGTTTGCTTTGGCTAAGTTGCGATATAGATAACTAGCAAGCGGGTCAGTTTTAAGAAGGTTGACATCGGGATTGGGAATAAAATTGCCTGTCTCATCGTAAAATATGGACTGCGCCCTGCGTATAAGTTCGTCAGCATTCGTATAGTTGATGTTAGGCGGGAGCAGCGAATATTCAGGATTTAGAGGTAAACCTTGAAATAACGCTTGAGACGACATGTTTTATTGCATCCATATAAATCCAGCAGGGTTGTAAGCCATATAACGACGCAAATCCGCTTCTTTCTCTTGGGCTTTTTTATACAGTTCCAATAAGTCTTTGTACGGTGTTGTGTTGATATCGTAGCCGTTTTGAATAGCCCATTGCAATACTTTTTGCTTAGTATTTTCCCGTTGCTGTTGTGCCTGCTCTAAACGTTCTGGCATAGTTGCCTGTTGCTGGGCAATATCCGCAAGTTGTGCGGCATGCGTCTGTTCGGCTACCTGTTTCTGGTATTGTTCGTTCTGGCTGACTAGCAATTGAAGTGAAGTAATGTCCTGCTGATATGTCAATAATTGGTTGATAGCCGCCTGTGTATTGTTGATAGACGTGGTAATGGAATTCTTCTCCAGATGGTTCTGCGTCTTTTGACGCATCTGTACCAGTTGGTATTGTTTTTGTGCCAATGCGTTGTATAAGAAGTTGTATTGATCAACAAGAATGCGTGCTTTACTGACAAAATCAGGGTTTTTATATAACTCGTCATCATCGCCATATAACGCCATATCACTGCGGAACGTCGATAACGTGTTATAAAATATGTTGTATTCCGATACTAAATCATCAAATATGCTGGTCAGATATTGCGGGTTAGCATTGATAGACGCCTGTTTAAGCCTATTGAACATCGGAATAAATTTTTCTAAATCTAACTGTTTGATGTTTGGATTTTCTTCAAACATCTTTGATATGAATGACATGGTTGATTTTGCCAGTTCGTCATAGATATCACCTGCACCAGCACGTCCGCCACCAGTACCGCCACCACCGCCGATACCTTCTGGTCTAAAGAATCTGACATCATAATCATCTTTCTTGAACAGCATGAATTGCCCTTGCGGGTCGATATAAACATTTTTCAACTGTTCTTGGATGGGTATATCAGGCGGTATGGATTGTTTTAATCCCATCGCTTCACTGATGATCATGCGTAATGCATCACGTTTTTCACGTTCTGTCAATGGTGCGTTTTTGACAATATCAACATTTTGCTGTAATTCGGCTAGTTTTTTGCGCTGGGCAAAGTTCATCTTTGCTTCTTCAGCAGCAAGCTCACGGATGAACTTTTGTGCTTCGGTTTCAGCGTCGAGTTTGGATTTAAATTCAGATTCTTGAAGGGCATATTCATGTTTCTTGCTCAATACGTCGAGACGGTTCTGGGAAATCATCTCGGTACGACGTAATTGAGTTAAAGCATCAATGCGTTTTTCTTTATCTTTCTGTTGTAACTCTGCCCATTTAGAAACCAGTTCTGTCTGTTTCTCGTATCGTTTATCTGCGCTATCGAGATAGGCTTTAGCAAGATTGGCTTTAATTTGTTTGTCACGGTATAGTTGTTCTAACTGTGCGGCTTGTAGCCTGGCAGCAAGTTCTGCCTGGACGGCTTTCAGTTTTGTATCCTGTTCTGCTAATGCGGCTTTATACTGCGCATCAATTGTCTGTTTTTTTAATTCGGCTTCCTGTTGTAACTGAGATTCGTGTAGCGCAAGTTCACGTTCTTTAATCTGCTGTTGTAACTGTTGCAGATAATTGGTGTATAACCCCTGTGCAAGTCCAGCAAGAAGAGCATTGCCCGCATTAGCGGCTTCTGCTGCTATACCATGACGTACTTCAATAGGCATTGGTTAATAGACCCCATAAGATGCCGAACCCATCGGAGTTGGCATTGATGTGCCTGCACCACCAAGTCCGCCAAGACCACCCAGTGCTCCAAACATAGACCCTAATGCTTGCATCAGTTGTGCGTTCTGTTGTGTATATGCATCTTCACGGCGTTCCATAAATCCTAACTGGTTCTGACCAATACCAAGCATGTTTGCCATGGTTTGGAAATCTGCCTGCCTGCCCTGCGAATACATGTTCGATAGCAGACCTAATGTAGATGCTGGGCGTTGACCAATTAGTTCTGATAACACCCCTAATCCCTGCGTAGCGAATGCTTGCTGACCAGCCAGAGATTCTCCTGTGAGCCCTGTATGCAATCCTAATTGAGTCTGGCGCAGGCTTTCTTCTAAATCTTCCAGAGACCGTTGTTTCTGCCGTTCAAACCCAGCACCAACAGAACCTAGTATTGTGCTGTTACCAAGACCACGTGCTGTTAGTTCTTCAAGCGTTTTGTTCTTTTCCTGTGCATATTGTTCTTCAATGGCTCTCCGCCTGCTCTGTCCTAAGTTGCCAATAAGACCAAAGGCACGGTTATATCTGTCCTGTTGCGCTTTAGCATAGTTTGCCTGCGTACTGTTGAACAAACTGTTTAACTGATTAAGTGCATCTTGATATCTGTTCTGTACTTCGGTATCTAACTGGCGACCAAACGCTAAGTCCTGTTGCATATTATGCGTTACAGGACGTCCAGCAAACTCGAATAGGTTCGAATAGCCTTGCAATATCTGGTTGTACCTGTCCAGATTGCTTTGTAACGCAGACAGTTGACTGCCGCCAGTTAATCCGATAGATAGCATGCCAGGCATTAATGCTTGCCATGCGGTTAAACTATCAACGCCAGTATCTGTAGCAGGCATATCTAGAATCCTTTATTTCAATACGAACAGAGGCGATACAGGTGCATTAAGATATGGTTTTTGTGGATTGACAGGCTGTTGCTGTTGTTGCCTGTTTGCCATGTACGTCCTAACATTTTGAACTGTATTAGTTAGATTATAAGGCTTAATAGTTGTATGCGTTGGAGCAGGAAATACAGCAGCACGTTGTCTTCTATCTAATATATCTTGTCTTCTCATGTTATATTCTTCTTTTAATTGATCTAATGTTTGGCGAAGATTATGTATTTCGTTTGGAGATGACTTATTGCGATTCCCCATGAATAGTCGCATTTGTTTTAGCCAGTATTCTTGCTGAAGATCATATAACTCTGGGTCTTTTTTTCTCCTGAGCTGGCTAAGCAAGTTTAAAAATGCACGTTCTTTGCGCCGTTGTTCTTCCATTTGTCTTTGTTCAGGTGTTATTTGTTGTTGACGTTGAAAGCTGCGTTGTGCTTCAAGGTCTTCCTGATACTGTTGATAAATCGCTTGCCATGTATCAGGGCTAATCTGTGTGGGTTGATATGCAGGCGGATTTAGCATCTCAGTAACTCCATATTATCTCAGCCCAAACGACGGCGGTATAAATGCAGGCATCTGTGCAGTAGATTGTGTACCCTGCGGCTGGCTAAGCATGTTGCTAAACAGATTAGTTCCAGTAGGCGCCTGTGCTGCTGCAGCACCTGGCGAGGTAGGCTGTTGCATATTAGCCCATTGTGCCTGTAATATCCTGTTAGACTGAGTATCGCTACCCTGTCGGATATATTTTTCCTGGATTAGCATAGACTGAATCATCGAGAAGAATTTCTCGTACAGTTGCTCAAGGCGTTTAAATTCTTGATCACGAAGTTTCTGGCGCCACTTCTCTTCTTCCTGTCTCTGGCGGAATTGTTGCTGCCATAACAGTTCATTTTCTTTCAACTTACGATTGAGTTCGTTATCAAGTCGTATGTTCTGCGCTTCTATATCCCATTGCGCTTCCATTTTTTCACGGTGCGGATTTCGAACAGGAGTGCTATGTGTTATAGTACCTTGTTGTCTGGCTGATGGAGGCACTTTAGCGCCATATCTCCTAGCAATATCTGGATCAGTAACTGTTCTACGGATTTCTGTTACGCCAAATTGCGCACCAGTTGGTTCCCTTGTCATTAAATATCCAGTTGCAGGGTCAATATAATAGTCAGCAAATTGTGGTGCAGACATGTTTCATCTCCTTATCTGTCGAAACAATCATACATCAAACAATAGATATATGCAATATAAAATCAACCATAAGTAGTCTGTAATACCGCAATGACGTTTTCCATAAGTGTGTATTCATATGGCTTATTTATTGGGTCTTTCACATAACCAAACAAAACAGCAACAATATCTTCATTATCAGAATACGATAGATCATTTATGCCTAGATTATATGTGCTTGTGACGCCACTAGTATTAATAGTTAGAACAGTTGGTTCGTTATATGACGCTGTGTTATAAATCTCAGAAGAGCCAGTGATGGTAAATTCGAATGATATATATGTTCCAAGGACTACATATAATTTTATATCGCTATTTATTATGGACAGGTTTGGTTCTGGCGTATATTGCAAATCATGGATATAGACATACGGGATATAGGTAGCGTCGTAATATCCCGTATTATGACAGGGGGAACAGGCTAATGAAATAAATATACTACTCCAATCGCTAGTATAATCTGGGTTATGTATTGCTTCATAATATGCGTTATGTGCCGACGATTCATCATTTGAACTTTGTAAATAACTCTGTACTGTACCATCCCAGTCGTTTAAGAATTGTAATGTAGACATGTCATAAACAACATCAGGCACAGAGAAATATTTTAATGCATCAAGACATGTCTTTATTTCACTCCAGACGTCATAATTTGCTGGTCGCATATCAGTAGTCCAGCCATTGGGTAGTATTTCAGATAGTTCTGTGTACGGTTCTTTTGTGGATAGGTTAATAAACAAACCTGTATCAATCAGGTCTTCAATACGTTCACGCAGTTTCTGTACGTCCCATAACACGTCCGAGCCTGCGATACGCATACCTATAAAATCGTCACTGGTGAATGATGACGAATCTTTGTTTTTTAAACCGTTATAAGTACGCCAGTCTGTAAGAGTTAAGCCTATTTGATCTTCACGTTCATTAACAGCCCAGCACATCTGGAATAACGGAATATTCCACTGATCAATGCGTAAACCAGCCCAGTCTCCGTCGTTAAACCAACCCATGATACATTACCAATGAGATAGACATATCCAGTCGCCAGAGTAGTAATATGCTTTCCCATTTTCTACTTTGAATGGGAAATTATTTAACTGGTTCTGTAAATCCTGTAATGCGTCTTCTAAATCCGATATATCGTTTAATATATTCTGGATAGTAGTAGACATATTATTAACTTTATTTGATATCTTAGTTACATTCGTTGAGAGGTTAGTATCGTTTGTTTCTGCTTCGTCAAGTACAGGGCGTAAGTTATCACGCAGGCGCATAAGCGTTTGTTCAATACGATCTATTGCTATACGCATGCCTTGCGGGTCTTGTTCATTACCTTTAACATGGAAAAAATCGATTTGATCAGCCCAATTAGGCATATCTCTGTACTCCGAACGGTTGAGTGACAAGACGCATGCCATCAATTGCCCATTTGACGCTATTGCCACGAAGCACAAGATAGGCGCTTCTACCAGAAACACGAGGGTGATATACCTGATTATAACCGTTATATAACGTTAATGTTTCACGTGGAACATTTCTATATGCTTCTTCAGGTGTGTCACCCGAGCGAATTTCGCACGAAACAGGATCGCTTGTCTCTGCCATATCTGCACGGACTTCTTTTAAAAGCCCAGTATGCATATTGCTGCTGCTGATATTAAACGCCCCAAGATACAGATACGATGAGACTGTTATCCCATCATCGTTTAACGCAAATGGCGTATGGATACGTACATATCCATCACTACCAAACAACAACAGGCTTGCGCCTTCTTGTACTGATGGCGTGTAGAAAGATACGAATTGTGGGAAATGGTCGGTGTCATATGATAATTTCCAGAAACTCTGGGATGGTTCATGGAACATCCATGCTGTGTTATATGCCGTGTTATGCGTGTTATACAGGAATATCATAACCCCCTGTAGAACGGGGTCATAACCCATGATAACATTGACTGTATCTGGTATAAACCGTAACTCTTGTGGAATAAATTGCTGGCTGATAGGAATTATTTGCAGCCCTTGATTATCCACTATCATGTGTAACCCGTTATCAGACAGGAAATATAAGGTGTTGTTGTTTGCGCCATAGGTAAATGCATTGCGTTTGGACAGCCCAATATTGTAACTGACGGGGATAATACGTCCACCCATTGTAGGTGAGCCTACCATAGCCCAGATTGAATTTCGTGCAAAGAAGATTAGATAGTCCTGTGTGAATGGAGCAACATCTATGATAGGGTCGCCAACCGTACCAGGGTCACTATTCTGTCCTGCTACGGCACGGCTAACATCGTACGGATCGGCACCAAAATCCCAGTCTGTAGAGTCGCCACGACGACTCATATACCAGATATGATCATAACCGCATAGCACGATACGGTCTTGAAACCGTGTGATCAATGGGTTGTTTTCTGGTACAGTACCTTTCGTTGCTGTTAGATAAGATACTGTTTGTGTGCCAATATTAAGAACGTATGGTTTACCATTCGGATTTGCTATATATAGTTTTTGTAGATATTCGACGCAATTAACATTTTCTGTTGGTAGAGTTGTTTCCCCTATATCTGCTTCATAAATATTTTTGTTGTGTGTATAGTAAATATTATCTTTGCACCCAATAACTAAAATGTGTTCTGCTGTTTGTCCAGCTGTATACGTTATGTAGGTATGAGTGAATTCATATTTTGAAAAGTTTGGCAGTTGTTCTGTTCCATATTCAGAACCTAAATGGCTAACTAATCGTCCCGTAGGAACGGACAATGGAATATAAAAATCCTGAAATGCTGGAACGTCTGTCAGGTTAGTATTAACTACTGTTACAGATGTTTGATCTGGTTTAACGATTTTGAATAAGACGTTTAGATTTAACAGTTTTGGATTAGATTCGTTGGCGCCAGTGCGTGTAATAGTTATATCCAATACATCGCCGCTGTTGTCATAATCCGTGGTATTCGGCACTTCGATATCAGTAAACGTTGTTTCATGCGTCTGTACGCCAGAGTTATTAAAAAATTGTATGCTACCATTATAAGTTGTAGTATCTTCAGCGATGTGCATATATAGCACAAGTAGTGCTTTATTAATCCATGGGGTTGTACCATTATGACCAAGCGTAATAATACAACCTAGATATTGTTCTGCTTGTACGCCGAATGGTTTTATTGTAGTAAATTTGTAATTAACATATTGAAATCGATTATATTTTGTATCGCTATCAGTGCTGCTAAGAACAGGTATCTTTGTATCTGGAGACGCAAAACAGTTGAAATTGAAAATACTTGTGTTTGTATCTTCCGTAAGATATAGAAGAAGTAAGTTTATATTCGTTGAATCTATCTTTGCTGGTAAACTTTGTGCTTTAGATAATACCCATGATGTTAGTATGCTATTTGCATTACTTGCTGATGGAGCAGAACTATAGTGCTGCTCATAATAATACGATGTATCTTTTAATAATATGGTTAGATTAGAATCTGCGTAATAGTAACAATTTATTCGTGCCTCCAAATCATAATGGTCTATTTCTTCCGTGTAATATGAGCCATAAAACCTCCCTCTCGTTCTTGAGATATATGTTATATCGTATGTTGTTTTTCTATATATCGTTGCTATTGCAGGTTTGGTAAAAAACCATTTATCATTATATTTAATAAAGAACGGGTCTATATGTATTGTTTTCGATTCTATTTTGTACGTCCCAGAATAAGTAGTGTAATAATAATTTTGATGACTTGGGGTTGATACAGGGTTCTCTTCTACAGTTGTCCATCCTGTTGTACCAGATAAATCGATATTTATATCGCTTCTGTATTGATTTGAAGTCGGATATATATATCGAGTGCTTTTTTCTATTTCTGCTGGCAGTTTTGAATATAACTCAGATACAAACGTAACGTCATTAAATTGCGTCTGTAAAT
>ERZ795051.4705-NODE-4705-length-12534-cov-133.340652_pt1 | contig 12534 bp, 11 predicted proteins | sample MGYA00375135_ERZ795051 | MGnify/ENA primary metagenome ERZ795051 (study PRJEB30180, sample SAMN05720222) | activated sludge metagenome | isolation source: Anaerobic digester | place: Japan | collected 2015-05-26 ... | reverse complement strand
ACGAGGACGTCTTGCAACCAATGGTGGAACGATGTCCTCATCGTTTCAAGCTCCGCAGGAGCTTTCATTTATAAGTGATGTGTAAGACAGACTTTATAGTTATATTTATTTTTTAAGAAAACAATAATCTGACGGCTTTGCAAGATGGGAACTAATGGTGGAACGATGTCCTCATCGTTTCAAGCTCTGCAGGAGCTTTCATTTATAAGTGATGTGTAAGACAGATTTTATAGTTATATTTACTTTTTAAGAAAACAAAAACCTGACGGCTTTGCAAGATGAGGACATCTTGCAACCAATGGTAGAACGATGTCCTCATCGTTTCAAGCTCCGAAGGAGCTTTCATTAACTGAACCAGTATTCGTTATCTACCAATATATGTGACACTTTCTAAAAAAGTCATAGATGTCTTCATCTATGAAGCTTTGAAGAGCATTTTATTTTAAAGTATGGTGTGATATAAGATTTATTGTTTTCCCTATCTTATAAAGAAAACAAAGCTTATTGGCTTATGGGATTATGTAGTTTAAAATCTCTTGTTTTCCACCAGGATAACGGATAAAAATAACCTTTGTTGTTTTCATTTATCGCTCATCTTAAACTCTACATAGCACGGCATTGGGTATAATATTCTCAGTATAAAAGAAGTTTTTGCGCGATCAAAAATTGGTGTGAGCAATAGCGAACTTTTTATGCTTTGTTATATGATGTTCCGTCTCCTTTCTTTTTCCATTTGATATGTAACATACATATTGAAAATCGGGAGTGCGATTAATTGTACCACTCCAAAAATTATGATTATTATTATTGCAAGACGGGAACTAATAAAGATACTTATCAAGAATAAGAAATAGAAAACTGATGCACTAAATAAAGTAATCGCAGTAAACCCATTCTCAAGTTCTTTTGATGCAAAAAATTGCCAAGGTACTAATGCCATACCCCACGACCATAATAGATAAGGTATATAGCCCATCCCAATATCACCGGTATAAAATTTTGAGCATACGAAAAATGCAAAAATAAAAGTAGCAACAATTAATAAGTTTGTATAAAGCTGAGAGATGAATACAAACAGGTATGCTAGAAAATTCTTCTTTTCGTAAAAGTGCATAGCAATTCCCATGAATAGTAAACTAGGCATCATTAGTATGGCAAGTATCCAATGTGAAGTAAACATAAGTAGAATACCAATGCCAATTAATCCCCATTCTCCTAAAATTGCTAACCAAATACCTCCAATGATACCACCAACCATATTTAGAATCATAATCGGTAAACTTAAGATTTCTATAATTCTGTTAAACATAATGGATTCCTTTCAATTCAATATTCATTGATGCATTCTGGCCTATTATTAGACAGTATGTCGTATAACGTTATCGGGCTTTGCGAAGTGCGAAGCATTTAAGAGAACTAAGTGAGCCGCAAAGCCTGTGTTAGGCAAGGGTGTAAACTCCGAATGAACAAAGCGAATGAGAGTTCGGCTCGGTAACATATTAATAACTTACTTTCCTCCTTTTTTTAAATTTAATTCTAACTGTACTGTAGTATTTAGAGTCGACTTTTCTAAAAATTCGATTAAGTTCTGCTCGGTTAAAGTTCTTTCAATTCTTTTTTGTGCGATTTCAAAATATTCATCATCAATTTCAATACCTATAAAATTTCTATTAAAGCGTTTAGCTACAACTCCTGTTGTGCCAGAACCCATAAATGGATCAAGAATAGTATCCCCTTCTTTACTTCCAATTAAGATTATTCTCTCCAACAATTTTTCAGGTTTCTCTGTGGGGTGTGGTGTTTTATGTCTTTCTGCAGGTATCTCCCACAAATTTCGCATTTGTTTACCATTACTTAACTTTGTTGCCGTTTCATAGTTAAAAAAATATCTTTTTGATTTACTTGCTACCCATATCAATTCAGTAGAAGGCACAAAGCGATTTTTTTGAATTAGCGGTGGAGCATTGGGTTTAAACCAGATAATGTCATTTATTATCCAAAGATTTAATTTCTTCAAAACTACACCAATAGATGGATGGTTATGCAAAGTCCCTGAGATCCATATTGTTCCATCATCTTTTAGAACCCGCACACATTCTTCAACCCATTTTCTATTAAATTCATGTATATTTTCTATTTGATCCCATGAACCTTTATTACATTTAGCCACTTTCCCACTTTTACAAGTAAGGTAATTTTCACCTGAAAGATTATATGGAGGGTCTGCAAAGATTAAATCTACAGATTTAGAGTCTAATTGGTTAAGTGTTTCTAAGACATCGCCTTTTAACAGTTTGATCTCAGGCATCTTTAATGACCTCTTTTTCAAATATTCTCTGATAAGCAATTTTAAAATATTCTTGATTTATTTCAATACCAATCCAGTTTCTTCTCAGTCGAGAAGCAACAACACCTGTAGTACCTGTTCCAAAAAATGGATCAAAAACCAAATCATTTTCATCTGATGATGCCAATATGATTAATTCAATCAACTTTTCAGGTTTTTGCGTAGGGTGTATCGCCCTACCATTCTGCCCTTTTATCCTTTCTTTACCTTGAACTATAGGCAATTCAATAAAATCTACAAAGTCTCTTAACTGCTTCGGGTTCCCGTCCTTTGTCTTATGAGGATTATATTCTTTAACTCTCTCATAATTGAACTTCCAATTATTACCTTTCACAAACCAGCAAACATATTCTGTGGAATGAGTAAAAGTTCGTTTCGTTATATTTGGCATAGCATTAGTTTTATACCAAGTTATTATGTTATTTAATTTAAATCCCTGCTTTTTTGCTATAAAGATTATCTCTGCTATATTATGATATGTACAGGAAATATATAGGCTACCATTAGATTTTAAAATATTCCACACATTACCAATCCAATTTTCGGTAAAAACAAGATAATCTTCGTACTCCCAAGTATCCCATTCTTCATTCATTTTATAAAACGGACCACCTGTTTTATTATTAATTAAAGCTAAACTTTTACCGGATAGATTATAAGGAGGGTCAGCATAAACTAAATCTACACTATTTTTTTCAATTTCTCTTTTCATTATTATTGTACAATCACCTAAATATATATGGTTAATTTTCATAATGTAATTGCCCTTTGACACCAATCTTTTAAAGCCTTTTGAATAAACACTGCCCAATCAGAAAAACTCGTCAGCCTTTTAGATTCTTGGGTCACCATTGAATATAACTCATACAACTCTCTATGGTTAAATCTTCTGCCTTGTTTTAAAAGCTTTAATAGAATTTCTAATAGCAACGCGAATTGTTCTGTCGTTAGAGGTACTATTTTTTGAGGCAACCCGTTATACTCATACTTTACAGAAATCCAGAATTGGGAGTATGTATCATTGTGAATTCGTGGTGCAATAAAAACACAAAATATTTCATCACCGCGATGCTGAACCTCAAAATCTCTTAAATGTCTCATTATCGGTTGCCCTTCTTGTACCCATTGTAATTTTGAAGTATTTAATGTTACTTCACAAATTGCTTTGAACGTTTGATAATAACATTCTATATCAGGTTTGTTTCCAGGAGAATAATTCACAGGTTCTCCATCGTCATCTACCGGATAGTTTGGTTTTATTATAATTTCGTCATTGATTATTTTTAATGCTTCGGTTATCAACTTCTCAAATTGCTCTGGCGCGTACTTCTTTAATTTTTTAGAATCTCTCAAGGTTTCTATTATTTCTTCAATCCTATCTAAGTCGCTCATTAATTTTACTTTCTTTATTTGCTCTTTCAATTCCAGATTAAGATTCCTTAGACGAGAAATATAATTTTCAAGTTGAGTTTTTCTCAAAATTTTAACATCTGTAAAGAGAAATTCTTGTTCGTTTTGGGGAATCTGCAAATTTTCTTTCTTGATAAGCTCAATGGTTATATTTTTTAGTGATTGGGCTACTTTTTGTAGATTTTCTTTTCTTCCCCAGGGTAAGGTAGGTTTTGTAATATCAGAAAGATAATTCAAATAATCCTTTAATGTTTTGAATTTAATAGATTCTCCACTATACATATTCAAAAGTTGTTCTATTTCTACTTTTCTTGAAGGCTCAATATCAATATTCCAGTAGTAACCCAAAGGGTCCGTTGAAACCTTAAAATATCTTGTAAGTCTAAAATATCTCATTATGTTATCCCCATAATCAAATAGGTTATTTATCTTTTTTTCAGATACATTTTTTGTTTCATAGAATTCTCCAACGAAATTCAGAACATATTTATCTTTATTTTTTTCTTTTCTAAATTCTAAAATATTTTCAACATATTCATCTATTTGATTGAAACTTATAAGGGTTGGGACAAAAATACCGAATTCTGTTTTTTCTAAACCTCTTTTTTCTGAGTTTTTATTAAGTCTATGAATGAGATGCATTACGCCAATAAATGGCATTATATTAAAGCCCTCTTTTTCTGAAAAATCAGTGCTCCAGGGATTTGGAAACTGAAGTTTAAGTAAGCTCTTAAAGAATATATACCCTATATCATAATCTCCTTCTAAAAATTTATTTCCTAATTCAGTAATTATTATCGGTCCAGAACCTTCTCTTGCTATTGAAAATCCCAGTTTATTCAAAGGATTTACTGATTGCCTTCCTCTCATAGGTGGGTCCACGTAATTTTGAGAATAGAAAATCCCTTCGGCTACATCATATGGAATCTCTGTCCTTGATTCTTCGTAATATTTTCTAAACTTTAAAGGAATATTTAGAGGTTTATAAAGGCGCTCTTGGATTAATAACACTTGATATTTTACCTGGTTATCTTTATCAAAAGGTTGACCTTCTAATTTTCTTAATATTCTTAAGAAATCCCGCAATCTTTCCGGATTTCTTACTGTTGTCGAGATTGACCATGGTTTTTTCATAACTCTCTACCTCAATAAGTTAATTTTTGCCGCCGTTTCGCCTAACACGTTTTGCAGGTAAGAAGCCCAGCACCTTTGAATTTCCAGTACTACTATTTTAGAGTTCATAAATTCCTAATAAATTATTTTATGAGTTTTGTCAATCCTTCCTTCCTCTTACATTTCAAAAAGTTTCTGAAATACAAGGGGTGAGGAATCTGAGTACCTTTCACATAGCTTTTATCGTTGATAATGTCACTGCTATCAACTGTGCGTATTGTTCATATGTAAAGATATGTTTATTCCTAAGTTCCTTTATTAAATTTGGTACATTCTTATTTTTCGTAGCATCACCTCTTTATAGAACTTCCATATTATATTTTATGTTATATATACAAAAAAAATTTAGGGGAAAAGTCAAGTTTTATTTATATTCATTAAGAACTAATGCAGAATTTACAGTAAGTGCAGTATAGATGGTGATATATTTAAGGTTAAAAATTGATGGAAGTGGGACAACAAAACAGAAGATACTGTCTATCTAATTTGTTATAATTTTACCCAAAAAAAATGAAAGAGAATATGAAGTAGCTAAAAAAGGGATTGTCAAACCTGATTTTGAATAAAATAATTCTTATTATAAACCTTTAGAAAAGGAATCTACCTTTAATATGTTTAAAATCTCTGAGGATTCTTATGGCTATACTATACAAATAGAACAAGATAACCAAAATAAGAATCAGGATATTATTAAAAAATAAATAAACTCATAGACAATTTACAAAACCTTCCCTACTTAAATAATGAAAGCATTCAACCTTTGCTCTATTTTGATAGACATCTCTATGTTCCACTTTTACTTAATGACCCAAAGATTAAAAAGATTTCTCCTGAAGGATTAGTTGAAAGTGAAAAGAAATTTGTCCTAGGATTAAAAGATTTCTTAAATTCACCTGATTGCCCTTTGAAAAACAGAAATATAGAAATATATCTTTTAAGAAATTACCCTAAAAGCGGGGTTGGATTTTTTAATCTGCATTCCTTCTATCCAGATTTTATAATGTGGATTAAAGAAGGTGAAAAACAAACTATAGTTTTTGTAGACCCTAAGGGTTTGGAACATCATAAAGAGATTTCTGACGAAAAAATACAATTATGTAAAGAAATTAAGAATATAGAAAAGCGCTGGGGGAATTATAATATCACTCTGGAATCATTCATTTTTTCCATCACAACTTATAATGACCTTATTAAAGAAAGTACAAATCCATCCACCAAAGAGGAGTATTTAGATAATCATATCCTTTTCCTTGAAGATAAATGGCAAAGTCAATTGTTTGAATTACTGGGATTTAAGGCATAAAAATACAAACATATAAAATTTTATGAATTTTGATAAGTGTAATCTAAATCATTATAATATGTAAAGAAGTTAAAAATGAGTAAAAGTAATAATCGCCCCATCCATGTTATTTTTTCAGATAATGAATGGAAAGTTAAGAGAGATAAATCCGAAAGATCTATTAAAAATTTCAATACAAAAAAGGAAGCCGTAGATTTTGCAAGAAAATTATCTAAGAAAGATAATGAAGAATTAGTAATACATGGGAAAGATGGTAGGATTCAACAAAAGGATTCCCATGGTCAGGATCCTTATCCTCCAAAAGGTTAAAATTTTATAATTTAATCTTTGGAAATTCTTATTTCAAATTTTGCAAGAAACTTAAAAGATGGATTTCCTTATTTTAAGTTTAGCTCCCAACTTAAAATATAAATTATCATATACTATTTTTTACATAGTTCAAAGTTAAAGGATGAAAATGTATTCTACTGTGCTATAGAGTAAAGGTAGGAAAATTGATAAAATCTCAAAATTTATAAAAAAAGAAATAGAAGGTATTTTTAGATAGCAAGTGAAATTACTAATCTCTTTCATAATAATTAACTATGTCCTTATTATTTTAAAAGGAGTCATAGATGTCCTCGTCTATGAAGTTTTAAAAGAGCTTTTTTACGATTACTCCACATAACTATTAGACTTCATCTATAGACATAGAAATTATGGCAGCCTTTTGAAATGAAGATGTTTCACTCCTTAAAAGAAAAGCATTACGACTTTACACGAGGGCGATATATAAACCTCATGAAGAATGCTAAAATATATTAAAGTAAAAGATAGAATTTATAATTAGTTTAGCTAAAATCAATAAATTTTCTTCCCCAGCGAATAAAATAATTCAGCTTTACCTAATAAATCTCTCTTTATCCCTTCTTTTTCAAATATACCACATTTAAAGCTTGACAATTTAAAGAATAGGCAAATATGATATTTATAGGAATTGAGAGAAAGTATAACATATATAAGTATAAGAAAATAAGTAGATTGTGTTATAATAAGTTATAATTCCTATTATAATAGTAACTGAATATATACTCAGTTACTATTAAAGTAGTGATTCAAGGATTTTTATATGGATAGCGAAAAGATTTTACAAGAAAATTATCTAAGAAAGATAATGCAGAATTAATAATACATAAGAAATATGGTAAGATTCCAAAAAAGATCCTGAAGTGGATTACTTTGTTAGGACAAAATCCCGCATTCTTTAAGGTGTATTTTCTCATATTTTTTGAAAGAAGAAAGGGCAAAGATTGCGACTTCCTTCCTTCAGTTTTTTCTTTCAAAACATTAGAACTCCAATCCCATTTATCGTCAAGCAAAGAATTGATGGTGGACTTCTGAAGGGGATTTATAACCCAATGATTGATGTAATCTTTCGTCATTGTAGAACTTGATGAATCCTTTCAATCCTGAATAGGCATCGATAACTGTCCGATATTCTTTGATATATACTTCTTCATACTTTACTGTTCTCCAGAACCGCTCTATAAAAATGTTATCAAAAGTTCTTCTTCGCTTGTCGGAAAAGATCTCTTCAGATCTCGCTAACAATTGGTTCTTCCACTGACTGATTTGATTCGGATGTAATGAAAATTTCGATGCCAATTCCGCTATTGTCTTTTTGCCTTAGATTGCCGCTATGGCAACCTTGCTCTTAAACTTGCCACTATAAGTGCTGCGTTTCTTCATTTGAACCTCCCACGGTTGTACTTTTTTTCATTGTTTTCCCTATATCAAGCACACCTTATTGGGCTGTCCTAAAAACCTAATCCACTACACTAAGTCAAATACACTCTCTTAGGCAATGTTGCCTTACTCTTCTTCATAGAGTCGTATTATGAATATCTGTTAAACTTATTTTCTTTGTATATCTCACATAGTTATATTCATCAATCAATTTTGCCAGAGTGTGATTATCAGCCATCGTTGAAATCTGAAGTGTAGCGGACTCATAATTGCCTCCATTCTCTTTTACATAGTCATCCAGATATTCTTTTGCTGCTTCTTGCATCTTTGGTAAAAACTCAAATGCGTAGCATCTACCTTTATCTTCCTCATTTCCTATAATTGCCTTCCGGATGCGTCTATCCCACATTACGAAAAGATTTGGGATTATTGCGTGTAGTATTTTACTTGCATCAGTGGATTCAAATCGTCGTCTTTTGGAACACCTAGCAATTTTATCGAATATTTCGGATATAGAGTTTTTGACTTCGTTACTAAGATCAATATTTATAATCGTTGAGTGTTCAAACTTTTTAATAATTGAGAAAATATCCTTGTATATATTAAAAAAATTGACCAAATCCCCTTGAAAATACGGATCCCAGCTATGTACAAAACCAAATAGAAGCAATCCCTCTATAATGGGAATATTTGCTGATTTGAACCACGCATCAGGATCTTTGTTCTTCATATATGTATCATAGAACCCCCAGCGTTTCCCTATGAGCCTCAAGATGTTATGAGCATTGATCAAATCTGTATAATGTCGGTCTTCTTTCATAGTATTACTCCCTTTTATTTTTCAGTAATGTCACCTAATATTTTGAGCGTATCTTAAGTTCCCCGAAGGGGAATTTTGGTAAAGTAATAGCTAAACCAGATACGCTCTGCTATATGAAGTGGCATTCATTTATCTTCATCATATATTGAAAATAAGTCGCTCTGAATACTCTCAGTCATTCGGTACTTTACTATCTTTCCATTTTTATGAAGCAAGTGGATTTCGCTTTTTTCCAATTATAGCGGATCCCGTGGGATAAAAAATTGCCTCTTTAATTTTATCCCAGTCCTCATCTCTGACGTTAATTACTTTATCGAGGAAATTACTTACATAACATCCACTAATTAACCTCGGTTTCACATCTTCTAATTTATTGTTCGTAATTTCAACATACTTGGAATCAATATCAATCCCTATTTCTAACTACTTCAATATAGGCAATATTATTACCATTAAACCATATCCCCAAACTTAGCGTTAAGGCAGGGAGCCAAATAACTTTTTAATTGTTCAATACCGTCAGAATGTTCTTTGTGTTTGGTTTCTACAATAATCCAAATATTCTCCTGGTTTTTGCTTTTTGCATCTTTAAAAACTACAATATCCGCGGGACCAATTCTTTTACTTCCTTTTTGTATTTCAAACTCTGTTTTTATACATTCTATAGGATATTCATATTCTTGTACCAATCTCATCAACATAATTTGCCTAACTTGTTCCTCCGGGGTAGAGCGGATTAATCGGTTAGTTAAAAAATCCTTTACATACCCTTCTTTTGCCTCAAGTTCCTCAGTTGGTTTATATTCTTTTTCAGGCATAATATTTATTTCTGCCTTGATTTATATTCCTTTTCAGGGTTATAGTTGCTTTTTTCATAAGTATTCCTCAACTCCTAATGATTTTAGATAAGCATTTATTGCTTCTATAATGATTTTACGGCGTTGTTGTAAGAAATCTTCATAGTTTTCAATCTTCCATAAATTTTTATCTAAAGGGACAAATTGTTTTTCCAGTTTTGCTTCATCAATTTTTGCTAAATATTCCTCTGGAGAAGTATTAGAGATTTTACGATTGGCTTTTTCAGTCAAAAAAGCAATATTAGAAGCATCATCAATTAAAGAATATTCGTAATTTTCTTTCTTTAAAAGTGAACGCGGAATAATATGATGTTCTTCATAGTCAGAAGTTGTAATCTTGTGTCCCTTCCACCAATCTTCCGCTCCTTTTTCTCTGGCAACTATAAAAAGTAATAATTTAGAATTCTTACTTTTACCAGCAAATCTTTCTTCATCTACTAAAAGACGCCCGACCTGACCTTTTAATAAATGGAAAAGTTTAGTTAAATTTCCATTTTCATAAATAGATTTAATGTCCTCGTCTAATCTGGTTTCTGGAGAGTCAGTATAGCGTCCCCAAAAAGAGGCAAGTAAAAACCACAAAATAAATTCCTTAGTGTCTCTTTCGGAAAAAGCATCATTCTTTTGAGAAATATAAAATGTTAAAGGGATTAAAACATTTTGCGATGGTAAGATATTTGAGTTCCTAATTCCTAAATTTTCTTCAAGAATTTTGAAGCATTCCCCTAAAGATTTTTTTGTTAGATCCCAATTAGTACTTAAATCCTCTTTAGAAATACTTTGTGCTATGGTTCTAAAATAAGCGAGTCGTCCCTGTTTTACTGAAATTGCTACTAAAGACCTTATAACTATACTGGCATCAATAACCCATCCTTTTTCTTCTAATTCTTCAATATAGTCCCGAAAATCGTTACGAAATTCTCCTGGTATTTTTAATGCAAGTAGTGCTAATAGAAGTTCAGTTATTCTGATTCGTGTTCCCTTTGAATTAATCTTTACAAAAATATCAGCGACTTCTTCATAATCTATATCAGAAGAAATTGTAAAAACCGGAATATTATATCTTTCTCCAATAAAAATATTTTTGGCTTCCGATAACTTTTGAAGGCATTTATAAATCTTATCTTCGCTCCATCCTATTTGTTTAAGATATTCTCTATTAACAACAGAAAATTCTCCGTCCTTAATAACTCTTGTAATATTAAACCATTCCGGGTTATTCTTTAATGGGGGTGTTTCTAATTCAAACTTTTCCTCAAAAGGATTAAATAATAAACTAATAGTCCTTTCTTTGCTTCCTTTAAATATGACACCCTTTTTAATCAATAATAATGAAGTCAATCTTTGCTGTCCATCTATAACTAACTCATTGTAATGACTAATTTCTTTCTTTGTATCATCAATTGCTGTTGTAGGTATATTATCATCTGGATTTGTTTGCCAGAGCAGGATCATACCAATTGGATGATTTTTATAAAGCGAATTAGCAAGATCTCGAACTTGTGTATTGTCCCAAATGAATTCACGTTGCATATCAGGTAAAGCAAGTTTCCCCTTTTCTATATCAAATAATAATTCCTTAACAGATTTATTTATTAAAGCCATAATTACTCCTACTTTATCAATCCTTCATTAAAAAAACTAAAATAATTATTATCGCCAATGATAATATGGTCTAAAACTCTTATTCCTACAAGGTCACAGGCAGAGATTATACGATTAGTTATTTCTATATCATCTTTACTTAGTTGATGCTCACCGCCTGGGTGGTTATGAATAAGTACCAAAGCCGCTGAAGATTCTATAACTGCTCCTTTTGTAACCTCTCTCGGAGGACAATGCTTTTTGTAAGCGTTCCTTCTGATAAAGTTACATCTTTAATTATTTTATTTTTTCCGTCAAGCAGAACTGCTTTAAAAATTTCTTTTTTCATATCCTTCAAGTAAGGCATAAAATAATCAACTATATCTTTGCTGCTTATAACCTTAACCTTGGTCAAACTTTTTTCATTATGAATTCATTTGCCAATTTCTATAGCTGCTTTTATTTGAGCAAATTTAGCAATACCTAAGCCTTTTCTTTTAAGTTCGGCAAAGCTCTTAGAGTCAATATTTCTAAAAGTTTGATATTCATTCATCAATTCCCTTGCCATATCAATAGCACTTTTACCATTTGAACCGACTCTTAAAATAATTGCTAAAAGTTCTGTATTAGAAAGATTTTCAGCACCAAATTTCAAAAGACGTTCCCGTGGCCTCTCATCTTCAGGCCAGTTTATAATTGCCTTTGGATATTTCTTTTCTTTACCCATAAATTATTTATCTCTGCTTTTTTCTTCGGTGATGACTTTATATTTTGTGTTACTCTTTTTAAAGATTGTTCGCTTATCCATTTATCAATTACATCTTTTTTAAACCATTACTAGCGATTTTGAGGGAAGGAATAAGACCTTTTCGGTCAAGTTTATAAATACTTTGTTCGTCCATCTGTAAATATTCTGAAGCTTGATTGACTGCATTATTTCTTTTGGGTTCATAAAACGCAATCCTTTTCATAATATATTATATTTCATAAATCTGACTTCAAAAAAATACAATAGATGTCAAGATAAATTTTGAGAAAAAATACATTCCTTATAGAGTAGTTGATGGTAATAGATAGATAATAAATCCTGGTGATGGAATTAGCAGAGGAAAAATTGCTGCCTCTAAGGTGTAGCAGGGATTAAGGAAGCAATGCTAGGAGGTACTGTGCCTGAGTCAGCGATTATGATATTATTTCTTTAATTTTATTCTTTTGTCTGATGAATAGAACTTGGTAAAATTATAGAAACAATGGCTAAGGACAAAAAAATGGCTCCGGAAGAGGGATTCGAACCCCCAACCAAGTGGTTAACAGC
>ERZ795051.4704-NODE-4704-length-12536-cov-6.096787_pt1 | contig 12536 bp, 9 predicted proteins | sample MGYA00375135_ERZ795051 | MGnify/ENA primary metagenome ERZ795051 (study PRJEB30180, sample SAMN05720222) | activated sludge metagenome | isolation source: Anaerobic digester | place: Japan | collected 2015-05-26 ... | reverse complement strand
TTTTAAAAAAATATATCTAATTCTATTAATATCATAAAACATAATTTAATATTAATTCATTTAAATCAAAACAACACCTCAATACTACATACATAAAATACAGAAAACATCCATAAATCATTCAAAATCAATATCAAGGAATTGACAACATTTTTATAATATAAAAAATCAAAACTTCCTAAACTTCATAAACTCAGGAAATAAAGAAAACATTTTAGGTTTAAGTAAAAAAAGATACATAAACTCACTTGGAAAATCCATATTTCCTTTTTTTTCTAAAAATTTTTCTACATTTAATTGCTTTAGTTTTATTAATAATTCATCTAATTCTGTATTTGTTTTTGATAAAAGATAATTATGTAATTTATAATGAATATTTAATTCATTCAAATATTTTTTTAAAGACTTATTATACTCTAAAAGTGGTTTAAATTTTTTAATTCTATTATTTATAGCATCTGCAGCAAGATTTGCAGAAATTAATCCAAAATTAATTCCACCACCTGTTGTTGCTTTTACAAAAAAACCAGCATCTCCAACAAGTAAAACATTGTCTTTTACAAAATTATTTAAAGGTGCATGAATTGGAATAATTCCACTTGCTTCACTTATTCTTTTTATAAACTTAATATTAAATTTTTCCAAAAACAAAGTAAATGCCTCTTGTGGATTTTTACCTAAATTTACACCAATTCCTATCTTTGCTTGTGTAGAAGATTCTGGAACAACCCATCCAAACAAACCTTTTGCAAAATCCCCTAAATATACTTGAACCATCTCTTTTTCAAAATCACCTTCTACCACAACTTGATAGGCATGTATAAACTCTTTTTGATACTCTTTATCTTGTAAAAAATAATTTCTAACAACAGAATTTGCACCATCTGCACCAATTAAAAAAGTATAACTCATCTCATAAGATTGATTTGTTTTTAAATCCATGTAATACACTTTGTTTTCAGAAACATTTATTACTTGTGAATTATACAAAATATCCACACCAGCACTTAAAGCTAAATCTCTGATTTTTTGATCAAATTTTCTTCTATTTAAAACATATGCCTGGTTTTTTTTAGATCTTATTCTTAAAAAGGCCTTGTAAGGGCCAAATATTTCTGCACCTTGGACTTTATTAACTACACTATCTCCTAATATAATATATCTATCCAATTTTGTTTTCTCAAAACCAGAAATACTTATTAAACCAGTACAACAACTTTTCCCAATTTCATTTTTCATTTCTAAAACAATAACAGAAACCTCAGGATTAGATTGTTTAATTAAATATGCAGAATATAAACCTGCAGGGCCGCCACCTACAACAACAATTCTTGTTTCTAGACCTTCAATCATATTTAGTCATTCTCTAAAAAAATAATTACATTTTATTTTTAACTTTCTTTTTATGTTGCATAATTAAAAAATATATTAGCACAAACAAAATAATTAAAAAAACAATTTCATAAACTAAATATTTTGTTATTAAATTATCAGACAATACCCCATTAATATTAAGTTTATCTATAGATACATCTCCAACTAAAACAATTGGTTCATCAAATTCAATTCTATCAAACATTGTCATCATATCAAATGATGTAATCTCTTCACTATTTTTATATCTTATAACAACATATCCATTTGCAGGGGCAGTTACTACATATTTAAAAACAGGATCTGTTTGCAATATTTCAACAGGCAAATTAAATAACATTAAATCTGTTGATTCTGCAAAATCTTTTGGTAGTCTATCAATAATAGTTAACTTTAAATTAGAATTTGAATCATTAATTACCTTTAATGACATTACATAATATTTAACTGAATCAACTTCTTGGATAATGAACTCTCTAGAAATCCTTAATTGTCTATTTGTATATAATGCACCTGTATCTCTTAAAACATTCCCATCTTTTGTATAATTATTTAAACCATAAATCTTAGAAGAATCATAAACATAATCTATAGATTTTGTTTGTAAAATTGAGTAACTTGGTAATTTATTAAAAATATCTTTTAACATTATATCTGTTTGAGTATAATATTCTTGTGCTTTCAAATAATGTCCTTGTAAATATTCTTGATTTGCTTTTGTTAAAGTGTCATATAAACGATTATAGTCTGTTAAAAAAGAAGGAGAAAATTCAATTAACCAATCATTTAAAGTTACAATATTTGAAGCTAAAGAATTTATAGATGGTGCAATTTTGGAAATTATAACATCAACTCTCACTTTATCTTCATTTATATTATCAATAGAAAAAGATATTGTTTTCTGGGCTAAATTCAATACATTATCATAAACAAAAACATCTAAATTATAATTTCCATCAGGATATGAAAAAGAATTAAAATCACAAACAAAAATAGGAGGTTGCTTTGTACAAACAATTAAATTATTTATTTTATATTCAACTTTATTTATATCTGTAGCAGAAGATGTAATATTAAAACTAAAAACACCATTTGTTTGTGTTTGAGTAATATCAAACTGTGGAGCATCTGCATCAATTTTAAAGAAAAAATATTGTGTGTTTTTTATATTATATATACTTGTACCTTCTATCAATAAATTAACATCTGCAGAATTATTAAAATCATATTTAAACAAAATATGTGTTGAATCAGACAATGTTATAGGCACCTCTTGAAATGCACTATTATTCATTTTTAATTTAACTTTGGCATTTAATAACCCTAAATCACTTGTAATCAGGAAACTTTTTGTTCCTTTCTTTAAAAATAAAACACCATTTATTTTAACAAATTGATTTTCATCTAAAACAAACTTTGGGCCTAAAAACTTTGTTTTACCAGAAACAATAGAACTTAATGGAGATTCATTTCCTGCCTTGTCAATAGCAGATATTCCAAAAAAATAATTTGAATCAACCTCTGATGTAAAAACATAAGATTCTGAAGAAGATGTAATAAATGATGAACTTTTAGAAACATTATTTGTTGTTGAATAATATATTTTATAATAATCTAAACCAGAAGAATTATCATCTGAATCATTCCATGTTAATTTAATAGAACCATTTGATTGAGATATTGCTTTAAGATTAGTTGGAATTGATGGCGGAAAATTATCAAAAATTATTGTATCAAAGGCAACACTTTCTAAAGAAACATTGTCTTTATCTCTTGCTTTAACATAAATTGCTTTTTCTTCATTTACAGTTCCATGGCAACCATAATTTAAAGTTGTAAAATTAAATGAATTTATTGTAAATTCTGTATCATCTACAGAATATCCTGCATCAAAAGTTACACCATTACAACTTAACCAAATTCTATCAACATTTGAGGAACATGTTATTTCTAATTTTGGTGTTGCACTATTTGTATAGTTATTTCCATCCGCAATAGAAATTTCAATTTTAGGTCCTGTTTTTATTGTTGTTTTTGAATAATATTTATTTGTAGTAGGATTAATTTTTGAAAGATCACTATAATTTTTTGCTTTATCATATGCAATAACTCCATACCAATATGTTGTATTTGGAAGTTTTTCTGAAGCATCTATGCAAGAGGTAACTGTTGATTGTGTACAAACTAATGTTTGATTTGAAGAAATTGAATTAAAATCAGTTTGAGATCTATATACTTTATAATAATCAAAATGAGGTTCACCAGAAGGCATATCCCATGTTATTGTTATATTTTCATCTTTAGTTCTTGTGAGTGTATGAATATTAGGATTTGGAGGTGCATTTGTGTCTACAATTATTTTAAAAGTTGTAGATAAATTATTATCAACAATATCATTTACATCTACAAAAGAAACATTAAAATCACTTCCATTAGATGCATTTGAAACAGGAAAATTAAATGCCATTAATAAAGAATTACAATCAGTATACGGAATTTGTGTTGTATTTATTTTCATTATTGCAAAAGAAGTGCAAGACATACCAGGGACACTATCAGTTACAGAAACATTTATATCAAATGTTGTTTGATTTGTATAATATGTGGTGCCATTTGTTACCAAATGATTTTCACTTAAATTAAAATAATTAATTATTGGCTGTGTGTGATCAATATATATTGGTTTATTTGTATCAATTACTTCTTGGGATGACCCATAATTTCCTGCAATATCATTTGCATCTAATAATACATAATAATTACCATCAGAAATTGAAGAGAGATTTAATGTCATTTCATCTGTTGTATTGTTATCACTTACAAATTTTTTACTATAATTTGTAGAATAGGAATTTAATTTTGAAAATGGAACAACATAAACTATATATTTATCAATAAATGTTTCATCATCAGTTGCCGGAGAAAAAGAAACAGTTATTGATTGAGAATAAAACATATCAAAAGGATTTTCAAAATGCCCAATATTTGGAGGGAGAGTGTCTACAATTAATGTGTCTTGCATAGCTTCATTTTCAGCATCATACACAACAACTTCATCAAATGAATTTATTATAATTTTTGGTCTTCCACTAACATATGAGCTTTCAGAAGAATTTATATCTAAATAAAAATATGCTAAAAATGTGTTAGCATCTGAAACATAACCATTAAAATCTAAAGGATCAGTTTGTTTATCAGAATAAATTTTTAATGGAACTAGGGGACCACTAGGATCAGTTACTGTTCCAGAAACTGTATATATCTGTGAAGAACTAGTGTTGTTTGTATAATTTTTATCAATTGTTATAGTTGTAATTGTTGTTGCATAAATTGGAATATTTAATAAAATGAAAAATAGAAAACAATAAATTATTTTAGTAACATTATTCATTTATATCACTTATAAATATAAAGATATAATAACAATTATATTAAAATAGATTTAGATTTAAAAAAAGAAAAAAAATGATTCAAAAAATATCAGTTAATGGAAAAAATATCACACTTATTGGAACTGCACATATTTCTCATAAAAGCAAACAACAAGTAAGAGAAACAATATTAAATGAAAAACCAGAAATTGTTGCAATAGAACTAGACAGAGACAGATTTCTTGGAATGACTCAAAAAAATAAAAGAGAAATTAAATTTTCAGATATTTTTAGATCTAAAAAACCATTTTTGTTTATGGTTCAATATTTTTTAGCAAAATCACAAAAAAAAATTGCAAAAAATTATAATATAGATGCTGGCGAAGAAATGCTTGAAGCAATAAAGTGTGCAAAAGAAATAAATGCACAAATCCTTCTTGCAGATAGAGATATTTATATAACCTTAAACAAACTTATGAAAAATCTTACATTTAAAGATAAATTTAAAATATTATTTCCAGGACGCAAACTTAAAAAAGAACTTGGAAACAACTTTGTAAATAAACTTTTAAAAGAAGTAGAAACAGATAAAGAAAATAGTGAAATTATAAATAAAATTATGGATGTGTTTACAGAAAATTATCCTAAATTAAAAAAAATATTAATTGATGAAAGAGATCAATATATTGCATATCAACTTCAAAATGCACCTGGACAAAATATTGTTGCAGTTGTTGGTGCAGGACATACCCAAGGAATAATTAAAAATTTAGAAAATAAAAATATAGATATTAAAACAATTTTAAGTTCAAAAAAAGTTATTTAAAAAAAAGTTTTTTTCAAGATGAGGGAGCCACAAAATTCTTATTTTTATCAAATCTTTTGATTTCGCTCCCTCAACTATCGTCTTTGTTATTTATTGCCATGTATGACAACAACCTCCTAGATGAAAAAGCTATCTTGAAATTTTGAACCACCCCCAAAATTCCATTCTAGAATCATCTTAAGAGTTTTTTCTAATCTAATTATTTATAGAGTGCTATCAGAATATATATATAACACCTATTTATATGTACTAAAATGTACATAATAAACAACATAAGTGTAACTGACATTAATTAATACTTAAAACTAAAAGAGGAAACATAAAATTCACTAGAAAAAATTAAGAATAATACTTGGCACTAGTTAAATAAATTCCAATTGCACAAGTTATATAATGTCCACAAGAAAATATTTTGATATCTACAGGTATTTTTAATTGCTTTATTTTATCAATAAACTGTTTAGTATATTTATAAGGAAAAATTGCATCAAATTTTCCAACAAACACCTTTAGATCTGTATGAATTAGATTATTTAAATTTTCTATAGGATCAAATTTTTTTAATTTAATTTTATAATCATTAGACGTCAACCCGTTTGCTTTTGCTTTCTTAACTTGTGATTTTGTAATAAAACTATCCCAAAAGATATCAGAGACTCTAGAACCAGGACTAATTAAATATAATTTATTAATAGATTTAGAAAATTTATTAGAAACATATGTTGCAAGTAAACATCCTAAACTTAAGCCATAACACCAAACAACATCATATTCTTTAATAATATTTTGAACATCATCAACTATTTCATTAATTAACTTTTTAGACAGATCAATATCTTCTGAAATTAATTTATTTGGCAATTTATAAATAATTTTTGTTTTATTCTTAAATTTTTTATAAATTGCAGAATGGGTATTAAAATCTACATTTCTACCTAAAAAAATCAAAACAGCAGGATTGTTTTTAGAACCAATTATTTTTCTATTCCACTCAACATTATTTGTAAACTTCTCTTGAAAGACAATTGTTCTACTTCCTAAAATAATATCAATTATTGAATTATACATATTTTTTTATTTAAATTTTTTAAGACAAAAATAATAAAGTAAAATAATAAAGTAAAAAATAACTATTTTATTAAAAATAATAAAACAAAAAAAACAAAAATACAATATCAATAATTAATGTTTCTCTACAAAACCATAAACAATTAAAAAAGTAAAAAGAAAAAAGATTTAACCATAAACGGCTTGTCTTAATCTTATTTTTAAATTTGTTATATTATTAGCATAGGTATTTAACTGTCTCTCTAATGATTGACACTCTTCTAAAATTTCCTTTTCTCTACCTGCAGCTAAAAACTCTTCTTCTTTAAGTTTATTAACATCTTCTAATTGTTTTCTGACACTTATATATCTTTTTAAAGCATAATAATAGGCATTATAGTTATCAAATAAATCATTAAAGATTGCACGTGTTGTCTCATTCTTAAAAACTTTCTTTCCATCCAAATAAAAAGAACTTTGTTGTTTTGTACCAAGAGTTTTTCCTTCAACAACATCTTGGATTGATTGTAAGTGATTAATTAACCAATCAATTGGTTTATTTCTATAATCTCTAAGAACCTGTGGTTTCATATTCTGTAATTTAGAAACTTCTTTCATTGTATTTGCATCAATTTCAATAATTGATTCATGTTTTGTACGAAATAAATTAAATATATTCATATATTATCCTACTCCATTATCTCATCTTAATTATTTTAAAATAAACAGTATAATATAATATAGATAATTATATTTAAAAAGGTATTTTTTTAAAAAAATTTGTAAATTTAACAAAAATATAAAAACATAAACAAAACTTAATTAGTTATTTTTTAAAAAATTAGTCAACTCCTTAATAACCTCTTGAGAAACAATATTCCCAGAAATTGCTCCTTTTGTTTTTAGCATAACCTGCCCCATTATTAACCCTTGTGCTCTTTCTCTTTGTTGAAGAACCTTTATCTTGTTTTCTAAAATTGTTTGTTTTATAATTTCTTGCAAATTTATATTGTCACTGGTTAATAGATTTAAATCATTAACTGCTTGTGACATAGAAACATTATTTTTTATAAAATAAACAAACAAATCTAACAACTTTGATTTAGGAATCTTATTAAAATCATTATATGAAAAAAACTCAAAAAATTTGTTGTCTTCAATATCATCTACATTAATTAAACTTGCACGAGATAATTTTGTTAAATCTTCCAATAAAAAAACACAAACACTTGTTGGAGAAAGTGAAGGGTTCTGTTTTAAAATATTTTCAAAAAGTGGGGCATAATTACTTAATACCATTTTCTTTGTTAACTGCTTAGACAACTTAAAATTATTTATATAAACATTTTCTCTTTCTTCTAAAGACAAAGGCATATCATTTAAAGATTCTGTTATAAATTCTTGTGTAAATTCAATACAATCTAAATCGGTTTCAGGATACATTCTTGCTCTCCCTGAAATTGGTCTTTGATACTCACTATTTCCATCGGGTGTAATTACTCTTGTTTCTTTAGGAACACCATCTAATAAACCATTTATTCTTTTTTCTAAAATTGATTTTACAAAAGAAATTATATTTGAGTGACATAATAAAAGTATAAATGAATCATTTGAACCAATATTTAATATCCGTTTAATATCTAAAACATTTTCCTGTGTAACCCCATAATTTGGAAGTTCATCTAAATGGAAAAGACCTTTTAAAGGAGTATATACTTTCAAATAATTTGCAAGCTCAGTGCCTATTCTTCTCCCTGGTTGTATCTCAAAACCAAGAATATCTTTAAAGTTATTTAAACAAAAAGCATATGCTTTTTTTCCAGAAACTAATGCTTCTTTTACAATCTTAGATTGTGTATCTAAAAAAACATTCGAAACATCTACTTCATTTAAAATTATTTTAGTTACACCACGAGAAATTAATTCATTTTTAACTTCTAAAAGATTAATTTGCCTTAACGCCTCTCTTTTTACAATTTCTGGGATCAACTCTAAATCCTGGGTGCCTTTTATCTCTGCTCTTGCCCCTTCTTTTATTGATATATTAAGATCTTGCCTTATTGAACCAAGGCCTCTCTTTGCTTTACCGGTAAGACGAAACAACTGTCCAAGAAATAATGCGACAGCTTTTGCATCTTCAGGCGTATGTATATCATGCCAAACAACCATTTCAATTAATGGTATACCTAATCTGTCTAAAGAATAAATAACCTCATCTTCTTTTCTTTCAATTGCCCTTGCAGCATCTTCCTCTAAAAACAAATATGGAACACGAACTCGCCCAAAATCAAAATTTAAATACCCATTTGTAGAAACCAACATAGTTCTTTGAAAACCACACACATTTGAACCATCTACTACCTGCTTTCTCATAACATAAGATTTATCAAGCAAAACAGAATTTGTTAATTTTGAAAGAATAATAGAAATCTTTAATGCCTCTTGATTCAATGGATATGGTGGTTGACAATCAATTTCAACTAAACAATCACTATAATTATAAAAATAATAAACAAAGGTTTTTGATTTCAATTCTTCCATTTTTGCAGTAACATCTAATTCACCTGTTTCTGAAGTTACGGCTCGTAATTTTCTTTTAATAACCTTGTCAGGTTTAATTGTTTCATCCTTTACTAATTTAGAAGGGCATCTACAAAAAAGTTTAGAAGTATCTAATTGTTGATGTATTTCTAAACCAACTTCTAAACCTAATTTATTATAATCTAAATCATTTATATCTATCTTCTTCATAACCATCATCAAAAATAATAACTAATCAAAAAACAAAATTAAATGACTCTGGTGTTTCTTTATTAGAAATTTCACCAGAAACATTGCTTTTCATATAATTTAATATGTCATCTTTTTCACTAAATCTTGACAATGCAATTGACAATTTAATATATGCTGTTTCTGGAAGCATATCGTGTTGATCTAAATACTCAACGCCTGCTTCAGATGCAAATCTTAAATTTGCATAAACTAAATTATTTACTCTTCCAAAAATGGATTGAGAACACATAATCAAAATAATTCCATTGTCATTTGCTTTTTTAAGAAAAGGAATCCAACTTTTTTCTAAAAAACAATTTTTATCTCTATCATATTTTGTAGGGACATGCCCTAAGCCGGTGCCTTCTATAATTAAACCTTTGTATTTTTTTTCTATATACCAATCAATTATACTTGGATCTGAATCTGGATAAACTTTTAAAATCCCAACCTTATCACTGATCTCATTTTTTAAAATTGGTTTATTTTTTGGAAGCATTTGTAATAATTCTTTATTTTTAATATATTCTATTTTACCATCAGAATAAACCCTTGCAATAGGCACATCATTAACTGGTTGAAAAGTATCTCTTCTAGAAGTGTGAAACTTTTTTGCTTTTGTGGCATTTAATACATAACAATAATCATCATTAATAGAACCATGCATAACAAGAAAAACACCAGGAATTTTTTCTTTAACAAACTGTGCAGCACAAATTAAATTTAAGGCACCATCAAAACTTGCCCTATCAGGAGATCTTTGAGCACCAACTAAAAGAACTGGTTTATTAACATTTTCTATCATAAACGAAAGTGCAGTCCCTGTATATGCAAGAAAATCTGTCCCATGGGTAATAATTATTCCATTAATGGAGTCATCAACTAAAGAATCATAAACTTTTTCAGAAATAATCTTCCAATCAAGAAAACCCAAATCTTCACTAGGTTTTATTATAGGAGACTCTATTTTTTTAATATTCACAATATTTGCAAGCTCTGGCGTTGTAGCAAGTATTTCTTGGGGTGTTCTGCACATATAAACCCCACCAGTAACATAATCGACATGTGTACCTATTGTACCTCCTGTTCCAATATATGTAATAGTTGGGAGAGATGGGTTAGACTTAATATCTAAAGATGGTGGCTTCCCCAAAACAATTTTTTCATCTAAGCGTGCTATTGTTGTTAAAGAATCAATATTAATACCTATATTATACCCAATATCAAAAAGTTTCAACTTAAGAAAAGAATCTGTAAACTCTATAAGGTATCCCTTATAGACTACATCTTGATTTCCTTTTTTTTTTGTAACCTCTATTAAGTTACCAATGTCTTTTTCAGATAATTTTATCATAAAACTTCTTTTTTAATTAATTTATATAAACTACAAAACTTATTAAAACCTATTGAATATTTCATTTATTCCAAGGAAAAATCTTTGATTTAAAAAGAAATGTTTGTAAGGGGTAAATTGTAAAAAAATTAATTACACCAGCTAAAACCCAAGCAAATAAATAAAAAATACCAACTTTTTCAACAAAAATATACATTGTCAAAAGAATTATGCCTAATGCTAATAAACATACACAAAAATAAGAAACAAACAAACCAATATTTTGTTTAAAATTTTTTGTGTGTGAATTAAATGTATATTTTTTATTTAAAAAAAATGTATAAATAATAGATGTCACTTCTGTTAATGTTGCAGAAAACAAATAATTAATTTTTAATATAGAAGTTAAAACCACTAACATAATCGTATTAACAATAACACCAACAAGTGAAACGGCAACATATTTTAGTCTACTTTTCTGTTTATAAAAAAAAGGATGATCAATTAACCAATAATATATTTTATGAGGCAAATTGTTTTTTTTAAAATAAAGTAAAGAACCACTAAATTTATATTTTATATTCTGTATGTCATTAAGTGCATCTACTGTTTTCTCTTTAATAGTCTTATTTTTTTTTGCAGGCATATTTATTTTTTTAACCATTTTTTGTAAATAAATATAATAAGATATATTTTTAAAATTGATTAACATATATAATTGTGATGATATAAATGACACAAAACAAAAATTTAAACCAAAACACACTAAATGTGGAAAACTACTTAGATAAAATAAAAAATTATTTAGAAACAAAAAAATTAAACTATTATGACATAAGATTACAAAAAAATAAATAATCTATCAATAAATATAGATAAAACACAAACAAAAGATATTAACCAAAACATACTAATTGGTATAGGGATAAGAACTATAAAAAATAAAAAATTAGGATTTTGTTCTACAACAAATTTAGAAAATTATAAAAATATTATTGACACATGTATAAACAATTCACAAAAATTAAATAAAAAAACAGAATATAAAAATGTTGCAGAAAACAAAGATAAAATAAAATTCAAACACAAAAAATTTGAAACCATTTCAATAGAAGAAAAAACAAAAGAACTTTTAGAAATAAATAAAAATGCATTAATAAAAAAACAAAACAATAACATTGTTAAAATATTACAACTAGAAACAAGAATACAAGAAAACTATTCAGAAAACTATTTTGTAAACCCATATTCTTTTATTTATGAAGAAAAACCAAATTATTTTTTTTATTCATGGATTACTGGTAAAAGAAACAAAAATATAGAAAGCTCTTATGAAAGGTTTGGAAATGTTGGAGGCTTAGAATTAATAGATTATTATAAAAAAAAAGAAATAATTAATAACAACAAACAAAAATTAGAAGAACTTTTATTTTCAAAACCATGCCCTGCAATAAACAATGCATGTGCAATATTAGACCCAGACACTGTTGGATTGCTCGCACATGAAGCAATTGGACATGCCTGTGAAGCAGACCAATTTCTTAATAATTCTAGTGTTCTTAAAAAAGGCATGGTACTAACAAACAATAAACACGTAACAATTATTGATAATCCCTCAATCAAAAACTTTGGACATTTTATATATGATGATGAAGGAATTAAAGGTAAAAAAAAATATTTAATAAAACAAGGAATTGTAAATGAATTTATTACAAACATTGAAACTGCTACAAAACTAGGAGAAACATCAAATGGCGGTGGAAGAGCAGAAAGTTATGCTAGCAGGCCTATACCAAGAATGAGTAACACATAC
>ERZ795051.4701-NODE-4701-length-12545-cov-9.454764_pt1 | contig 12545 bp, 7 predicted proteins | sample MGYA00375135_ERZ795051 | MGnify/ENA primary metagenome ERZ795051 (study PRJEB30180, sample SAMN05720222) | activated sludge metagenome | isolation source: Anaerobic digester | place: Japan | collected 2015-05-26 ... | reverse complement strand
AAACATCTGTTAAACGAAGAGCAGTATCAAAGTTTGCGGATATGGTGGTAAGATAGTTATTATACATAGGGTAATCAACATGCATGGAATAAATAAAAGAGATTATGAAATGACCAGAACTGCAATAAAAGCTGCTTTCATTATTAAAAATGTATTTAACAAAGGTATTACTATATGAATACTATATTTAAAAAAATTGCCGGGGGCGATAGTTACTGGACATTAAAACATTGATGGATAACAGGGCAATACTATGTATATAATCCTTGTATACGACATCTCAACCGTAACATCGAGTGGACGGAAGCGATTGCCAAAAGTAATGAAAAAATGCCGACAGTACCTGAGGCATACGCAAAAGTCGGTATTTGAAGGCGAGATAACCGAAGCAAAGCTGTATGCATTAAAACAGGAGATTGCAAAGCTTATAGATGACAAAGAGGATTATGTGGTTGTATACCAACTACCACAAAAAACAGTGCTAAACCGTGAAAATATAGGGATAGATTTTGATCCAACTGAGCGGATCATATAAAAAAACTTGATTTGATGGTTGTTTTAGGGTAATTGGTAACAGGGCAAGCACAAAAGCACTACCGGAGGTTCGAGAAACAGCAGTTTTGAAAATGATACGTATTGTTTAATAATTGATTATAATAGGCTTTTTTCGACGGGTTTGAGCTTCCAATAGTGGGATTTAAAGTTTAATTTTATTCTATCATACTTGTATGATAGTAATAGTTTGAGCTTCCAATAGTGGGATTTAAAGATTAGAGGTGTATTTTTATAAAAACTATGTATAAATGTTTGAGCTTCCAATAGTGGGATTTAAAGTATTAAAGGGTGTATTTTTTTAAAAAAATATGTGAGTTTGAGCTTCCAATAGTGGGATTTAAAGTTATTACTACATAATTCTCAAAAAGTAGATATATCAGTTTGAGCTTCCAATAGTGGGATTTAAAGTCTGCTATAAAAATATCTACAACAGGAAAAAAATCAAGTTTGAGCTTCCAATAGTGGGATTTAAAGAATAAAAGATAAATTTTTTATAAAAACTTTTGACAACGTTTGAGCTTCCAATAGTGGGATTTAAAGATTATTGTAAATAATATTTTAACAAGTTTTGTAATTGTTTGAGCTTCCAATAGTGGGATTTAAAGACAATTGTTTTTGGTTTTATATTTAATTCAAAAACCGTTTGAGCTTCCAATAGTGGGATTTAAAGAGAGGCGTTGAAATGGATAGAACAACTTACATTAATGTTTGAGCTTCCAATAGTGGGATTTAAAGATTTGATACGTAGCAGGGTCGGCAAGTCCAAGCAAGGTTTGAGCTTCCAATAGTGGGATTTAAAGTACATAGTAATCACTTCCGAAAGTAAAAGAACCGCCGTTTGAGCTTCCAATAGTGGGATTTAAAGATGAAGCAGTTTGCATTGTCCATTCTGTTTCTGTGGTTTGAGCTTCCAATAGTGGGATTTAAAGTTGTATTCAGTAATTCTATCAATTAGCTTCTCTAACGGGTTTGAGCTTCCAATAGTGGGATTTAAAGTTGTAGAAGAAACATTTGAATTAGGCGGATATAATAGTTTGAGCTTCCAATAGTGGGATTTAAAGTCTATCTTTATATTGTTAGCTTCTTTAAGTATACCCTGTTTGAGCTTCCAATAGTGGGATTTAAAGTTACTGGCAATTTGCACTTGCCAGTTTTCAGCATCTGTTTGAGCTTCCAATAGTGGGATTTAAAGTTCATTAAAGCTAATTCCCATTCATCGAAACTTTTTTTGTTTGAGCTTCCAATAGTGGGATTTAAAGTGAATAAGTTACAAATAACAGAAGAACAATTTATGAGTTTGAGCTTCCAATAGTGGGATTTAAAGATTATATAGTTGTTTATGCTTGCACTTGTTTGTACTGTTTGAGCTTCCAATAGTGGGATTTAAAGTGCTAACAAATACTATCCTTTGTTTTTTATCCATATGTTTGAGCTTCCAATAGTGGGATTTAAAGATAAAGAAGAATAAATTTCTACTTGAAGCAATATTAGTTTGAGCTTCCAATAGTGGGATTTAAAGGGGTGATAAATAAGATAATGAACGTGCGGAACTTTCGTTTGAGCTTCCAATAGTGGGATTTAAAGAAACGTTTTATTGAATAATAATCTTTCAACTTATCTGTTTGAGCTTCCAATAGTGGGATTTAAAGTTCGGTATAATATTAGGAAATCCAAAATAATCCCACGTTTGAGCTTCCAATAGTGGGATTTAAAGGATTATAGCCGGTACCAACAAAGCAGTTATAATTGTGTTTGAGCTTCCAATAGTGGGATTTAAAGGTTGCTCGTATCAACATTCATCGAAAAAATCGAAAAGTTTGAGCTTCCAATAGTGGGATTTAAAGAAGTCAATTGTAAAATTATTACCATGTTCTATTGATGTTTGAGCTTCCAATAGTGGGATTTAAAGAAAAGCATTGAGGCTGTTGTTCAGGGTGGCGATGATGTTTGAGCTTCCAATAGTGGGATTTAAAGGCAGTTTTCGGCTGATGTCATAACACTTGCAGCTGGGTTTGAGCTTCCAATAGTGGGATTTAAAGTGCGAAGAATTTGTCACTGCGAAATATATGCAAGTAGTTTGAGCTTCCAATAGTGGGATTTAAAGAGAAAACATCGTCTGTCTTGTAACTTGCATTGTAGCGTTTGAGCTTCCAATAGTGGGATTTAAAGCTCGTAGTCCGTGACGAAATTATCATGCCTTGGTAAGTTTGAGCTTCCAATAGTGGGATTTAAAGCTTGTTATCGATTCGAGTTTTTGCGCATTACCGCCTGTTTGAGCTTCCAATAGTGGGATTTAAAGGATGAGCAGATGGTAATATATTTCACGAGGATACCGGTTTGAGCTTCCAATAGTGGGATTTAAAGGAACGCATCGGAATGAATATTATGGATACAATAGAAGTTTGAGCTTCCAATAGTGGGATTTAAAGATATTTTTTAAAAATATGATGGAGTCTATAAGACGGGTTTGAGCTTCCAATAGTGGGATTTAAAGCAGTGTAGTGCGCATTTTTGTCGGCGCTAAACAATCGTTTGAGCTTCCAATAGTGGGATTTAAAGATTATCACAGAGCTTGCGAACGCAATGGGTTACGGCAGGTTTGAGCTTCCAATAGTGGGATTTAAAGAGAAATTAATTGATAGTTCGCCATGGACAAACGAGAGTTTGAGCTTCCAATAGTGGGATTTAAAGTCTTCACTCTTCCTGCATTTGTTGTTTTCGTCCAAGTTTGAGCTTCCAATAGTGGGATTTAAAGAATGAGCATTGGAATATTTCATTTGTGCAACTCAATGTTTGAGCTTCCAATAGTGGGATTTAAAGTGCGAAGAATATGACGGAAAAATTCAATAGCGCAGGTGTTTGAGCTTCCAATAGTGGGATTTAAAGTTTTTTTGCGCTCTATGGCGGACAGAATACTGGAAAAGTTTGAGCTTCCAATAGTGGGATTTAAAGTGCTTTAATTTGTTTTTCGGCTTCATTATATTCTTTGTTTGAGCTTCCAATAGTGGGATTTAAAGGGTAAATATCGACCCATAGATAGCCGGTCACAACCTGTTTGAGCTTCCAATAGTGGGATTTAAAGAGGGAGTTATTTCAATGCAGAGTTTGATCAGCTGTATGTTTGAGCTTCCAATAGTGGGATTTAAAGGGTAAATAAAATAATGAAATTTCAATTAGACGATAGAGTTTGAGCTTCCAATAGTGGGATTTAAAGTATAACGTAGAATATCAGAAACACGACAATTAACAAGTTTGAGCTTCCAATAGTGGGATTTAAAGAATGAGCATTGGAATATTTCATTTGTGCAACTCAATGTTTGAGCTTCCAATAGTGGGATTTAAAGTGCGAAGAATATGACGGAAAAATTCAATAGCGCAGGTGTTTGAGCTTCCAATAGTGGGATTTAAAGTTTTTTTGCGCTCTATGGCGGACAGAATACTGGAAAAGTTTGAGCTTCCAATAGTGGGATTTAAAGTGCTTTAATTTGTTTTTCGGCTTCATTATATTCTTTGTTTGAGCTTCCAATAGTGGGATTTAAAGGGTAAATATCGACCCATAGATAGCCGGTCACAACCTGTTTGAGCTTCCAATAGTGGGATTTAAAGAGGGAGTTATTTCAATGCAGAGTTTGATCAGCTGTATGTTTGAGCTTCCAATAGTGGGATTTAAAGGGTAAATAAAATAATGAAATTTCAATTAGACGATAGAGTTTGAGCTTCCAATAGTGGGATTTAAAGTATAAGAAAAAAATTAAAAATCCTGATGTCTATTTGGTTTGAGCTTCCAATAGTGGGATTTAAAGCCATTTTATACCTTTTTAGTGATTTATTCAAATTGAGTTTGAGCTTCCAATAGTGGGATTTAAAGGCAAATAAACAATATAATACATAATATTGCATAAAGGTTTGAGCTTCCAATAGTGGGATTTAAAGTATAAGAAAAAAATTAAAAATCCTGATGTCTATTTGGTTTGAGCTTCCAATAGTGGGATTTAAAGCCATTTTATACCTTTTTAGTGATTTATTCAAATTGAGTTTGAGCTTCCAATAGTGGGATTTAAAGCGGGAAAGAGATACAGGAAAATGTTGCGGAGTATATGTTTGAGCTTCCAATAGTGGGATTTAAAGTAGCGAGTTCGGTATAACTTCAACCATGCCGCCGAGTTTGAGCTTCCAATAGTGGGATTTAAAGGCGAGCAAACAACACAATACGTAATATTGCATAAAGTTTGAGCTTCCAATAGTGGGATTTAAAGTCGAACGTAATATAATAATAAATACTATCACCTTCAGTGTTTGAGCTTCCAATAGTGGGATTTAAAGAAGCTTCAATGTACAATTTTTTATGTCCAGTTAACGGTTTGAGCTTCCAATAGTGGGATTTAAAGTAATAAAACGCAGTAAACGACTTCTTGATTGCCTGGTTTGAGCTTCCAATAGTGGGATTTAAAGGTTCATTTCGTTTATTATATCGAATTGTTCCTGTAAGTTTGAGCTTCCAATAGTGGGATTTAAAGTAGCAGCAGCAGTTAATGATTTAATAGCAGCAGTAAGTTTGAGCTTCCAATAGTGGGATTTAAAGGAAAAAATGTATCCAAGCTTCGATAGCAAATTTTGCGTTTGAGCTTCCAATAGTGGGATTTAAAGGATACCCTGTGCAAATAATACACTCTCACAAGTTTAGTTTGAGCTTCCAATAGTGGGATTTAAAGTTATTTCATGAAAATAAATTGAGAGGCAATAAATTAGTTTGAGCTTCCAATAGTGGGATTTAAAGGTGGAATAAAGGCAAGCAAGAAGAATTTCACGATAGGTTTGAGCTTCCAATAGTGGGATTTAAAGACGTCAAGGGTATTATACCATTGTGTACCGCCAAGTGTTTGAGCTTCCAATAGTGGGATTTAAAGACGCTATCGTTTTATTTTTCTGGCGGAACGACGAAGGTTTGAGCTTCCAATAGTGGGATTTAAAGTAGTAATGAAATTGTGCGGAATTGATTACATAAGTGAGTTTGAGCTTCCAATAGTGGGATTTAAAGCTTCTTTAATTGTTATTAAGTATTTATTATCTACCAGTTTGAGCTTCCAATAGTGGGATTTAAAGATTTTTATTGTCTCTCTGATTTGTCCGAACCGATTTGTTTGAGCTTCCAATAGTGGGATTTAAAGAAGATTACGAAACACATTTGCTAATCAAATTATTCCGTTTGAGCTTCCAATAGTGGGATTTAAAGCTTAATAATCATGACAGGGAAATTTATAAGCTGGCTAGTTTGAGCTTCCAATAGTGGGATTTAAAGTCCTGATCGTACACCGTATGCACGGCTACCATGTATGTTTGAGCTTCCAATAGTGGGATTTAAAGTGCGGCAACACACGCAATACGTGAAAATCTTCCCATGTTTGAGCTTCCAATAGTGGGATTTAAAGCTCAATTTATTGATAAGCCTGCAACAAGAAGACTGAGTTTGAGCTTCCAATAGTGGGATTTAAAGGCGATACTTGATCCGTCCGGTGAAAATGAAAAACGTGTTTGAGCTTCCAATAGTGGGATTTAAAGCAGGACGATGCACTAAGAAAATTGAAAGCTCGATATAGTTTGAGCTTCCAATAGTGGGATTTAAAGTACCTGATAATTCAGATGGGTGGTATCATTTCATCGGTTTGAGCTTCCAATAGTGGGATTTAAAGCTCAATTTATTGATAAGCCTGCTACTCGAAGATTGAGTTTGAGCTTCCAATAGTGGGATGCAACAGTTATAATGTTCATAAAGTTGAAAGTTTATAAAGTTAAGAAATAGGGAAGGGGTTGGGTGGCTGAAATACATTGATTGCAATTATACAATAAAGTGTTTTATGATAAATTGAAATATTATTACGAAGAACTTACTATGTGTTTTCACAGTAACTTTGAACTTTATAACATTACAAACTTTGAACTGTTACGTTTGAGCTTCCAATAGTGGGATTTAAAGCTATATATTTTGCAGGCTTTCTAATCGCAGTCGGCAGTTTGAGCTTCCAATAGTGGGATGCAACAGTTATAATGTTTATAAAGTTGAAAGTTTATAAAGTTAAGGAATAGGAAAGAGGTTGGGTGGCTGAAATACATTGATTGCAATTACACAATAAAGTGTTTTATGATAAATGAAAATATTATTACGATGAACTTACTATGTGTTTTCACAATAACTTTGAACATTATAACATTACAAACTTTGAACTGTTACGTTTGAGCTTCCAATAGTGGGATGCAACAGTTATAATGTTTATAAAGTTGAAAGTTTATAATGTTAAGCGGTTTTATTCGATAATTGTAGTATGAAAATAAATAAGTTTGAAGATATACAATCATGGCAGTTAGCTGAAGTCTTAACGTTAGAGGTATATAAGTTAGAGTGTAAGACACAATATGGAATAGATTTGAGTTTTAAGGATCAGATTCAAAGGGCTTCTGTATCTATTATGTCTAACATAGCAGAAGGTTTTGAAAGGGCAACCAATAAAGAATTTACTAAGTTTTTGTATATAGCAAAAGGGAGTTGTGCAGAGGTAAGGTCGTTACTTCATGTTGGCAACAAGATTGGTTATATTCCACAGTCTCAATATATAGAATTGCTAACACTGTGTGAAGATATTAGCAAAACACTTTCTGGTTTGATCAAGTACCTATCTTCACAATAACTTTGAACATTATAACATTATAAACTTTGAACTGTTACGTTTGAGCTTCCAATAGTGGGATTTAAAGTAGGTGTGTATATTGAAAAATAATTATAAAAAAGAGTTGTTAAAATAATATAGTAACTAACATTTAAAAGTATGATAAACCTATTGCTTATTACTGTTTTACTGCTGCAACAGTTACAACAGCGTGATGAAGCTGTGGTTCAGCGTATTATTGACGGAGATACTATTAAAGTAGTACTAAATGAAAAAGTTGTGAAAGTAAGATTGATAGGCATAGATACGCCTGAAGATAAATTAAATAAAAAAGCTTTTGAAGATTCAAAAAAATCAGGGATAGATACTGAAGTTATTATTGAACATGGTAAAAAGGCAACTGAATTTATTAAAACAGTTATAAAGAAAGGAGATATTATATACTTAGAATATGATGTACAAAGATATGATATATACGGTAGGCTGCTTGCTTATGTTTATCTACAGGACGGAAGGATGCTTAATGAAATACTTGTTGTTGAAGGATATGCAAACCTTATGACTATACCGCCAAATATAAAATACTATGATATATTTCTGAAGTCATACAGTAAAGCGAGAGAAGAAAAGAAAGGGTTATGGAAAGAATGAATTTATTATGAATATAAAAGATTGTTTAAACATAAAAAAAAGTACACTAGTTATACTAATTACTGTTCAGCTAATAGCTGTTTTTGCTATTAGTAGATTAGCATACGGAAAGCAGTTGACAATAGCAATGTCATTGAATAATAATGAAGCTGCACTTTTAGAAAGAGTAATGAATAACAAAATAAAGAATACCGATTTAGTAAAAAAATACTATTTTATAAAAATAATACCAGCAGAAAGTTATGACAAAAAAAGAACGTTATTATTAAATAATGAAATTGATATTATAGATGTTGGTTTTGGGCAGTATTATGAAGCAAGTAAAATTCAGCGGTATAATGTTATTTTGCATTTTTGCTATCTGAATGATTTTACAGAAATGTTTTATATAAGCGGAATTATTTTTTGCAATAAATATGATAACGTTTCAATAAAAGACATACCGAAAAGGACAATATATGCAGTAAGCCCGTCTTCTTCGTCAGGATACCTATTACAAAAAATATATCTTGTTCAGAATGATATTGATATAAATGTGCCGATATTTGTTAAAAGTCATAAGCAAGTTCCCCTATATGTTGAAAAAAATAAAGGCAGTGTAGGTTTTTGTGCATCGTTTATTAATTTAAATCCGGAAAAATTCAAAGTTATATACTGTTCAAAAAAAGTGCCGGCCAATATAGTAATAGCAAAAGAAAATATTGATGAAGCGACATTACAAGAGATTACGCATGTACTGCTTGAATGCTTTAATACACTGTTTTTAGGACGTGGAGGAAGATTTCTTGTTTATAAAATAGAAGATGATTATGATAAATATTTAAAATATTATAAAAGTATAGAGAATGCGAGGACCATGAAGGGGAAAGCTATTACATTAAGCATTATATTTATATCAATAATCTTGTTGGCTGGAATTATTTATTTAGCTAAAAAATTGGCACAGAGAAACAAAGAGATAAAAGAACTGAAGGATAGAACGCTGAATTATTTTATAAAAGAGTCTGGATATGAAAAAATAATTAAAGAACTTGAATCATACCCAGTAGTTAAAAAGTTAAATTTGCTGACGTACCTTGAAGAAGCATTAAGTTATTACGGATTGGGTAAATACAGAAATGAAATAGAAGCAGTAGCAAAACCGTTTGAAAATATTATTGATAGGCTTATTGATGAAATTGAAAAAAACCATATTAGTGAAGAATGGTCATTTGAAAAAAGAGTTAATAAAGACAAAAAACTTATTACCTTTCAGATAAAAGTTAGTTTTATTAATTCTTTTATAAACCAGTTTATTCGTTCAAAGATATCAAAAAGCAGAAATATAAATGGAGATGAACCATATAAAGATTTGGCAGATGAGAATATAAAAAAAATTTTTCCTTTAGCAACATTGGACGGAATTATATGGACATTATATGCATATAGAAATTTAACTGTTCATAACCATAAATATTTCTGTAAAGAAATAGATGCAAAATTTGTAATAGAAAACTATATAACCTTTATACAAAAATTAAATGATACCGCTTTATTAAATGAATGATTTTAAAATGTAATAACTGATATATCATACCACAAACTAAATTTTTGCAGCTGCTCAATCTTAAATTGGAATTGAGCATTGCAAATAGTGGGATGCAACAGTTATAATGTTTATAAAGTTGAAAGTTTATAAAGTTAAGGAATAGGAAAGAGGTTGGGTGGCTGAAATACATTGATTGCAATTACACAATAAAGTGTTTTATGATAAATGAAAATATTATTACGATGAACTTACTATGTGTTTTCACAATAACTTTGAACTTTATAACATTACAAACTTTAAACTGTTGCGTTTGAGCTTCCAATAGTGGGATGCAACCACCCTGTGTCAACATAGATGTCGCCTAAAATATTTAGGAGACGGATATGAAATACACAAGAAGGATCAAGGAATCGGTATTACGCAAGGTACTGCCCCCGGAGAGCAGAAGTGTGCTTGAAGTGGCGAAGGAGATGGGCATATCTGAACAGACAATTTATAACTGGAAAAGCCAGACTAAAATGGGTAAATTGTCTATAGATGATCAGGAAAGTCCGTTGTCAACAAGCCGACTCGAACGCTTCAACCTGCTGCTTGAGGGTAAGGGCATTAGAGAAGAAGATTACGGGAAATGGCTGCGGGAAAAGGGCCTTCACAGCGAACATCTGAATCTATGGGAACAGGAGTTCAAAGATATGTTGAAAGACAAGGAAAACAAACTGAGGCTTGAGAATCAGCAACTCAAGAAAGAGAAGAAGGAATTGGAGCGTGAGCTCAGGCGCAAGGAAAAGGCGCTTGCTGAAGTTGCCGCCCTCCTGACCTTAAAAAAAAAGCGGATGCTATCTGGGGGGAAAGAGAGGACGAATGATTCCCGCGAGCAATAAAAAATCAACCATACCCCTTATCAGCGAAGCTGTGGTCTCCGGAGCGAGAAAATCCGAGGCGTGCAGAACGTTGGGCATAAGCTCGAGGACGCTTGCGAGATGGGAGAACGGATCTATCGGTGACACCCGCAAGGGAGCGGTAAAGCGGGTTTTCCGGAAACTTACCCAACAGGAGTATCAGGAAATTCTCGATGTGGCCTGTGAACCGAGGTTTAAAGACCTTACACCGCACGAAATCGTGCCTGTTTTGGCCGAGGAAGGGCGTTATATCGCCTCAGAATCGACTTTTTACCGTGTATTAAGACGGGAGAGACTTCTAAACCACAGAAGCAGCCGTCGTTCGAAATCAGGCTGTGGGAAGCCTCCGGAGCTTCTGGCAACAGGCCCGAATCAGGTCTGGAGCTGGGATATCACATGGCTCAAATCTGAGGTACGGGGTCTTTTTTATTACTGTTACATGATCAAGGATATCTGGAAGAAAAACATCGTCGGCTGGGAGATACACGATCATGAGAGCGATGAGCTCGCGGCTGATATGTTCAAGCGTTTGAAAACGAAGTATAATCTCGATGGCGTTCGCCTTCACTCAGACAATGGCAACCCCATGAAGGGTGCGACAATGCTTGTGACCCTTCACGGTCTTGGTGTCATTCCATCTTTCAGCAGGCCGAGGATCAGCAACGACAATCCGTTTATCGAGTCGCTTTTCAGCACGATGAAATACATGGCAGGCTATCCGTCAGTCTTCAAAAGTCTCGGACATGCTCGAGAATGGATGGCCGGGTTTGTCGATTGGTACAATACCGTGCATCGCCATTCCGCGATTGGTTTTGTGACGCCGCAACAGAGAGGCACTGGCGAAGATATCGAGATATTCAGAAAAAGAAATAAGACGATATTTCAAGCCAGAATGCGTTGTCCCGAGAGATGGGTTGGCAGGGTAAGGGAATGGAAGAATCTTGATGTAGTCGTATTAAATCCTGATAAAAAAATGCGGGAAAATACGGCAAATGTTGCTTAAAAAAAGCGACATCTTTGTTGACATTAAGCGAAGTTATATAATTTTACGCCTTACCTGAAAGCTGTTTCACCAGTTGCATGATCGAATCAGGTAAAAACGATACACCCCTGCCGCTGGTATGGGCGAAGTAATATATACCGGCAATCTTTTCCAGCATCTCGGCGTGAAGACATGCCTGCTCAATATTTTTACCCAGTGCTATAGCCCCATGATTTTTGATGATATAGCACTTACATTTATTGCTTACCGTTGAGGCAACATTAGCGGCAAGTTCCGGTGTGCCCGATAGTGCATAGGGAACAAAGGCAACTTCATCGCCAATAGCAAATGCTATCTCATCAAACATGGCTGGTATAGGCTTATCAATATTCATAACCGACAGTATGCTTGCATAGAGCTGATGAGTATGGACTATCGCTTTAACGTCCTCACGGGCTTTGTATATAGACAGGTGCATGGAAAGTTCCATGGTAGGTTTTTTACCTTCTATGACTGTCTGGTCAAAATTAACAATGCCTATATCATCAAGTTGCATATCCTTGTAGGGAAGGCTTGATGGAGTCACCGCTATTTTTTCTTCATTTTCTATTTTTATTGATATATTTCCACCGCTTCCCAATTTTGTGCCAAAATATCCATATTCATTTAACCATTTACACCAGTAAAGTATCTGTTCCTTGTATGCTGTGTAGTTGTTCATTTGTTTCCTCCTGTTTATTCTAACAGTATTACAGCAAAATTGTTTTAATTTAATAATGTTTTTTAACCTCACCACCATGCACCTCTCTTTGGTAAGGCGAGGGGAGTGTTTTTACAATGTCATTCCGGGTTTGATCCGGAACCTTAACTTCACATACCAGCCATGCTGAACGTGATTCAGCATCTCATTATTGGTATAGATCCTGAGTCAAGTTCAGAATGACAGTATAGTTAATCGTCATCCTGAACTCGTTTGGTAAAATATGAATTGTTTTATCATCCCCCATGTATTAAATTCGATTCTTTAAGTTTCAATGTTAACAGTGCATTAAAAATCATCAAAACTATGAATGCAATCATAAATGGCGTCATGGCACCGGTACTTGTTCTAAAAGCATCCATTGCAAAAATAAAGATTATCCCTGATATCTGTCCTGCAAGCAATAACAACCCCTGCGAACTTGACTCCGGCGCAGGATAGGATATTTCTGCGGCATATTGGAACCCAATAGGACCTGCACTCATGATAAAAAATCCCAGAATAAAAC
>ERZ795051.4700-NODE-4700-length-12547-cov-5.633205_pt1 | contig 12547 bp, 6 predicted proteins | sample MGYA00375135_ERZ795051 | MGnify/ENA primary metagenome ERZ795051 (study PRJEB30180, sample SAMN05720222) | activated sludge metagenome | isolation source: Anaerobic digester | place: Japan | collected 2015-05-26 ... | reverse complement strand
GGCATCCGTCAGAAGGGAATCAGCCAACTGCCCTGGAGCAAACGCGCACGCGCCTTGCAAGAGCGCGTACTCTTCTTGCGTAACGCCCTGCCGGAACAGTCCTGGCCCGATTTTTCCGACGACGCGCTGTTGTCTGATCTCGATACCTGGCTCGGCCCGTTTTGCGATGGCGTCACCCGCTGGAGCCATGTGACCGCGCTTGATCTCGCCGCGATTCTGCAACGTCGGCTGGAAGCGTGCGGCTGTTCGCGCCACGCCTTAGACACGCTCGCGCCCACGCACCTGCCGGTGCCCAGCGGTTCGGACATCCAAGTTCGCTACGATCAAGATCCGCCCTACATGGAGGTACGCATTCAAGAGGTGTTCGGCCTCATGCGCACACCGACCGTGGCCGGCGGACGCGTACCGGTCGTGCTGCACCTGCTCTCGCCCGCGCACCGCCCGGTACAGGTGACCCGCGATTTGGAGAGCTTCTGGTCCACCGGTTACGCGCTGGTACGCAAAGACCTGCGCGGACGCTACCCGAAACACTACTGGCCCGAAGACCCGCACCAAGCCGAACCGACACGCCGCGTGCGCCCGCGTCCCTGAGAGAGTTCATTAGTGCCTTATCGGCGTTTTTTAGGGTGACCGCAATCGCGCAGCAATCGCCTCCGCGATGCGTTCGTGCCCGGCGTTGTTGGGATGTAACATATCCGTCTGCGCGTTGTTGAAAAATCGCGCGTGAGAAGCGAACAACGGGAACAGCCCTGACTCCGCATTGATATCGATCACGGTGACCGCCCACACATTCCCCGCCTCTTTGATAGCGTTCACGTAGGCGTCAATGTACTCTCCGATCTCGTTCGCATACGATTCATCCGGCTGCACGTTCGATGCACCGAACGTTGCATAGCCGCGGTGGATCGGTGTAAGCAAATAAACCGGCTGTGCGGGAAAGCTCGCGCGCAGGACTTTCATCAGATTGTTGATGCGTCCGCGGAAGGTTGCCTCACCGTAAACGAAGTTACGGCGTTTAAGCGCGACCTGCTTCCCATTCCTGTTCACGGTCTCGGTCGTCTCTTCATACCAACTTCCCAATGGCGTGTTGGCGTTATAGTCATTCGTGCCTGCGAAGACAAAGATCGCGTCAACATCATCCGGATGCTCCGCCTTAAGCTTTTCAGCCTGTCCGACGAGATGCTTCATCTGATGCCCGTTGATACCGTAGACAAGGGGCACGATGCCGAGTTTTGCCTCCAGAAAGTTCCAGTAGTTCGACGTGCATCCGATATGTCGCGCATCCGTGATCGAATCGCCGAGATAGGCAACCTTCTTCCCGCTCCAAGCGTTCTCACCGCCGTACACGCACAACGCGCCGACTGCGATAATACATAATATCGTTTTTCTCATTTTTCATTCCTTTGCATCTTGGAGTCTACGCTTAGGCGCAGGCACGGGGAGCACATAGACGGTGGTGTTGGGATGGGTTCCGGAATAATAAGCGAGGAAGTGCGTGTTGCCGATCACGGTGACATTGACGTTACCCGTGTCCCAAGGGCTCTCGCTGCCTCTCCCGACGATCTCGGGCTCGGCCCATGCGGTCGGCTTGGACCACACCTCTGCCAGCACATTAACGCGGCGCTTCACCAGACCCTTGCCGCGCTCGAAGTAGTAGTTGCTCACAAGCCCGGACTGCGCGTCGTAGACCAGTGACGGCGTCGAACACAGGATATCGCCGATGTTGGTACGCTCACGCTTCCACGTCACACCCGAATCGACCGACGTCAACTGGAACTGCAAGCCGCCGGAAGAACCCGAGACCTCTGTGCGGGCCAGAGCAAAGATCTTACCGTCGCCGACATACACAGCGGACTGTTCGGTGGGCCAATCGGCCTTTGAAAGCTCCTTCTCGATGGTCGTCTGCTTCCATGTGAGGCCATTGTCCGTGCTGACAAGCGTGCCCCAAGAGTGACTGCGATCATCCTTGTAGTTTCCGGCAAACCAAAGCGACATCATCCCCTTGCCCGGAACGTGAAAGACATCGGTTATCTGCATGGGCAACGGCGAAAGCGACGGCGTTGATATCTTCTCGAACGTCATGCCGTCCTTCGTGCGATAAAGGTCATGATGGTTCTTGGGGCCGCCGAAGCAGCGCACCCAGAGCAACATGGCGCCATTTTCGTCGAGCCCCTTGCCGATGGTCACTTCGCCGTAATTCGGTTCATTGGCCACGCAAACCTCGTTGGACCACGTTTTTCCGCCATCGTCCGACGCTCGCGCGAAAACACCTCTCACGCCTTCGACGATATTATGGCTGGTGCCACGGCTATAGGTACACACGAGCCGCTGCCCGATCGCCTGCATCATCGGCCAAGAGTTGTAGCCCTTGCAGTCCTGCACCGTGTACGGCGTAAACTTAGCCTCAGTCGCCCCCACCCCCAAGACCGCCACAACCGCTGTGACAGCCGCCATCGTCGTCATTGTCTTCGTCCGATTCATCGTCTTACCTCAAGATAATGCTCGTGCCCGTAGGCATCGAACGCATGAATGAAGAAACCGGCAGGACGCCATCAGTTATTCTGACTTCGTCTATGTAGCCGGTGAAATTGTTGTCGGCACCGATCGTAAATGCACAAGCATCGTCATCAGGATACTTAATGATCCCGGTAAATTGCTGGCTGCCGTGACTGACGTAATCGCGATAAAGCCTGAGTTCCGTCTTGGTGAGCCCGGAAACGTTTATCTTCTCAACCGTTATCGCATAATGGTGCCAACGCCCGTCGTCGATATCGTCAGGAAAAGCGGTCCATGTTGTGATGTATTTCTGCTGTGTCGTTTCACACGCTTCGAAGTCGAGTGCCTTCTTGCTGGTCGGACGGACATAGACCCTCCACGTGGGTGCGGGATCGTGACCCTCGAAAGTGGTTGTGGTCCGACTCAGACGCAACAGGCCGGCATTCGTTGCGCACGCCGAAAGATTCATGAACCACTCAATCGTGAAACTGGTCTTGCCGTGTAGGCTCGTGAAATGCGGATACCGGACCTGACTCGCATCCATGTAGAGTGACTTCACGTTTTGTTTCGTAACAAGTTCCGCCTCGCCGTCCAGCGCCACCTTCGGTCTGACAACACTACTGAAGGCGGGCACATTTCCTTCGTCCCCGGCAGTGACTCGGGCGAATCCCGCGCCAGCGGGATTGAGAGACGGATAAGGCTCGACCATATAATCGCTGTTGTCAAATGTGAGGTGGACCAACACCCCGGGCGCTCCCGCCGGATCTGCGAGCATGAATTCCTCAGGCCCCAGCGCGCGCCGGGTGATGCGCAACTCGTCTATCCAGCCGGGAAAATATTGACGGTGCCCTGCAATGTTCTGCACGCCCGCAGATGGGTAGACCGCGCCCGTAGTGCCGAGCGTCACGCTATGGCTGCCTTGAAGCGCGTAATCCACATAGAGTCGCGTCTTGGCAGCGTCGATGTCATAGACGAAGGCGAGGTGGTGCCAAGTACCGTCATCCACACGGTTCTTGCTCTTGATATCAAGTACGGTGCTGTAATCGCCTTGGGCTTGGAAGCCGCGCCCGAGAATCTTGCCGTCGTCACCGAGGCAGACCTTGACGCACGGCGAATAGAAAAACGTCCAGGTTTCGCCGTCGATCGCTCCAGGCGTCTTGAAAAAGCACTCCATGGTGAAACTCGCCTTTTCAAACTCCGAATTCGGAGCCATGATCTTGACACCGCTCCCAGATCCGGTTTCGTTGCGCACGGAATGCGTGGACCCCGCATTTGCAACGACACCCGCGGCATCGTTGATACCGAAACGGAACGCGTCTCCGGCTTTGTTGATGGCATCCAGAACCGCCGGCGGAGAGTTCGTCTCACTCATCGGATTGGTTATTCGCGTAAACGCCCCCGTGGCGGTATTCACGTTGACGAGCGAACCGAACCGGTAATTGAACCCGAACATATCGGGACAGAAAAGAATCGTATCATCCGGAGTCACGCGCGGCGGAACCCTGACCTGAAGGAACTCGCCGCTCCCGATCGCGGTGTCGTTGATTCTCACTTCCAGAATGTCGCCGGGAAATGTACGCTCGGCAACATGGGTGTTCGCGCCGATCATAAGCGGCTTGTTGGGCACTTGATCTAGAGACCCGAGCCCGGACAGGCTATGGACGAGTTGATAGTCGAGATAGAGCCTTCCCGTACCTTCGGCATCCAAGGTAAACGCGGCATGGTGCCAGACATCAGGCGTGACTAAGGGTCCCGACCCGCCGCCGACTACCCTCGATGTGCCCTCAGCGTTGAACCGGCAGGCGAGTTTGCCGCTCCACCCGATCCCCAGCATGACCAATTCCGCGTAGCCATCGTTGTTTACTCCCGGCAGATAGACGATCGGCGCCATCGACCAGTCTGTCAAGGCACCGGCGGACGTCCTGAAGATCGCCTCGACGGTCACGTTGGTCAATCCAAGATTCGAGGGGTTGGACGTATCCGTTCGGAGCATCGCCCCGTTGGCGCTTTTGGTACCCGGCGGGATTTCCGTCAGGCCAAAGTGCATGGCGTTCAGCCGTTCGCCCCCTTCCTGCGTGACGGGATCGTAAACCCAGATCCCCGACGGCATGCCTACAGTTCCGGAAGGCATATATTCGGGGACCACTCCACGATTGATGCCGACCAACGAGTGGCAGTGCATTTGATACATGCCGGGATTGGCGATGTTGTCGATCACCGTACTGAGCGTCGATGTCACACCGATGTCCAACACATCCAACTGGTACCACAACACCGTCTCAGCCTCTGCGCTCGCTACAAGAAAGGCCGCCACACCTGTCGTAAACACCCAACGCTGCCATGTCTTCATAGCTGTCTCCTTTGTTTCCCCGGTCAATCAAAGCCTTGCGGTTGTCTAATAGCGTACCAGATGTGTGCCGCCTACAATCATACTTTTGCGAAACAATTATTCATGCTTTTGCGCATTCTTCTTGCGTTTCAATGTTCCGCCGTATATCCTTGCGCCATCATGAAAACGGTCATTGTCTTCAGAACCACCGGCCTGAAGTGCTGGCAGCACAAACTCGAGGGGATGCACTGGTTCGCCGATGCGCACGGGTGGCGACTGCAAGTGATCGACGGTAACCTCTCCGCCACCCAGACGGCAAACCTGCTGGATTTCTGGGAAGCGGTAGGTTGCATCATGGAGGCGGACGGCGGCTGCACAAAATTGCGGCCCAGACACTTCCGCCACACACCGGTTGTCTTTCTCGACCACTCACCCGATATCACCAAAGAAGGTGCGTCCGTTGTCCGCCACGACTCCGCACAAATCGCGCGCGTCGCGGCAAAGGAATTACTGCGGCTCGATTTTCACGACTACGCCCTCGTCGGGTGGTTCTCCCACACCTACTGGACGCTCGACAAACTCGAAGCCTTCAAGTCGGTGCTCGAACTGCACGGCAAGCGCGTGCATGTTTTCGAGCCTGAAGCCGGCGATCGCGGCGGCACCACCGCGCTTCAAAGGCGCCTTCGGTCCTGGCTACGAAGACTACCCAAACCGTGCGGCGTGTTCGGCGTGAACGACTATATCGCCGAACGCGCCCTCTCCGCCGCCGTCGCCCTGGGATACGCGGTTCCCGAAGATCTGGCCTTCGTCGGCGCCGACAACGACGAACTCATTTGCGAAACGACCCGGCCTTCGATGACCAGCGTTTTGCCGGATTTTAAGACCACGGGGTACATGGCCGCCGAGCTGCTCGCCAGAAAGATCGATGATCCCGACTCACCGGCGGTCCTGCGCATTGTTCCTCCGCTCGGAATTGTGCGACGCCAGTCCACACGGCTTTTCAAACGGTCGGACGCGTGTGTTCAGGCAGCCATGGAACTGATCCGGCGCAAAGCCGCAGATGGGATAAAGGCGAGGGACGTCCTTGCGACCTTCCCCTGTTCACGGCGGCAGGCGGAAATCCGGTTCCGCTCCCTGACTGGACGCAGCGTACTGAAGGAAATACAGGAAGTACGTTTCACCCGCGCGATGGATCTTCTCAAAAGCCCGAACGTCGCCATCGGCGCGATCGCCGGGCGTTCCGGATGGCCTTCGGAACTCGTACTGGAACGCTATGTTAAGAAAAGAACCGGCAAAACATTGTCGGAAATCAGGCGCACGCAATGAAATTTGTACCACTTATTACATCTTACCCATTGCTTCTTACTTCCGCCCTGCCTGTTATTCGTTATCTTTTGCTTTCAGCGTGAATGTCCGAACCTCGCCGAAGGGGATCGGGGGGTGATGCGCGACCTCCATCTGCACTGCAAGCTCCACGGACAGCGGTGTCGTTTTCCCCTCCGAGACTCTTGCCAAACCCCTCGTGGCATGGGCGTCCCGCCCATGAAACACGGGCAGGATGCCCGTGCCACACCTGAAAGCAAGGGGGTTTGCAAGAACCTCCTCCGTCTGGAAGAGATCGATCTCGCCGAAATCGGCATCGGCCAGATACGGCACGTCAGCCGGGCGTCCGTCGCATCCAAGCGGCAGACCGTGCCGACCGAGCGTCCGAACACCAGCCTTATCACGGAGCCGGAGCGTCACCGCATGTTGCCGGTCATCGGCGCGCCACGTCGCGACTTGCGTGTTGCCGACCACGATCCGTGCGCGTACAGGCTGGTCAGGCACCACAAGGATCACCGCACCGTTTTCTGCTTCGCGCCATACGCCCTCCGCGTCGCGGATCTGCATGCGCGTAAACTCTGCATCAAGATACTTGGGGGGATTGGTGCCGTCGCACGGCACGTTACCGACTGCAAGACCAAGCGCCTCCGCTTGGCTCAACCCGCTACCCGGAGAACGCACCCCGAGCATGTGCCCGGCTTGTCGTGCAGCGCGATAGGCAGCAGCGCCCTCATGAAAAGCCGCGCGCCAATACCCGCCCGCGTGCGCGTCACGGTCAAACACGAACCACTCCGTCGGCACGACCGGCTCACGCGCCGTTTTGAAGCGCGGCGCGTAAGTCCGGATCAAGCGCGCCGCCGGACGCTCCACACGGTCGGGGCCTATGACCCCGTAATCGCTGCGCTCCCCCACACGGTAACCGCCGACCCACCACCACGGCGCCGTGCCCACCGCACCCGCCGCCAGGCCGGTCCGGTAGAACCGCTCCGAATACCGCCCCTGGCGTTCGATCGCCGCGGCACTCTGCGTCATGCGCACATCGTCCCAGACGTTGAGGCCGAATTCAGACCATACGACCGGCTTGCCACCCGTCGTGAACGCCGTATACCGCGTGATGAATCCGATCGCGTCTTCGCCCTCATCGGTATCCGGGATCGCGTAGCCTTCGGGGCAGATGAAGTCGATATGTTTGACCGGCCCGCTCAGTGCAAAATCGTAAGGCAGCGTATTTCCCTGACGGAAACTGATGAGGTGGTTCGGATCCAACTCACGCAAACGGCAGTGCGCCTTGCCCCAGAGGCGGCTCGTGAGCGTATCCATGAAGCGGCGGTACGCGGCCATCTGCACACGCCACGCACCGTCCTCGCGAAACCAAGCATCCGGCGGCGAGATCGCACGACCGTCCGCATCTCGCCGCGCCTTAACGCCCCAGTCGCGCTCGGCACGCGCCAGCGAGCCGTAACGCTCATCGATCCAGTCACGCCACGCACCGTCCCAACGCGCACGCGCCGTATCGTTTTTGAATACGTGATTACCCGGTTCCCAGATCGTATCGTACGCGAACACCGTAGCATTGCCCGGCAGCCGCGCGGCTTCAAGATAGCCTTTGAGTTCCGCTTCCTTGAATGCCAACGGCGAGGCTTGCCCCATGAACAGGTTCACGTAGATACCGTGCCGGCGGCACCGTCGCAAAAAATCGAGCAGATTCCGGTATTCGCGCTGCGGCGGTGTCTGGATGCTGACCATGTTCACGCCTAGATCCGCCAGATGAATCAGGTCGCGCTCAACCTCTTCCGGCGCATAGAAAGGATCACGCAACCAGCCCGCCCAATAGTCGGCGTGATCCATGCCCGACACATAAAGCGGCCAAAAATTCATTCCGACCGGATACCATCTCTCTCCTTTCAACCAGAAGTTGCCATCCCGCACTGTGATGAAAGCATCATGCGGATCAGGCGCAGGATCTAGCACGGCAAAGGTCTGGCTGACGGTCTCTTCGTACTTACCGTCCAACAGCGTGATCCGATAGCGGTACTCAGCCGGCTCTGCTGGCGGCTGCCACGTTGTCTCAATGACAGTTGCCCCACGCGACAACATTCTGGAAACCGGAGTGCGCCACACCGTACGTCCATCACGTTCCACGTTAAAGGTCACCGTGACCTCGCGCGGCGACGCGCCGAAATGCCGGAGCGATGCGCCGAAGGTGACCGGCTCGCCCGGCCAGTATGCGAACTGTTCCGGGCCTGCTGTTTCGATCAGCGTCCCGCGCGTCACGTTCTCAACCGCCGCCACCACGCGCGCCAACACGGGCGGCGTGCTCCACACACTAGGGTCACAGTAGCCGAATCCGGCAAACACGCTCCCGGCCCTGTTTGAGTGGCTGTTGAGCAAAAGCCATTCGCATGCCCCGCCAGTCATACCGTCAGGACGGCGCGCCTCGGCGAGCGTCACGAACCGCCATTTCGCGCCGCGCTTGTAGCCTTCGCCGCGTGTACGCGGAATCGCGCACACAACATCGCGGCAGGACATACCGGCCACCGAGACTTCGCCCGTCACCACATGCGTTTTGTAACGCGGGTAAAGACTTTCGAGCGAAAGGTCTGCGGGAGGCAACGCAAGATTCGCTGCGGTCAACGGATCGCGCGCCGATCCCACATCGGCCAGCCACACCGTATGCGCGCCGCCGACCATCGCAGGCGTGTGCGAAGCCGACATGCCGAAGCAGATGCGCACGGCCTGCGCTGCACGCAGACAGTCGCCCTTGCCGCCCCGTTTTTCCTTGGTGACCGAATCGCGCCAATACCGAAACGCCGCCAGCGGCAGGCCCGCCCGGCGCCATGTGTTGGTCAGTTCGGACACGGCGATCCAGCGCGAACCGTCGCGCTCAATGATTTCCACCGCGAGTTGGGCCAGAGGTTTGTCGCTTTTTGCGAGGAGCGTAATCATGTCGTCGCCGTCACCGAACAGCTTGGAGACTTCCGGCGAATGGCGGACTTCCCAGCCTTGCAGCCGTTCAATGTCCAAGCGTAGGCAGGCCGTTCCTCCCGGTCCTTCGGGAACGAGCGCGAAGGTACTGTTCTCGTCACGGCCGGAGCGCACCCGACGCCAAGCCTTGAGATCCATCCCCGCCTTGATTTCAAACGGGCGGTATGTTGGCTCGACGCGCTCCACGAGCGCCGCACGGTCGACCGCGTCGAGCCAGCGTCCGTCGACGCGCCAGAGTGCCCGGTCGACAAGCGGCCCGCCGATACAGATCGTATGCACGCCTTCGCGTGCCAGACGATCCACCGCGTTTACTGTCTCAGCCGGTAACGAGGCACAGTGCGGCAAAATCAACACACAGAACGACTGTGCCAACAGCGTCTCAGGCGGAAGAAGTTGATCCGCCGTCAACCGTGCAACCTCGAATCCCTTAGACAACAGGGCTTCGGCCAGTCGCGTGTTTGCCGTTCGATCATGTCCGGGCAAAGCATCGTCCAGCAATGCCACACGAGCGGGCGCACCTGTCTGTTGTTGTGGTGGCAGAGTCGTCTGCGGGGCTTCCGCCCGAACCATCACGCCACACAGCATCCATACCGCCGTCATCCAACCGATTGCCTTCCATTTTCGGGTGACTTCCACGAGCAACATGTTTCTCTCCATTTTCATGCCTATTAAACGGGTGGATTATCAGCGGCGTGCCACAGAAAAAAACGCCGCACCCGCGCAAGCGGGAACGGCGTTTTTATGCACAACAATCAGCGCGGTTCGCTTACTTCGCGATGACCTTGACCATCTCCAACACCTTGTTGGAATAGCCCCACTCGTTGTCGTACCACGCCACGACCTTGACGAAGGTCGGATCGAGCATGATGCCGGCGTCAGCGTCAAAGACCGAGGTCTTGGCCTCGCCGCGAAAATCAGTCGAAACCACCTTATCCTCGGTATAGCCGAGAACGCCCTTCAACTCGCCATCAGCGGCCGCCTTCATCGCCGCCTTGATCTCGTCGTAGGTCGTCTCCTTCGCGAGCACCACCGTCAGGTCAACCACCGACACGTCGGAGGTCGGCACGCGGAACGACATGCCGGTGAGCTTCTTATTCAGCTCAGGAATCACCTTGCCAACCGCCTTGGCAGCGCCGGTGCTCGACGGAATGATGTTCTCGAGGATGCCGCGGCCGCCACGCCAATCCTTCTTGGAGGGGCCGTCCACCGTCTTCTGCGTCGCCGTCGTGGCGTGCACCGTGGTCATCAGACCCTTGACGATCCCGAAGGTGTCGTGCAGAACCTTGGCGACCGGCGCCAGGCAGTTGGTCGTGCAGGAGGCGTTCGAGATGATGGCCTGACCGGCATAGCTCTTATGGTTGACGCCGTAGACGAACATCGGCGTATCGTCCTTCGACGGTGCCGACATGATCACCTTTTTCGCGCCCGCCTTGATGTGCGCTTCCGCCGTTTCCTTCGTCAGGAAGAGGCCGGTCGACTCAACCACGATGTCAGCGCCGACTTCGTTCCACTTCAGAGCGGCAGGATCTTTCTCCGACGTCAGGCGGATCTTCTTGCCGTTCACGATCAGATTATTGCCTTCAACCGACACTTCGCCCTGGAACCGGCCGTGGACCGAATCATACATCAGCATGTAAGCCAGATAATCGGGATCCAGCAGATCATTGATGCCGACAATCTCGATCTCCTTCGAGAAATTCTTGACCGCCGCGCGAAACACCATCCGGCCAATACGGCCGAAACCATTGATACCAACCTTGATCGCCATGTTTTGTACTCCTTCGTTTACCTTGAGAATGCCGTAACGGGTATTCCTCTTTGCAGGCATGTCAACCCGACGCCGGTTACCGGCCCATACACGGGAAAACTTGCCTGCGCCCCTTGCATGGATGGGATAAAAGGATACCCGTTCGCATGGCGCGCGTCAATTGTGAATGCGCGTTGATTCGCTCTTTTTCCATCGATTGTACAAGAGCGGGGATCCAACGCAAGCGCAGCCCGTAACTCAATTTCGTCTCACATAAAGGACACAAGGGTTTTTCATGACATCCCATTCCCCTTCATGTCCTTCGTGTCCTCGTGTGGGAAACAACTTGCTTTTTTTGGCCTTGTCGGCCGATAAGGCACGAATGGGGTTCCGGGCAGGCACGGCTTCAATAGCCGGACTCCGCGTCACGGGTGGATCACGTTTGATTTACGCCCATACCCGATCAGGTTCATTTCACACCTTGAAAGGTGTGAAATTGACCCGCCAGAAACCGGGCCTTCCCCGCATAATCCGTGCGACTAAAAAAGCCAAACTCCAGCATTTCACACCTTGAAAGGTGTGAAATTGGGAACCGGCGTGTTACCGGGTCGCACCTTATGGAGTGGGAGTGTTAAGGAACACCCTTCTATCGCGGTCAGAAAGGGGCGTGCCCGTTTATCGCGTCAACCGATCATAGTCGGTGCGTGAGAGCAGATAGACAGGTGAAGGCGAGAGATGCAGCGATACGCATCCGTCTGTCGTCCGCGTAGTTGGACGGACACGTCCGACAACGTCCACGGTAACGAGTTCGCCCTCCGGCGGCGTGAACGTGAACCACTCTCCTCCCGGGTGTGTCGTCCACGCCATAACGGCTGAGCCGAACCGAGCGGCTTGTATGTGCTTCGATTCGGTTGTGATCCGTTCATACGGCAGGCCATCCGTGAGCGCCACAGCCGTGTAAAGGGCGGCTTCGGCCGGGAAATGGGCGATCGGGATGTCACCGCCATCCGACGTCTTCACCCACGGGACAAGATGCGCGATCTGTAAGTAGTTTGTGGCCGATCCAGCCCAGGCCGTTAACTTTGCGACCGTATCCGCCTGCCACCGTCTGGCATCGTCACCGTGGCTACACCGTGCCCCGCATTCACCCAGATAAAAAAGCTTGTCGTTCTCTCGTCCTAACGCAGAGCGATAAGCGGTTTCCACGCCATACCCCGATTCGTTTCCGGAATTCGCGACATGGCGGTCATCTAATTTTGGCGGATATTTGGGATATGCATGCACATCCCAAACGTCCACATACCGTTCCATTCCATTCGTGAGACACCCTTTGAACCAGTCGCTGTTGCCAACGCGAACGAACGACCCTCCAGTGTAGACCGCATCCGGCCTGATTGCCTTCACCGCCTCGTATTCCATCTTCGTGCGCGCCGTCCAAAGCTCCGGAGTCTTCTTAAACTGCGGCCTCGATATGTCGATCTCATTCCAAGCCTTGAAAATCCGTGTGTACGGCGCGGCGTTGCTCACCGCCGCAAGTTTGCCGATGAAATTTTCCGACCCCCAAGGATCGAGGAAATCGGCCGTCATGGTGATCCCCTTCGCCGCCGCCTTCGACCAGATGTTTGTGCCGGACGCCGAGCCGCCAACGTTGTGGAGAATTCCCATGC
>ERZ795051.4693-NODE-4693-length-12562-cov-3.950588_pt1 | contig 12562 bp, 9 predicted proteins | sample MGYA00375135_ERZ795051 | MGnify/ENA primary metagenome ERZ795051 (study PRJEB30180, sample SAMN05720222) | activated sludge metagenome | isolation source: Anaerobic digester | place: Japan | collected 2015-05-26 ... | reverse complement strand
TGGAAGAAATTGATAAATTAATGTCTAAACAAGAATACGATAAATTGTTAGCTTCAAAAGATAAGAAGTAATTATATGCCATATATCCCTCATAATAAAGAAGAGATAGAGGAAATGCTTGTTGCTTGTGGGGCATCTGACTTAGATGATTTAATAAAACAAACTGGAGTGCCACAGGCCAATATTAATCTGAACATCCCACCTTCCAAATCGGAATTTGAGGTTCTTGAACATCTAAAAAGGCTCGGTTCTCTAAATTCCAATAACTTAACATATTTCTTAGGAGGAGGGTATTATGATCATATAATTCCTGCTGTGGTGAATTCTGTTATTTCCAGATCTGAATTTTACACTGCATATACGCCATATCAGCCTGAAGCTTCACAGGGAACATTGCAGGCGCTCTTTGAGTATCAATCCGCAATATGTCGAATTACTGGAATGGATGTTTCAAATGCATCACTTTATGATGGGGGTACTGCTCTATTTGAAGCTATGACTATGTCCGTAAGAATAAGTTCAAGAAAGGAAGTAATTATATCAAAAACGGTATCTCCTATTTTTCGCGAAATGATTCGTTGTTATAGTTCAAATCTTGAACTCTCAATAATTGAAATTAATGAAACTGAAGATACGAAATCAGATATAAATAAAATAATCGAAAATATTTCAGAGAATACAGCATCTGTAATTGTACAATATCCGAATTTTTTCGGAACAATAGAGGATTTCTCTGAACTCTGTGAGGCTGCAAAGAGGAAAGGAGCTATTCCTATATGTTCTGTTTATCCAATATGTCTTGCATTGCTTAAAACACCAGGTGAAATGGGATTCGATATTGTTACAGGAGAAGGACAAAGTCTTGGTTTGCCTTTATCCTTTGGCGGCCCTTATCTGGGTTTTATGGCAGTAAAAGAAAAATACATGCGTAAAATGCCTGGAAGAATTGTAGGGCTTACAAAGGATTCAAAGGGGCGGGATTGTTTTACTCTTACTCTCCAAACACGAGAACAGCATATAAGACGTGAAAATGCAATGTCAAATATATGTTCCAATGAGACGTTATGTGCAATTGCAGCTATTGCCTATTTAAGTGTTTTAGGCAAAGAAGGTTTTGTAAAAACAGCAGAATTATGTCATTCAAAAGCTGTTTTCCTATCTAATCTTCTTTCTGAAATAGAAGGTGTTTCTATAACGAACAAGGATAACTTTTTTAATGAATTTACTTTAAAACTTCCATGTGATGCTTCGGAGGTCGTATCCAAAATGATAGACAAAGGTTATGCAGCTGGCTTCCCGCTTGGTAGATATTACCCTCAAAGAAAGGATGAACTTTTGATTGCTGTAACAGAAAAGCGCAAAAGAGAGCAGTTAAAATCTTATGTTGCAGCTCTGGAGGCTTGTATATGGACATGATATTTAATATTGGTAAATCAGGAAGAAAGGGGGTTACAATACCTGCACACGATATTCCGAGTGTATTGAATATTCAAGAAAAATTGTTAAGAAAAAAAAAGCCAGAACTTCCGGAATGTTCGGAACTTCAGGTAATTCGGCATTTTACTCTCTTGAGCAGAAAAAATATTGGCGTTGACAGTACTTTCTATCCATTGGGTTCATGCACTATGAAATATAATCCTAAAATGAATGAAGTTGTCGCCGCAATGCCGGAATTTTCAGAACTTCATCCTCTTCTGCCACAATTAAGACACGGGGGCGCTTTAACTCAGGGGGCACTTGCTGTAATCTATGAAACAGAGCGTTTACTGAGTGAAATACTTGGTTTTGCTCAATTTACAATGCAACCTCTGGCTGGTGCTCATGGAGAATTAACAGGTGTGATGATGATCGCCGCATATCACGCTGATAAAAATGATAAAAAACGTAAAATTATGTTAATACCTGATTCTGCCCATGGAACAAATCCAGCAAGTGCAGCTATGGCTGGATTTATAACCAAAACAATAAAGAGTTCTAATGATGGTGGAATAGATATTAATGAATTAAAAACAAACCTGAATGAAAATCTTGCCGGATTAATGATAACTTGTCCGAATACCCTTGGCTTATTTGATCCTAAAATAAAAGAGGCCTGTCAACTTGTTCATGACGCAGGAGGTATTGTATATGGAGATGGAGCTAATTTGAATGCACTTGTTGGAATAATAAAACCTGCAGAACTTGGCATAGATGTAATGCATGTAAATTTGCATAAAACATTTTCAACTCCTCATGGATCAGGAGGACCAGGATCTGGTCCTGTTGGTGTTGTGGAGAAACTTGTTCCTTATCTACCTATTTCGAGAGTTGTAAAAAGAGACGATGGTACTTATGCCTTGGAATATAATTACCCGAAAAGTATAGGTTATATTGCTCCATTTTACGGAAACTTTGCGGTTATATTAAGAGCTTATGCATATCTACTTAGCATAGGAAAAGAAGGATTAAGAAGGATTTCTGCATTTTCCATTCTAAACGCAAATTATATAAGGCAAAAATTGAAAGCATTTTATCACCTGCCATATGATAAAACATGTATGCACGAATGTGTCTTTTCTGCAGAAAAATTTCTTGAAAGAGGAATTCATGCAGTGGATATAGCAAAAGCTTTAATTGATAAAGGATATCATCCTCCAACAATTTGTTTCCCATTGATTGTCAAAGAAGCAATAATGATTGAGCCTACAGAAACAGAGGATAAGGAAACTTTAGATAAATTCATAAACGCTATGATAGATATATGGAAGACTATTAACGAAAATCCAGATAAGATAAAGGAATGTCCTTTGACAACACCTGTATCAAGAGTAGATGAGACTTCCGCAGCAAGGAAACCAATAACCTCTATCTAACATAATATTTTTTGAAACATTTTTTCTTAACTGATAATTGATAAAGTATGTTAAATAATCACCACCAGAGCGCCTCACAATTTGTTGCACTTCACTTTTCCACATTTTTTATCCGAAAAGCAAAGCCATTGTGCTTAAGCTTCGTTATCTTCAACTCGTAGTAGTACAACTTCATCTCAATGCACCCTCGCTGTTATAGCACACTTACTTCGTGAAATAAACAAGCTAATTAGCCTGCATTTTTATGATCCAACCAGAAAAAAATTATAACTGTATGAATACAAAAATATTATGAATTCTCAACATTTTTTCTTTTTTGAAAGACTATTAATGATCTGGGAATTGTGATTGTATATACTTGTTAAGAAAGGCCTTGGGTAGTTTGTCTCAACATGATGAGATCTTTCCTTGTTTATTTTTTACACCACACTGCAAAAATACAAAATGTAGTTCAAGTTGAACTGCAAAAATAAATATAATAGAGGTAATTGAGGAGGTAATTCCGGATTTACAAAAAAAAAGCCCGAAATTCGGGCTTTTTTCATAAATATGAGTGTATTTTTTTACATAAACAGAGCTTTATATTGTGAAAAAAGTTGATATGCAAAATACGCAAGAGCTATTAGCGAAATGGAAGCAGCAATAGCGGTAACGGCAGAAGTTCCGTCATCTTCCAGTCTTTGTCCTTGCATTTGTTGATATTGGGCATTTGTCATTTGAGGTGGTTCTGCTACGGGAGGTGCACCATGTTCTGTTGCCATTCCCATATCACTGGAGGCAGGTGCTGGAGGTGGTGGTGCCCCAGTAGTTTTTAATTTGAGAGTACGTTTTGAACTTACTGGAGTTTCCTGGGCTTCTGGGGGAGTCTGGACAGTCGGAGCGGAAGCTGGACTATCGAGTTTTACAGTCGGAGCAGAGGGTTTTTTAGAAACAAGTTTAATTGTCCTTTTTGCTGTCCCTTCTTCAGATTGTGCTGGTTGAGGCGGTTGAACTTCAGATTCATTAGCTGTTGTTGATGGAGGTTGATTTGGTGTAAGTTTTAGTGTTTGTTTGCTTACCGCTTTTTGTGAAGCAACTGGTGCTGTAGCGTCATCTGATACGGAAGAGGATGGACGAAGTTTTATAGTCTGTTTTACTCCTGGTATAGCAGGCGTAGAAGGTGGGGTTGGAGTTTGTTGTTTTGACACTTTTTCAATTTTTACCGTAGCATCCTCTTCGGGGGATGACTCAGAAGTCTTTTCTTCTATTGGAGGAGGTGGCGGGGTTGTAGAAGCAGTTCTATTAATTCCTACGGTTGCATCTTCATCCGCTGATGGAGTTTCTGGCTTCGTAGAGAGCTCTTCTCTCTGCATTGATATTGTTTCTTCTTGGGTACTTGGAGGGGCAGGGGCTACAGTTTTGAGAGGTTTCAGTTTTATTGTCTTGAGTTTTTTGGGTTCTGCAGCAGGCTGTGCGGCAGGAGCAATCCTTGTAACATCGGAGGGTTTGATTGTTGAATCAGCGGTAGACGGAACAACAACTTTTTTATCTTGATCATCAGCCATTGTATTCATCTCCTTAAATTAAACATTTATTTTTATTAATTTATATATTGTAACGAAAAAGTCAATATTTTTTTGGAAAATATCTTAATTTTTAGAAAAAAATCATCAAAAAAATAGTTAAATCAAAGAAATGTAAAGAAATAAAAAGTTAATTTGCAATATTTTTAAATGGATATAGTTTTATTTTTCTCTTAAAATAGGATACAGGAATGGTTTTAAAAAGGGAAGAAAATAGGATTCAAAACATCGGTATAATAGGACTTGGTTTGCTTGGGACGTCACTTGGCCTCTCGTTACATGGGAAATATAAGCGAATTGGTTGGGCAAGGAGAAAGGAGTCCCTCGACTACGCAATGAAAATAAATTCATGCGATGAAGTTTATGTGGATGTGAAGGATGTCTTATTGAATTCTGATATTGTAGTTTTATGTCTTCCAGTAAAGACTATAATAAAATTTTCTAAGGAAAATCTTCATCATTTCGCTGAAGGAATAATTGTTACTGATATTGGCAGTGTTAAAAGAAAAATTGTAGGAGAGTTAGAAGAACTTTTTCTGTCTAAAGGAATTAAATTTGTAGGAAGTCACCCTATGGCAGGTTCAGAACAGAGCGGAGCAGAAGCAGCAAGGGAGGATATATATCAAAATGCAATAGTTTTCCTTACTCCAACAGAAAGAACAGATAATCTTTCTCTTCAAATTGTGTCTGCAATGTGGGAAGCAACAGGGGCAAAAACAATTAATATATCCTCAGAAAAACATGATGAAGTAGTTGCTATGGCCAGTCATTTACCACATATTTCTGCAGCGGTTCTAGCAAAAACAATTTTATCCGCAGATGAACAGAAGATAATATCACTTGCGTGTGCAGGTGGTTTTCGCGATAGTACCAGAGTAGCTATCTCTTCGCCAGAAATGTGGAATGAAATTATAGAATTTAATTATGACAATATATTATTATCTCTCACTAAATTAGAAAATGAAATTTGCGAAATTCGCAATGCTATAGAAAATAAAGATTTTGATAAAATAAAAGTTTTTTTAGAAATTGCGTCTGACCTTAGAAAGAAATGGCAAAAAGAAAGAAATAATGATTTATCTACTGAAGTATTTTGATTTTTCCTTATTATTTTATAAATTGAGAATATTGCTTCTGACTTTCGCACAACGTCTTGCAAGATCGATCATCTTTAACTCATTGAAACTAACCATAGCGGGTTTAATGGTGTCGTTCAGTCTGTCAGCAAGTGCTGAGTTAAAATTCTTTCTTCCGTGAATAGCTCCAACAATTGAGCCTGTTGTGGCGCCATTGCAATCAGTATCAAGTCCACACATTACGGCTATTGCAGGTGTATCTATTATATTTAATTTTCCGTAAAACATTGCTATGATGCATATAAGCGCATTATTTATTGTATGAACGACATGCATATCCTGAAGTTCAGTCTCAAGTTTTTCCATACATTCTTCAAAGTTATTTGATGACTTAATCCATTCCAGGCATTTTTTTACCCATATTGCAAGACGGCAATTACGTGGAATTTCAGAGAGTCCTATTTTGACAAGTTCCGTTGGGTCTGATACACAGAAGGCTGCAGCCTGAATAGCAGCAAACATCATTTCCCCATAGATCCCATTCCTGCGATGCGTCCAGGATGCATCGCGCCACGCAAACTCTGCGGCGAGTTCTGGATTTCCTGCGCAGCAGAAAGCCCAACCATCAGCCCTTATTTGTGCTCCTATCCATTCTCTGTAAGGATTACGATAAGTACTTATCCATTCTATTGTGTGCGCCGGGTAGTTGCCTCTTTCTGAGCAATTCTGAACATTCAAGATAGCCTGAGCTTCTGCAGTACATATTGCTGATATAGGAATATGAGATAGCCAGAAACGAGCAATATCATCCCATTTGAAATTTCTTCCTTTTTCTTCTAATACAGCCAGTCCTGTGATAGAGTAATGAATATCATCATCAGCTTCCATGAATGAAATATTTTCACGGCATGATAGAGGACAACCAAGTTTTATTCCATCTTCAGCGTTGCGTATTGAAAAATAATCTTTCAGTGGCCAATCACCTCTATTCTGAAGATAGATCTTAATTTTTTTTCTACCATTGATTTTTCCGTTTTCATCCCGTCCTAATCCAAGTCCTTCAACGGGTTTTCCCAGAGCACATCCAACAGCTCTGCCAGTCCATGCGCCATGTAATTTATCGATTAACTCATCCTGCGATGGAGTCCAATTAAAATTTCTTGGCCCATCAGGACGTAATTTTCTTATATCTTCGAGTTCATTGGGCTCTTCTTTCTGGAGGGATTTATCCGCTGGTAGTTCCATTAAGGCATTGTAAATAGGATTTATTTGATTGAAATTCCATGCATCTCTCACTGGATCAAGAGATAGGAATCGTTTTTTTAGGTTTTCTGGGATTTTTACACCTTCATCTTTACGCTGCGAGAATTCTTCTTTTAGTAAGCCATATGGAGATGTCCACCCAGACATAAAAGTCCTCCTTTTTTCTTATATGTTTATATTGTTTTTTATATTATTATGTAGATTATTTTCAAATATCTTGAGTTTATTTTTCACCTTTTAATGGCTTATGCCATAAAGATACAAGAGAACTTGCTATACAAACTGAAGAATAAGTTCCAAAGAAAATACCTATAACCATAACAGTTGCAAATGCTTTTACGGAACCATCCGGTATAAGATAGAGAAATAAAACTGAAAGTAGGGTCGTAAATGAAGTCAAAAACGTTCTGCTTAGATTTTGGTTTACGCTCAGATTTATAATCTGATCGTATGTTTTATTCTTTGTCAATTCAATGTCCTCACGTATTCTATCAAAAATTACAATAGTATCATTTATCGAGTATCCAAGTATAGTCATTAATGCTGCTATGACAGTTAGGGATAGCTCTCCTCCAATGTTTCCAAAATAAGTTAGAGCGACATATAATCCTGCGGAGATGATAATATCGTGCAGGAGTGCAATTATAGCTGCTATCCCATATGAAAACTCAAAGCGGAAAGATATATATATAACCATTCCAATTATAGAAACAATTAGAGCTTTGAGAGCAGCTTTTGTAAATTCAAACCCGATTAATCCACCTATGGCTATCTCATCTCCTCCGGTAATTTTTAAATTTGGAAAAGCCTTGTTTAGTATTTCGTAAATTTTATCTTTCACATTTGATGTGGAATCATCTTTTTCGATTGGGAGCAATATCTCTATTTGCTTTGAATCTTTGTCAAAAATATTAGTTTTATAAGTAACTCTTGCTCCCTCGAAACCGGATTCATTGAGTTTTTTTACTATTTGAACTTCTGGAATCCTTTCAGCATAAGAGGCTGTGATTTGGACACCGCCACGAAAATCAATTCCAAGACTTTCTTTGCCTTTTACTATGAAAGTCGCGATTGATATAATCACAAATATAACCGATATGAGAGCAGTTAGTTTTTTATATTTTAGAAAATCAAAGTTTGTATCGGGGAAAATTTCTAACATCTTTAACTTTTTTATCCCGAGATAACCTGTTGCTATGTCAAAAAGCAGATGCGAAAGAAATAGAGAAGTAAAAATACTTGATATAATGCCAATGCTAAGAGTTATACCAAAGCCCTTTACTGCTCCAGAACCTAATCCGAGTAAAATAAGTGCAACGAATAAGGTTGTTAGGTTGGAATCAATAATTGTAAGAAAAACTCTCGAAAATGCATTTTCAATAGCATTTTGAAGAGTTTTGTTTTTTCTTAATTCCTCTTTTATCCTTTCGTAAATCAGAACATTAGCGTCGACAGACATTCCAATTGTAAGTATTATACCAGCAATGCCTGGTAAAGTTAATGTTGCCCCAAAAGAAGAGAGAAAACCGAGTATCAATATAATATTAACAATCATTGCTATATTAGCAATTAATCCTGCCATACGGTAATAGAAAAGCATGAAAAGCATAACTACGATTAATGCGAGTGAACAAGCAATACTTCCAGTCTTTACTGATTCAAGACCCAGGGTTGGATCAGTATCAAAAACACCTGCAACCTCAAGATCCACAGGTAAACTTCCACTTATTAAGGCATTTGAGATGTTTTGAGCCTCTTCCCTTGAGAAATTTCCAGTAATTTGAGCTTCACCTCCCAGAATAGGTTGTTTTATTTGAGGTGCTGAATAAAGTTTTCCATCAAGAACAATGGCAAGAAGCCTCCCAACATTTTCACTGGTAACTTTCGCAAAATTCTTTGCTCCTTCTGCATTGAATGAGAGAAAGATATAGCGTTGTCCATATTGATCGACCCTTGGCCCGGCATCAACAATGCCTTTGCCGCTCATTTCGGCTCTCTTTTTCACAATGTAAAATTTTTTTACCGGTTTTTTGCCCTGTGCCTGGTCCACTGTGCTCATAAGTTCATACCCGTTTGGGGCTTTGAATTTTTCCGGATTTGCCAGGTATTGTTCGACAAGACTATCATTATCTTTATGTACGAGTCTGAATTGTAAGCTTGCAGACATTTTTATAAGATTGAGTAGCTTATGTTTTTCCTCACGAGAGACTGTAGGTACCTTGAGAGAAATATACTTGTCGCCTATCGGAGATATTTCTGTTTCGTAGATTCTTTGAGATTCTAGGCGTTCCCTTAGAATTTCGATAGCTACATCGCGATAGTGTTCAAAGTTTTCTTCAACTCTTTTCGCTATTTTCAGGCCTTCTTCGCTTTCGTCGTGTTTTTGCGGTTTCAATAAAAGCATAAATTCTGCCCCTCCACTTAAATCAAGTCCGAGGCGAATCGAGCCGCTTGCTTTTTCTCTTACAAAACTTATGACGTCTTTATTTACAACAGCACCTTTTACCGGGATATATTTAGTTAAGTCAACGTTAAGTTCCGTTGCAGCTTCATCCAGTGCAACCTGGGCAAATATTTTCTTTTCTTCTATTTTCTTTCTTGTTAAAGAAATTAATTCCTCAAATTTTTTGTCTTTGTTACTGGCAAGTTTTTCAAAAACAGATAACATATCCCGCTGGGTTAATGGGAACATTGACCAGAAAAAAATAATTATTACAGCAATTCCAAAAAGAGCTCTTAACAAAATAGGTTTTTTCATATATTAATTACCCCTCTGAATTTTTTTCTTTGCTATCTTCCAGACCAGCAATATTGGCTTTATTTATTTCAATTTTTACATTATCAGCTATTTTCAAAATAAATGTCTTTTCTTTTACATTTGATATTATACCGTGTATTCCGCTCGTGGTAACTACTTTATCGCCACTCTTAAGATTTTTCAGTAATTCTTGTTTCTTTTTTTGTTCTTTTTGTTGACTCCGATACATTATGAAAATCATGAAAAGCATAAATACCAACATCGGGACAAGTGGAGAAGCAAATAAATCTTTAATACTGTTTGTTGATGTTTGTCCAAGGCTCATCAAAATAGAATTTATCATTTCAAAAAAATCCTTTTTTTGTTTTAGAGTTTATTTTTTGTGAAAAAGCGAAATTTAACATGTAAATTGAAAAACTCAAGGAACGGAGGGGAAAAAAGTTCACTTAAATCTTGATTGTTGTGAACGTTGTATTTAAACCTCTTGCCTCATTATTTTTTTATACCATGGTGCGCCCGGCGGGATTTGAACCCACAACCTACGGCTCCGGAGGCCGTCGCTCTATCCAATTGAGCTACGGGCGCAAAAGAGAAAAGAAGAAATGTATATTAGCATAAATCAGGAATTTTTAAAATTTCACTCAAAAAATTAAAAAAGATGAAATTACAGACGGATTGATTAAAAATTCATATTAATTTTTGAAATATATTCTCTTATCTTCTCACGAGATATCTTTGCGTTATGCCTGATATCTACAGGAAATTTTTTCATAATCTGGATTTGCGAAAATCGCAAATCAATATTGAGTTCTTCTGCGATTTTTAAGGCTTTTTCCCTGATTTCTTTTAACTCATTAGGACTATATTTTCCTTCTACTACCAGAATAGCTATCTCTTCGCCATTTTTTGAATAGCCTACTATGGCAGTTCTGCGACCAATCGCGATATTGAATGGAGCTTCCATTGCAGCCGGGTAGATTATTCCATTTTTTGTATTTACTATATGATTTTTTCTGCCACAGAACCATAATCTGCCCTTTTCATCAAAATAGCCCATATCTCCCATTCTATGCCAGAGTTGCCCTTTTTTCTTATCTGCGATTTTCGCAAATTCAGTTGCATCCTGGAGACCATAATATGCCTTTGTAACCACAGGGCCCTTTACGATGATTTCTCCTATTTCATATGTTTTTAATTGCTTTGTTTCAGAGATATCATTAATTTTCCCTGTTTCAGGTTTTATTATGCGAATTTCGCATTCTTCAAAAGGATATCCGACGCAGTAACCTTTTGCCCTTCGGGTTAAGTCAGCAGTTTCGAGCAACATTTCAGAGCCTGTGAAATTAGCTATGGGAAGTGCTTCTGTTGCACCGTAAGGGACGAGCGTTTCTGCATCTTCTGAAATTATTTCTTTGAGCTCCCTGTGTAATTTAGCTGGAACAGGGGCTCCAGCCATTAAGATTTTTTTTAAAGAATCGAGTTTAATTTTATTTTTTATGCAGTAATCTGCAAGATTTTGCCAGAGGGTAGGGGAGGCAAAAGAAAAAGTTACATTATGTTTTATTATTGTTTCAGCAATTTTTTGCGGATTGGCTTTTGCCGGACGAGAAGGGTCAATATCTGGTATTACACATGGCATTCCCAGACAGATACTGAACATTGCAAAGAGGGGAAAACAGGGCATATCTTTATGATGAGGTCCGGCATCATAATATCTTTTTATCATATTGAGTTGTGTGTTAAAAATTCCATGGGTATATTCTACTCCTTTTGCTGGTCCAGTGCTACCGGTGGTGAATACTATTGCAGCAAGGTCCGTGTCTTCCATAAATTCCACTTCATCTCCAAAAGATTTTTCGTCTTTTATAATTTCATCTGGAGCTGGAATAGATATTATATTTAAAAATGGCGGGATAAATCCTCTTGTTGAAAAGGATAAGTTTAAAGACCTGAAATAAGATTTTTTAAAAAGTCTTATCCAGTGGACGATGGGAATTCCTATCATGGCCTTTGGAGATGTATGAGATATACAATGCAGGAGCCTTGATAATCCCATGCCAGGATCTATTAACACAGGCACCGCTCCTATTGCGAAAATCGCAAAGACGGAGCATATAAATTCCGGAGAATATCGGAGCATAAAGAGAACTTTATCTCCACGTTTTACTCCGTTTTTGCGAAAATCGCGAATATAGGTGTTTGCGATTTTCGCAAGTTCTCCAAAAGAAAGAGATTTGCTTAAAGAAAATTTATTTGTATAAAACAGCGCATCGTTGTCTGAAAATAATTCAGTTGTTCTAAAAAAATTGTATGCTACATTATGATTTTCCATATTTCCAATAAAGTGTATTTTTTTGTTTTTCCTATTTATACTCAATAATAATAATTTTTCAAAAAATATCTGAATGAAAAATTAGATAAAAAAGAATTAATAATATGCAAAATAAGAATAAAGATAATAATCAGGTTCAGAAAAAGAATAATGTCGAGAAGTTTGGGACTTTTGGGGGCGTTTTTACTCCAAGTTTGTTAACGATTCTTGGCGTTATAATGTTTTTACGTTTTTCTACTGTGCTTGGTTATTCAGGACTTTACTACGCTTTTTTGATTTTGATTGTGTCTAAAGTTATAACTTTATTTACTGCTTTATCTATTTCTTCCATTGCCACCAATATGGAGGTAAAAGGGGGAGGTGCGTATTATCTTATCAGTCGTAGTTTAGGTGTTGAATTTGGGAGCGTTATAGCTATGTTTTTTTTCTTTGCTCAAGCAGTAGCAGTGAGCCTGTATGTTTTCGGTTTTACAGAAGTTATTTTCTGTGCTTTTCCCGATATTGGTATTTCATTCAGGGATGTGGCGACAATCACCAATATTCTTGTTTTTATATGTCTCAATTAATTTTTCTTCTATTAAAGCTTTCTCTTCTTCTGTAAGTTCTCCAAAAATCAAATTAAAAAATCCTATAAGTTTTGATATTTTGGTTGCTAAATATCCTTTTTCTCCATCTTCAATACTCTCTTTTCTTATTTCTAATATATTAATATATGTATT
>ERZ795051.4690-NODE-4690-length-12565-cov-47.257954_pt1 | contig 12565 bp, 10 predicted proteins | sample MGYA00375135_ERZ795051 | MGnify/ENA primary metagenome ERZ795051 (study PRJEB30180, sample SAMN05720222) | activated sludge metagenome | isolation source: Anaerobic digester | place: Japan | collected 2015-05-26 ... | reverse complement strand
CCCGCGAACTCGCCCGCCGCTACACCCACCCCGCCCCCGCCCCGGCCTGACCCCCGCCCGCGCGCCGCCCCTTCGGGTAGTAATTACTCCACAACCGGAATCCCCACCTCGGTTAGGTAATTGAACGTGGGGTCGTAGAATCCGGGCGCTCGCGTCGGATCGTTCCCATCCCCGGGCGGAACAAAAATAATCATTCCCTGCCGCGCGCGGGTCAGCAGGACCCGGTACGCATTGCGGAGATAGCGGCGATTGAAATCGTTTTGAACCTTGCACCAACGGGTGCCACGGAAATCATAATAACCCCAATCTGAGCCAGTGAACCGCAGATCGCCATCCCATGTGACACACGCCCAATCAAGCTCCAAGCCCTGCACCTGAAACTCGGTGGCGGCATCTTCCAGGTAGTAGCTCGACCGCGGATCCGCCTTGCTGTTTAAAAACCAATGGACTGGGTCAACATCCACACGAATGTCAACGGCGTGCGGTTTCAGCCGCTGGGCTTTTGACGACGCCACCAGGCCATACCGCTCGCTTCCCCGGGCGCGCGCCCGGATCCACTGCCTCGCTTTGTCCAGATTGCGGGTGACCACCACCGGGTATCGTTTCGCAAATTGCGCCAGCGCCGCCCGCGCGTCTTTCTTTTCGCAATCGAGCAACGCCTTTACAAAAGCCGACACGGTTTCCGCCCGGAACGATCGCATGGATACGGCCAGGTGGAGGCTGTCATCGAAATGGCTGTTCTCCCGTCCAGCGATTACTTCCAACGCCTTGCCGGCTGCATATTCGCTATCCGTAAGCCGTGCCGAAAGGTGCAGGTGCCAATGCGGAAACCTGGCATTGACCGCTTTCAACCACGCATCAAGGCCAGCCTCTCCCCGGTGGATTTCCTGGCCGCCGCCGACCAGGCAGATGACCGCGGCCCAATCCGGATGGCGGTCCATGCAGGAAATCAGGAACTCCGGCTCGGATTGATCGAATCCCGCTTGTTTCTTCTTCTGGCGCATGAAATGGGCCGTCTGCTGCTGGTTCCACGCGCGCTGCGCTTCGTCGAAAATGGCGACATGCTCGCTCGGGGGCCTGGGGTCAAACAACGCGTCGTCACGGAAATGATGAACATTCTGAATGAACGCCTTGACGCTTTCCGCCACCTTTCCCTTCCGAACCCGGGTTCCCTGGAGCCGTTGTCGCGCCACTTCATCTCGGGTAAGCGCCTCCCTCAGCACGGCGACCAAGGCCCGGTTTCCCGAGAGAAAGACCGCGTGGGTGGGTTGATTCGGGTCCCGGCGCTGGGTGGCAAGATTCAGCCCCACCAAGGTCTTGCCGGCGCCCGGAACCCCGGTGACGAAGCAAACCAGTTTTCGGCCCTGGGACTTCGCCTCGTCCACCAACTCCTCCAACCGGGCCGAAGTGACCCGCAGGTTTTGCGCGCCCGCGTCATAACGCGCAATCGCCTCGACCGAATGTTGGGCATAAAGAGCCCGTGCCGCTTCGATGATCGTTGGCGTCGGACGATACGGCGCCCGCAACCAGTCCGCTTCATTGATCTGTTCACCCTCGATTTTTTGCTGGGCCAGGTCCACGACCTCGCGCAGGCGGCCGGCGTCAATTCGAAGCGGGCGATAAACCTTGTCTTCATCCGCCTGGAGTTGTGGTCGTTCCGTTCCCGCGGCTTCGGTCGCCAGAAGAATCGGAACGATGGCCGCCGCATGACTGGCCTCGTGGAAATTTTTCAAATCCAGCGCATAATCCCACACCTGCTCCACCGCGGCCTGTGTGAATGAACGCTCCCCCACTTTGAACTCGATCACAAAGATGATCGGACCCAACAGGAGCACGGCGTCAATCCTCCGGCCCATGCGCGGGATGTTGAACTCCAAAAACAGCCGGCCGTTCAATCCGTCCAGGCAGTTTTTCAGCAAGTCTATCTGGACCCGCCACGCTTCCCTCTGATTGGGGAGCACTGTAAAATCGCTATTGCTCGTCAGTCGCCCAATTATAAGGTCCGGCTCATGGCGTCGAAACTCCGCCACGGGCGCTGCGTACCAGGCCCGCGACAACCCCGCCGCCGGGCAGCCGGGCTGGGACGCGTCTTTCATTGGCTGTGAATAAAAGGTTGCCTGGGGCGCGCCCGCAGCCGCGAAGCGCCGCGCCGGTGAGGTAGAATTAGTTTTTGGGTCTCACCCAGCATGCGGCGAACGTATTAAGAACAAGCCTGGGCCGCAAACTCTTTATGCACACATTACCCCCGTAAGTTTCCCGGTCTATCCCGAGCGCCGAGAGGACGCCACGGAACAGGATGGGTGTCCAACGGCGCGGGCAGGGACATCCCCTCCACCCTTAACAACCCTTTCAGCGGGATAATATGGGAGTTCAACCCGGAGGGTTGGCAGACGATAGCCGGAGGTCGCGGGGGAGAGGGGGGCGGCCTCCGGGAAGCGGCGGCGCGAGGGGGGGATGCACCCCAGAGGGGTGCCAGCGTGCCGGGTGCGGATGAACCCGCGGCTGGTAATGACTGAACCTCCAAGGGACCGAGCGATGGTTTTGCTCAATGTGGGTTTGGTCGAAGAGTTCTGGCACCCCTTTGGGGTGCGCGGATTGCGTGCGCCCGGGGTCCGGTGGTCGGTCCCTGTTGCCCGAACCGACCACCGGCTACCGTCTGTCAGCCCTGCGGGCTGAAATCGCTTGCCTGGGAACGCGGGGTGAGGAGTGTCCGGATATGGGTTCCACTTACCATAGCCTGCATTATCACTGGGTCTGCTCCACCAAGGAACGCCGGCCGTTCATTCGGCCGGAGTGGCGCCCGCGCCTTCACGAATATCTGGGCGGCACCGTGCGCGGACTGGAGGGCGTGCCGTTGAAGGTCGGCGGCGTCCAGGACCCTGTCCACGCGCTGATCGGGCTGAAGCCCACGCATTGCCTTTCCGACTTCGTGCGCGAACTCAAGAAGGCGACTTCGGTCTGGGCGGCGGCGCAGCACGAGCGCGCATTTGAATGGCAGGAGGGGTATTCGCTTTTCACGGTGAGCGCGAGTTTGCGCGAGACGGTGAGCCGGTACATCGAGCACCAGGAGGAGCATCATCGAAAGCGGAGCTTTAAGGAGGAGTTGAAAGCACTCCTGGCCAGGCACGGTGTGAATTACGATCCCAAATACTTGCTGTGAGAATCCGGGCAAGGGTGACATTGCCCGGGTGCTGGAGGCGGCCTAACGGGACGATCCGCAAACGGCCACGCAACTGCTGCCGCGGGTCTATACGGAGCTGCGCAAGTCGCGGCAGCGAAGATGGCGCGCGAACTGCCCGGCCAGCCCCTCCAGCCGACCGCACTGGTGCATGAGGCGTGGCTGCGCGGAAGTGGCCCGGGGCATACAAACTATCAGAACCGCGCCCGTTTTTTCGCTGCCGCCGCCGAGGCAATGCGCCGTATCCTGATTGACAACGCCCGCCGGAAGCATGCACTGCAGGGGCAACCCGTCGGCGCGCGGGCCTCTGGCCCGCTTTCAGCGTCCTATCAACAAAGCGGGTTGGATTGGCCCCTCGGCACGAGCAACCCTGACTGTTTTTGCATCTGGGTGGGATTGGGAGGTTGTAGGGAAGGGCAACCCGCCGGCGCGCGGGCCTCTGGCCCGCTTTCAGCGTCCTATCAACAAAGCGGGTTGGATTGGCCCCTCGGCACGAGCAACCCTGACTGTTTTTGCATCTGGGTGGGATTGGGAGGTTGTAGGGAAGGGCAACCCGCCGGCGCGCGGGCCTCTGGCCCGCTTTCAGCGTCCTATCAACAAAGCGGGTTGGATTGGCCCCTCGGCACGAGCAACCCTGACTGTTTTTGCATCTGGGTGGGATTGGGAGGTTGTGGGGAATGGCAATTCGCTGGACTACAGACTGTAGCCCCGCTGCTGTTAGTAGAACATTGAAAGCGGGCCGGAGGCCCGCGCGCCGGGGCGGAAATGACATATTTTGGTTAATTTTTGACTTCCAGCGCACAGTTTGACGGAGCGTTAACGTTAATGGTGCTTTAAGCTTGGGCGATTTAGTTGGAAAATACAACGGCTTGGCGTCATTTCACCGGAATCTGGAGAGGTATGGCCGTCCAGGCCGTAGCCTTCTCAGGCCTTTTGGCTGGCGATTTCCACGATATAACCGTCGAATCCACGTTGCCTTTCGGCTGTAAAATCAGCTATTTACGATTGCGAGGAGGGATGGAATCCGGGTGGAACCCAAATTATTCCGGCCTGGGTGCGCCTTCATCCAGATGCCTTGGTTTTTCCCTGCTTCTACGCCGTGTACAAGGGGTGTACAAGGGATGCCCATCAGGTGTACCAGCTAAAATCCTATGTTTTTCCGGTGAGCATCCGTTGTACACCCCTTGTACACGGCGTAGGGGCAGGGTGAATGCGAGGTATGTTCGGGGTATGCGGAAGTTGGCAGGATTCTGACTTTATTCTATCCCTCTCTATACTTAAACCATTGATTTTATTGGTGAAAAAGGCGGGATTCGGCGGCTATGCCGTTGAAATTGCTAAATAAAGGGTCTGTCGGAGCTACGGTTTGGGCAAGCTCGACTGCCCGGGCCGCTGTTTTTTCGAATTTTCTGGGGGATGGAGTCAGCGGCATGGCCATTGAATGCCGGGCGGCTTTCGCCGGTAAAACTCCGGGGGCTACGCGGGCCAGGGGGGAATGGGGGCGGAGCCGGGATTGTTCCGGTTCAGCCGGGCACGATGGCGCCGACTTCGGGCAGGACGTGATGTGGCCGGTAGGCGTATTTGCCCAGGTCTTCCCGGGCGGTGACTCCGCTCAAGACCAGCACGGTCTCGATTTCGGATTCGATGCCGGCGATGATGTCGGTGTCCATGCGGTCGCCGATGATGGCGGTTTCCTCGCGCTGGCAGCCGAGGACTTTCAGGGCGTGGCGCATGATCAGGGGGTTGGGTTTGCCGATGTAATAGGCTTTGGCCCCGGTGCAGAGTTCGATGGGGGAGATGAGCGCGCCGGTGGCGGGGACCAGGCCCTTGTCCGTTGGCCCGGTCAGGTCCGGGTTGGTGCCGATGAGCCGGGCGCCCTTCAAGACCAACCGGATGGCGTGGGTCAGTTTGTCGTAGTCGTAGCTGCTGCTTTCGCCGACGACGACGTAGTCCGGGTTGACGTCGTTCAGGGTAAAGCCGGCCTGGTATAAGGCGTTGGTCAGGCCGGCGTCGCCGATCACAAAGGCGCTGCCGCCGGGTTGTTGGGTGCGGAGGAAGGCGGCGGTTGCCTGGGCGCTGGTATAGAAATGGTCTTCTTCGAGGCTGACGCCCAGGCGGGACATCTTTTGCTTGAGCTCGCGCGGGGTGCCGCGGCTGCTATTGGTCAGGAACAGGAACTTTTTTCGCTGGACGCGCAGCCATTCCAGGAATTCGCGGGTGCCCGGCAACAGGTGGTTGCCGTGGTAAACCACCCCGTCCATATCAATGATGAAGCCGGTTTTCCGGCGGATTGTATCCAGTTCGCTCATGCCCGGATTTATTATCGCAGAGCCGCGCCCGGATTCGAGCCAAAAAGCAAACCCGCGGCGGACGCCCGTTCCGCTTTCCGGCCGGCGCGCCCAGGCCGCCCGGCGGCGGCGGGCCGACGGGGGGCGCGGGCCCAAGCGCGCGGGCCGGGCGGGATGGTTTTTCGTGAAAAGCAGCATGGACAAGGGGGCTGGCTTTGGGACATACTGGCGCGGTTGCATGAGTAGTGTCCGAAAGAAACTGAGAATGACCATGAAACGCATTGTCCCCGCAGAGACGCAACATTCGCTCAATCCGCCCCGTGCGCGGCCGGCCGGCCCGGGGTGGGAATTCAACCGCCGCCGATTTCTGAAGGCGGTCTTGCCGGCCGGCGTTTTGCTGGCGGCGCCGCAAGTGGTGCGCGGGGCGGTGCTGGGGCGGGACGGCGGGGTGGCGCCCAGCGAGCGGATCGTGCTGGGCGCCATCGGCATCGGCAGCCGGGGGAATTATGTGCTGGGCTGTTTCATGGAGGAGCCGGACGTGCGGTTTGTGGCGATTTGCGATATCAAGGCCGCGCGGCGCGAGGCCATCAAAAAGCGGGCGGATAACAAATACGGCAACCAGGATTGCGCCATGTATCGCGATCTGCGCGAGTTGCTCGCGCGCGCCGACCTGGACGCCGTGCTGATCGCCACCGGGCCGAACTGGCATGGGACCGCTTCGATCCTGGCCGCCGAGGCCGGCAAGGATGTGTATTGCGAGAAACCCTGCACCCGGAATATCGCCCAGAGCCTGGCGCTGGCGGAGACGTTCCGCCGCACGGGCCGGGTTTTTCAGGCCGGCACCCAGCGGCGCAGCCTGCCGAACTTCATTTTTGCGGTGGACCTGGCCCGGCGGGGCAAGCTTGGCCGGCTCCAGACCCTGCATGCGCATCCGGGGGGGCTGAAGGCCGAGACCAGCGGCTGGCTGGAGCCGGAGCCGGAGCCGGACAAGGAGCAGGTGGATTGGGATTTGTATCTCGGCCCGGCCGCGTGGCGGCCCTACAACAAGAAACTGCTGGATGGCTTCAACTTCGAGAAGGGCGGCGGGCTGACCGGCGGCGGCTGCCTGGAATGGGGTTCCCATTGTGTGGATCTCTGCCAATGGGCCAACGACGCCGACCGCACCGCGCCGGTCGAGTATGAGCCGCAAGGCGCCCAGTTGCATGCCCGCTACGCCAACGGCGTGAAGCTGATCATGCGCAACGACGGCTGGCTCAAGCTGGGAACCTGCCCGGTCCGCTTCGAGGGCGACACGGGCTGGGTCGAGACGGGCGACGACGGGGAAATGGTTGCCAGCACCGAAGCGCTGCTCACGGGCAAGGGAGCCAAAATCTCCGGCTACCCCGCCAACCTGCACGTCCGCGATTTTCTGGACGCCGTCCGGTCGCGCGGGCAGACCCGCGCCAACGCCGACGCGGCCTGCCAGTCGCACATCGCGTGTCACGCGGCCAACATCGCCCTGTTCCTGGGCCGCCGGGTCAAATACGACCCCGTCAAAAACGAGTTCATCGGCGACGAAGCGGCCAACCGGCTCCGCTCGGAAGCCCTGCGCGAGCCGTGGCCGGCGTAAGCAACCTTAACCCGGAAAGACCATTCGCCCAGTTCAGACCTATGACCTGTTCAAGCCTGTTTTCTTCGTTCCGAACGGCGCGGCTCGCCCCGCTGTTTGCCGTGGGGTGTCTCGTCCTGGCCGCCGGCCGGGCGCCGGCCGCCCCGCTGCCGCCGGAGGCCGCCGCCCAGGAGCGCGCGTTGATCCGCCAGCTTCAATCCGACGCCCCCCCCGCCGAGAAGGCGCGGGCGTGCAAGCAATTAGTCCTCTGCGGCACCGCGGCCGCCGTGCCGGCCCTGGCGCCGCTGCTGGCGGACGCGCACCTGGCCTCGTGGGCGCGCATCCCCCTGGAGGTCATCCCCGGCCCGGAGGCCGAGGCCGCCCTGCGGCGCGGCCTGGACACGCTGCAAGGCCAGTTGCTCATCGGCGTGATTAATTCCATCGCCGTGCGCCGCGACGCCCGGGCGGTCGGCGGCCTGGTGAAGAAGCTCAAGGATGCGGATCCGGCCGTGGCGGCGGCGGCGGCGGAGGCGCTGGGCCGCATCGGGAACGGGAAAGCCACGCGGGCGCTGCGGTCGTTTCTGGCGGTCGCGCCGGACGCGGTTCGCCCGGCGGTGGCCCAGGGGTGCATCCTCGGGGCGGAGCGGCGGCTGGCCGGGGGCAAGGCCGCGGACGCCGTGAAGCTCTACGATGCCGTGCGCGCCGCCCCCGTGCCCGCGCAGCGGCGGCGGGAAGCCATCCGGGGGGCCATTCTGGCGCGGCAATCCGCCGGCCTGCCGTTGCTGCTCGAACAACTGCGCTCGCCGGATCCGGACCTTTTCGGCATCGGCCTGCGCACCGCCCGCGAGCTGCCCGGACGCCCGGTGACCGAGGCGCTGGCCGCCGAACTGGCGCGCTGCCGCCCGGAGCGCCAGTCGTTTCTGTTGCTGGCGCTGGCCGATCGCGGTGACGCTGCCGCCATGCCCACCCTGCTGGACGCGGCCAGCCGCGGCCCGCAAAAGCTGCGCCTGACCGCGGTGGGCATCCTGGATCGCCTGGGCAGTGTCGGCAGCATGCCCACGCTGTTGAAGGTGGCCGCCGATCCCGACGCCGGGCTGTCGTCCGCCGCCCTGGCCGCCCTGGCCCGGCTGCCCGGCCCGGGAGTGGACTCGGCGCTGCTGGAGCTTTTACGGAGCGCCACCGGCAAAAACCGCGAGGTGCTCATCACCCTGGCCGGGCAGCGGCACATGGAGCGCGCCCTGCCCGAGATTGTGCGCGCCGCCGCCGAGCCGGAGGCGGGGATACGCCGCGCCGCCGCGCAGGCGATAGGCATCCTGGGCGGCGACGCCCAGGCGGGGGATCTGGCGCGGTTGCTGGAGCAGACCCGGAACCCGGCGGAGCGCGCTGACCTCGAGGCGGCGCTGCTGGCCATCAGCAGCCGCGCGGGGGCGCGCACCGTGCCGCATCTCCAGCCCCTCGCGCGCGCCCAGGATCCCGCCCTGCGCATTCTCGCGCTGCACGCCCTGGCCTCCGCCGGCGGGCCGGAGGCGCTCGCGGCCGTCCAGGCCGCCGTTCAGGATTCGGAGGCGGAAGTGCGGGACGAAGCCGTCCGCACGCTTTCCACCTGGCCCAACAACTGGCCCGATGACAACGCCGTTGCGGCGCCGCTCCTGGCCCTGGCCCGGTCGGGCGCCCGGCCCGCCCACCAGGTGCTCGCGCTGCGCGGCTACCTGCAGCATCTGCAGGGGAATAAACAGCTCAAGGACGGCGATAAAGCGGACAAAATCAAGGACGCCTGGCCGCTCCTCAAGCGTCCCGAGGAAAAGCGCCAGGCCATCGCGGCCCTCGGCGCCCTGCCGGTTCCCGGCGCGCTGGATTTGCTGGTGACGTTGGCCGGGGATTCCGCCGTGGCCGAGGACGCCTGCGCCGCCATCGTCAAGCTGGCCGGCGCGCCCATGCCGGCGGTGCCGGAGAGCCAGCGTCAGCAGGCGTTGCGGACGGTGGTGGAAAAGACCGCCGCGGACGCCACCCGGGAGGAAGCCCGCAAATTGCTCAAGCCGGCTCCGTAGGGCCGCCGGGCGGCGGCGCGGGCGCGGCGCCCACCGCGTCGGCCATGCGGCAGACGGCGTCGTAGAAGTCCGCTTCGGGCATCCCGAGCAGCGTCGCGCCGTAGCGAACGCAGTGCTCGTCGGTGGCGAGGTCGCCGTAGTTGATGACCGGGATCATGTAGGCCACCGCCAGCAGCGCCAGGTCCGGGTGCCCGCGCAGGGCCGGGCGCAGCCAGAGCACCCGGGACTCGGAGTCCGGGGCGAGCGGGTCCGGGCCGGGCTGGGCAAACTGGTGCGCCTCCATCGCGCCCGGCTCGAATGCCAGCCGCGTCGGGTAGCGCACACACTCCCGGTCGGCGAGGAAAGCGTCCAGCCCGGCGAAGGCGAGCGGGGCGTGTTTGTAATGCGCCACCGCCGCTTGCGCGGCGATATGCTCGCGCAGGCTGTCCGCGCCCCGCCGGGCAAGCTCGGCGGGCGAAAGGCGGCGCAGATCGGCGCCGGAATCGGGGGTGGCCGGCATGAGTGACAGGCTAGCCCATTCTCCGGAAACCACAAGCCCGGCCCGGCGGTTCCGCCGCCGGCGCGGGCCGCCCGCCGCGCCGGGCGCCGGTTTTGCGCGGCTCAAAAAGGGACTTTCGCGGCGGGGCAAAATCTGAGATAGTAAACCGTGCCCTGAAGTTTATGAGTACCGCAATGAAGACGTTAGTTTGGGTGGCATCAGTGATGGCCCTGGGAACCGTGGCGGGGATGGCGCAACCCCCGGAACCGCCGCCCGCGGCCGCCGCCGCGACCAACGGGATCGGGCCTAAAATCCAGTTTGCGTCGCTGGTGCATGATTTTGGCCGGGCCCGGAGCGGGGAATCCATTCACCATACCTACACCTTCACCAATACGGGGGACGCCACGTTGATCATCAAGAGCGTGCAGCCGCAGTGTGGGTGCACCGCGGCGGGGGAGTGGACGCGGCAGGTCGAGCCCGGCCAGGCGGGCCGCATCCCCATCCAGTTCAACACCCACGGCTATAACGGGCCGGTGTTCAAGCAAACCACGGTCAACTGCAACGTCGCCGACCAGCCCGCGATTTTCCTGCAAATCAAAGGCACGGTCTATCGGCCGATCGAGTTCACCCCGCCCATGACGGTTCTTAACATTTCGCCCGATGAAGACGTGGTTTCGGCGCTGGTGACGATTACCAACAACACCGACGAGCCGCTGGCGCTGACGGCGCCCGAGAGCAACAACCGCATCTTTGCCGCTGAGTTGAAAACCAACGTCCCCGGCAAGGGCTACCAGTTGACGGTGACGACCGTGCCGCCCCTGCCGATGGGAAATGTGCAGGGGCAGATCTCGCTGCGCACCGGGTGGACCAACCCGATGGCCATCTCCTTTCCGGTCGTGGCCAATGTGCAGCCGGCGGTGCTGGCCATCCCCTCCTACATGACGCTGGCCCCGGGGCCGCTGGAAAAGGCGGTCACGAACTCCATCTCGGTCCGGAACCAGAGCACGAACGCGGTGCGGTTGTCCGACCCGGCGGTCAGCTTGCCCGGCCCGCGGGCGGAAATCCAGGAGATGCAACCCGGCAAGGCCTTTACCGTAATGGTGGCCTTCCCGGAGGGGTTTGCGGTCCCGCCCAATCAGCCGGTCGAGCTGACCTTCAAGACGAGCCACCCGCGCTACCCGGTGATGAAGGTGCCCATCATGCAAATGCCGCGCCCGGCGGCGGTGCCGCCCCCGACTCCGCCGCCGCCCCCGCCGCCGCCGGCTTCCGGCCCGGCGCCGCTGCCGCCGCTGCCGTCGTTGTCGCCGCCGCCGCAGTGAAAAAAGTCCTGCTGGAAGGCGCCGGGGTGGCCGGGCTTGGCCTCCTGCTGGCGTTGGCGGCCAATCATCTGTCGCCCCGCCGCCTGGAGCTGACGCGCAACTACTTCCCCGGCGCCCCCCTCGCCATGCCCATCGTGCGGACCAACCCGGCGGGCCCGGCTGATGGAAGCATCCCTCCGCCGGGCAGCACGGCCGCCCGCCTGCGGGAACACGGCCTGCAACTGGCCGGCCACGACCAGGCGGTGCAATTCTTCCACGACCCGCGCCGCGCCGTGGAGGAGGTGATCTTTATTGATGCGCGCGACGAGGCGCATTACGCGGCGGGCCATATTCCCGGCGCGTATGCCTTCGACCGCTTCCACCCGGAGAACCACCTGGTCAGCGTGGTCCCGGCCTGCCAGGCGGCGCGGGTGATTGTCTTCTATTGCGGCGGGGGCGACTGCGACGACAGCGAGCATGCGGCGATCATGCTGCGCGACAGCCTGGCCCTGCCCCGGGAAAAGGTGTTCGTGTATGACGGCGGCTTTAACGAATGGAGCGCCCGCGGGCTGCCCATCGAGCGGGGCGCGCGCAACAGCGGGGACCTGGCCCCGGCGACTCCGCCCGCGGCGCCCGCGGGGAACGAGGGGGCGCCCCGATGAGCGCCGCGGCGGCCCGGCTGGCGCGGTGGGTGTTGGGGGGGCTGTTCATCTACCTTGGGTTGAGCAAGGTTCTCCACGGAGCCGAGTTTCTGAAGTACGTGCAGGAGCAGTTGCTGGTGCGCAATCCGTTTTTCGCCGGCGGGATCGCCGCCGTCGCGCCCTGGCTGGAGGTGCTTTACGGGGCGTGGCTGCTCGCCGGGATCGCCCGGCCGGCGGCCGCCGTGATTGGCCGGTGGCAACTGGGCATCGTGTTCATCATCATGGGCCTGCACAAGGCGCTGCCGCACCCGGAAGCCTTCCTCAAGCTGGTGCGCCAATATGATTTGGTGACCCACCCGCTGCTGCTGAACGCGATCGGCGCCGCGCTGCCGTGGTTCGAGGTTTTCTGCGGGGTGCTGCTGCTGGCGGGCGTCGCCGTCCGGGGGACGGCGTTGAACCTCGTGGTGATGCTGGTGCCGTTTACGGTCGTGGTCATTTGGCGGGCGCTGGGCATCGCCGCGGCGACGGGCCTGCCGTTCTGCGCGGTCAAGTTCGATTGCGGCTGCGGCGGCGGGGAGGTGTATATCTGCGCCAAAGTCATTGAGAACACGGTGTTGCTGCTGCTTTCCGCCTGGCTGCTGCGCGGCGCCGGCCGGCCGCTTTGCCTGCGGCACACCTTGCGCCCCGGCCAGGGCTCCGCGGACGCTTAAAGCGGCTCGGGGTGGGGCCAAAAAGGTTTGCGCCAGTCAAGCGGCGGGGTTGACAGGAGGCGGAGGTGGGGTATGGTCGCCCTAATGAACCCGTGAAAGAAGCGGGTTTAGAGAGTCCGTTTAAGGCTGGAAAACAAACAGTAAACTAGACGACCTATGACCGAGAATACGATGGATCCCCTCAATCAACCCCCGCCGCCACCCCCGCCGGGTTCGCCGGGCGATTCAAACCAGGCCCGCACGTGGAATATGTTGTGCCACCTCAGCGCCCTTGCGGGATTCATTATTCCCTTCGGGAATGTGCTGGGCCCCTTGCTGGTCTGGCAGATCAAGAAG
>ERZ795051.4684-NODE-4684-length-12573-cov-5.018773_pt1 | contig 12573 bp, 7 predicted proteins | sample MGYA00375135_ERZ795051 | MGnify/ENA primary metagenome ERZ795051 (study PRJEB30180, sample SAMN05720222) | activated sludge metagenome | isolation source: Anaerobic digester | place: Japan | collected 2015-05-26 ... | reverse complement strand
GGCATACGAGATGACACTGGGTGACTGGAGTTCAGACGTGTGCTCTTCCGATCTGAATTCAACCTGCGTCAGCGGCGCGCGGCGGGCGTCGAGGATGAATTCGGTGGTCCGGGCCGCCAAATCCCGGCTCGTTTCGACGCCTGCCGGCGGCCATTCCCGAAGAACGGGCTCGACGGACGGCTCAACGGCTGTTTGCCAGAAGCCGATGCCGCCGACCTGGAACGAATTCAGGCGCATTTCCTCGGCGCGCGCGGCCTTCTGGCCGTCCGCCGCGACGAGCCGGACGAACGGTTCGGCGCGCTCGGGGGGCACCGCGGCGATTTCGATCTGGAAGGCCCGGCACTCGTTGGCGGGCAGGGGCACGAGCGTGCGGCGGAATTCCAGCAGGCGGGAATAGTCGTAGATCAGGCTCTCGGCGAGCGGCTGCCAGAACTGGTTGTCGGCGCTGCCGACGATCCGGACCGCGCGGATGAAATCGCGCAGAGGCGTGCGGATTTCGACGGCGTTGGCCGCGGGCGCGTCGGGATCCAGGTCGCAGCGGACTTCGAAGCGGTTGCCGCTCAGTTCGCGGATTTCGCCGACGCGCGCGGCGACGGGCCGGCGCACGCCGCGCTCGCGCGGCTCGACGAGCGGTTCGACGAGAAAGGGAATTTCGCGGAAATCGCCGTCGAACAGGCGCAGATCGGAAAATCCGGCCCGGGTGGCGGCGAAGACGGCGGCGTCGAGGCGGATTTCGGCCAGCGCGGGCGCGCGTCCGGCGGGCCCGGACACGTCGCGCACCTGGGCGAAATCGGCCGGCACGGCGGCCCAGGCGACCTGGCCCGCCAGCAGAACAATCGGAATGAGGACGTTCGGCTTCATGTCCGGGATTTTCGTCGCCCGCCCGCCGGAATTCAATCCCCAATTCCGGATGGCGGCTTCAGGGCTCCCGCGCCCAGCCGGCGGCGCGGGCGACGGCTTTGCGCCAGCCGGCCAGCAGCGCTTCGCGCCGGGCGGCGGGCATGGCGGGCGCGAAGGTTTTTTCCGCGGGATGCGCGGCCAGGGTTTGGGGCGTGTGCCAGCCGAGGGCCAGCGCCGCGAGCGCGGCGGCGCCGCGGGCGGTGGATTCCATGCTGGCCGGGCGTTCGATGGGGCAGCCGAGGACGTCGGCCTGGAACTGCATGAGGAAATCGTTGGCGGCGGCCCCGCCGTCCGCGCGCAGGACCGCCAGCGGCCGGCCGCCGTCGGCGGCCATGGCGGCGGCGACGTCGGCGCACTGGTAGGCGATGGCTTCCAGCGCGGCGCGGACGATCTGGGCGCGGCCGGTGCCGCGGGTGAGGCCGAGGAGCGCGCCGCGCGCGTACATGTCCCAGTGCGGCGCGCCGAGGCCGGCGAAGGCGGGCACGAAGTACACGCCGCCGGTGTCGGGAATCGAGCGCGCGATGGGATCGGAATCCGCCGCGTGGGTCAGGATGTTCAGTTCGTCGCGCAGCCATTGGAGGACGGCGCCGCCGATGAAGACGCTGCCTTCGAGGGCGTAGGAGGGGGCGCCGGGGCGGGTCTGGGCGGTGAGGGTGGTGAGCAGCCCGTTGCGGGAGACGACCGGGGTGGCGCCGACGTTTGTCAGCAGGAAGCAGCCGGTGCCGTAGGTGTTCTTGGCCTGGCCCGGTTCGAAGCAGCCTTGGCCGAAGAGCGCGGCCTGCTGGTCCCCGGCGATGCCGGCGACGGGGGGCCGGCGCAGGGTCCAGCCCGGCAGTTCGCATTCGGCGGCGATTCCGGACGACGGTACGACTTCCGGCAGCATGGAGACCGGGATGCCGAACAGGTCGAGGAGTTTCTCGTCCCAGCGCAGGTCGTGGATGTTGAACAGCAGCGTGCGCGCGGCGTTGGTGTAGTCGGTGGCGTGGCGCCGGCCGCCGGACAATTTCCAGACCAGCCAGGCATCGATCGTGCCGCAGAGCAACTCGCCGCGGCGGGCGGCGTCGCGCGCGCCGGCGACGTGGTCGAGGATCCATTCGATCTTGGTGGCGGAAAAGTAGGCGTCGAGGACGAGCCCGGTTTTCTCGCGGATCCGGTCGGCCAGGCCCCGCCGGCGGAGTTCGTCGCATCGTTCGGCGGTGCGGCGGCACTGCCAGACGATGGCGTTGTGGATGGGTTTTCCCGTGTGGCGGTCCCAGACCACGACAGTTTCGCGCTGGTTGGCCACGGCGAGGGCGGCGATCGCCTCCGGGCCGCAGCCGGCGCGTTCGACGACTTCGAGCAGCACGGCGAGCTGCGACTGCCAGATCGTTTCGGGATCGTGTTCGACCCAGCCCGGCTGCGGGTAGAGCTGGGGGAATTCGCGCTGGGCGGAAAAACGGGGCCGCAGGTCGCGGTCGAACAGCAGCGCGCGCGAACTGGTCGTGCCTTGGTCGAGGGCGAGGATGTATTCCGGCATGGCGTTCTCCGGCGGCGGGGCGGGTGCCGTCCCGCACGGCCAAACTATCGGCCCGCGGCGCGCGCAAGGCGAGGAAATTCCGCCGGGCGCCGCAACGGGGCGGGGCGGCGGCGTCCGATCAGCCGGCCTGGGTCCAGTCGTGGTCGCGCTTGCGCTTGCGGTCGACTTCCTTGAGGAAATATTTGCGCAGGCGGACGACTTCCGGGGTGGCCTCGACGAGCTCGTCGTCGTTGATGTATTCGAGGGCTTCCTCGAGCGAGAGCCGGGTGGCGGGGGCGGCGAAGAGCTTGCGGTCGGCGCCGGCGGCGCGGATGTTGGTGAGCTTCTTGGCGCGCTGCACGTTGACGACGAGGTCGTTGTCCTTGCAGTGTTCGCCGACGATCTGGCCTTCGTAGCACCAGTCGCCGGGATCGACGAAGAAGATGCCGCGGTCCTGGAGGCCGTCGAGGGCGTACATGTTGGCGCGGCCTTCCTCCATGCTGACGAGGGCGCCGTTGAGGCGCTGGGGGATGTCGTCGCGCATGGGCTCGTAGCGCAGGAAGCGGTGGTTGATGATCGCCTCGCCGCTGGTGGCGGTGACGAGCTTGGTGCGCAAGCCGATGAGGCCGCGGGTGGGGATGACGAATTCGAGGACGGTGCGGCCGCCGGCGGCGTGCATGCGCTGCATGAGGCCCTGGCGCTTGCCGACGTTCTCGATGACGGGGCCGGTGGAGGCGTCGGGCGTGTCCACGACGAGGGTTTCGACGGGTTCGTGGCGGACGCCGTCGATGGTCTTCACGATGACGCGCGGGCGGGAGATGGTCAGCTCGTAGCCTTCGCGCCGCATGTTCTCGATCAGGACGGCCAGATGCAGGACGCCGCGGCCGCTGACCTTGAAGGAGCCCTCGCCGACTTCCGCGAACGAGAGCGCGACGTCCTTCTGCGTTTCGCGGTAGAGCCGTTCGCGGATGTGGCGGGAGGTCAGATACTTGCCGGCGGAGCCGAAACCGGGCGAATCGTTGATGCGGAACGTCATCGAAATCGTCGGCGCGTCGAGCGTGATGGGGTCGAGCGGCTCGGGAAAATCGACGGGCGCAAGCGTGTCGCCGATGTCCACGCCTTCGACGCCGTGGACGGCGCAGAGGTCGCCGCATTCGACCTGCGTCGTTTCCTTGCGGCCGAGGCCCTCGAAGGTATAGAGCGCGCGGACCTTGCAGGGCAGGACGCTGCGGTCCTGCTTGACGAGGGCCAGGGGGCGGGACGCGTCGAGCGTGCCGCGGCGCACGCGGCCGATGCCGATGCGGCCGGTGTAGTCGGAATAGTCGAGCGTCGTGACCTGCATCTGGACGGGGCCGTCGTCCAGCTTCGGGGCCGGGACGTGCTGGACGATGGCGTCGAGGAGCGGAACGATGGAATCGCGCGGGTCCTTCTGCAGGTCGCGGACGGCCCAGCCGTCGCGCCCGGCGGCGTAGAGGACGGGGAAATCGAGCTGGTCGTGGGACGCGCCGAGTTCGACGAACAGGTCGAAAATCTCGTTGAGCACTTCGTCGTGGCGTTCGGCGGGCTTGTCGATCTTGTTGAGGACGACGAGGGGCTTGAGGCCCAGCTTGAGGGCCTTGTCGAGGACGAAGCGGGTCTGGGGCATGGGGCCTTCGGCGGCATCGACGAGCAACAGGACGCCGTCGGCCATGTTGAGGACGCGCTCGACCTGCCCGCCGAAGTCGGCGTGGCCGGGGGTGTCGATGACGTTGATCTTCACGCCGGCGTGGCGGACGGAGACGTTCTTGGCGAGGATGGTGATGCCGCGCTCGCGCTCGAGGTCGTTGCTGTCGAGGATGCAGTCCTGGGCGGCGGTTTCGCCTTCGGCCACGTGGAGCTGGCGCAGGATGGCGTCCACGAGCGTGGTCTTGCCGTGGTCGACGTGGGCGATGATGGCGACGTTGCGGATGTGGGAAACGGTTTTCATGGGAAGCCGGGGAACGGGGTTCAGAGGTCAGGGTTCAGGAGGCAGGGGACAGCCGGCCGCGGGGTGCGGCGGGAAAACGGCGGCGGGCGCGCGTCAGGCGCGGCGGCGGCCGGAAGCGTCGCGGAAGACGTCGCAGGGGAATGTCAGGACGGGCTTCATTTGCGGGGCGGCATGATACGGCAAACGGCGCGGATGGCAAGCGCCATTCAGGAGTCAGGGGACAGGTGTCAGGGTTCAGGGAACAGCCGGAGTACCGAAATCCTGAACCCCGAACCCTGAATCCTGAGCCCGGACGCCTAGTCCCCGTTGATGGGGCAGGGACGGATGTCCCAGATTTCCTCGGCGTACTGGGCGATGGTGCGGTCGGTGCTGAACTTGCCGGAGTTGGCGACGTTCAGGATGGCCATCTTCGCCCAGCGCTCCCGGTCCTCGAAAACCTGCGAGATCTTGGCCTGGCATTCGACGTAGGCGTCGAAATCGGCGAGCACGAGGAAATAGTCGCCGTGGGTCAGCAGGACGTCCCAGATGGGCTGGTAGAGGCCGGGCTGGTCGAGGTTGAAGAAGTTGTTCTTGATGGCGTCGAGGACGCGCCGGATGGCCGGATTGGCGTGGTAGAGGTCCCACGGGTTGTAGCCGGCGCGGCGGCGGGCTTCGACTTCTTCGACGGTCAGGCCGAAAAGGAAGAAGTTGTCCGCGCCGACCTCCTGGCGGATTTCGACGTTGGCGCCGTCGAGGGTGCCGACGGTCAGCGCGCCGTTGAGCTGGAACTTCATGTTGCCGGTGCCGCTGGCCTCGGTGCCGGCGGTGGAGATCTGCTCGGAGAGGTCGGCGGCGGGGATGATGCGCTCGGCGAGGGACACGCGGTAGTCCGGCAGGAACGCGACGTTCATGCGGTTCTTCATCGCGGGGTCGTGGTTGACGACGGAGGCGACGTCGTTGATGAGCTTGATGATCAGCTTGGCGAGGAAGTAGCCCGGCGCGGCCTTGCCGGCGAACAGGTAGGTGCGCGGCGTGAAGGGCGCCTGCGGGTTGGACTTCAGCTCGAAGTACTGGTGGATGATGTCGAGCGCGTTGAGGAGCTGGCGCTTGTACTCGTGCATGCGCTTGACCTGGACGTCGAACAGCGAATCGACGTTGACGGCCACGCCCAGCTCGCGCCGGATCAGGTCGGCCAGGCGCACCTTGTTCTCGCGCTTGACGGCCATGAACCGCTTCTGGAAATCGCGGTCGTCGGCGAACGCCTCGAGTTTCTTGAGCTGGCCGAGGTCGGTGATCCAGCCGGAGCCGATTTTCTCCGTGACGAGGTCGGCGAGGCCGGGATTGGCCTTGAGCAGCCAGCGGCGGGGGGTGATGCCGTTGGTCTTGTTGTTGAAGCGCGCGGGCCACAGCTCGTAGAAATCCTTGAACAGGGTGGATTGCAGCAGCTGCGAGTGCAGCGCGGCCACGCCGTTGACGGAGTGGGAGCCAACGACGGCCAGGTAGGCCATGCGGACCTCGCGCCCGGGCGCCTCCTGGATGAGCGACATGCGCGCGATCCGGTCGTGGTCGCCGGGATAGCGCGTGGCGATCTCGCGCAGGAAGCGGCGGTTGATCTCGAAGATGATCTGGAGGTGCCGCGGCAGGATGGCCTCGAACAGGGCGACCGGCCAGCGCTCGAGGGCTTCGGGCATCAGGGTGTGGTTGGTGTAGCCGAAGGTGCGGACCACGATGGACCAGGCGTCGTCCCATTCGAGCTGCTCGTCGTCGAGCAGGATGCGCATGAGTTCGGCGATGGCCAGCGCCGGATGGGTGTCGTTGAGCTGGATGGCCACCTTGTCGGGGAAGGCGTGGATTTCGTTGCCGTCGGCCTTGAAGCGGCGGACGATGTCGTGCAGCGAGCAGGCGACGAAGAAATACTGCTGCTTGAAGCGCAGCTCGCGGCCCTGCTCGATGTTGTCGTTGGGATAGAGGACCTTGGTGATGTTCTCCGTCAGCGTCTTGGCCTCGTAGGCCTTCATGTAGTCGCCGTTGTTGAAGAAGGTGAGGTTGAAGTCCTCGGTGGACTTCGCTTCCCACAGGCGCAGGTTGTTGACGGTGCGGTTGCCGTAGCCGGGGATGGGGATGTCGTAGGGAATGCCGAGGACGGTTTCGTAGTCCGTCCAGCGGGCGCGGAGCCGGCCGTTCTGCTCCTCCATCTGGACGCGGCCGCCGAAGTGGACTTCGAACTGCGACTCGGGGCGCTCGATTTCCCAGGGATTGCCGTAGCGGAGCCAGTTGTCGGGTTCCTCGACCTGGTAGCCGTCCCGCAGGGTTTGGCGGAAGATGCCGTAGTCGTAGCGGACGCCGTAGCCGTAGCCGGGCAGCTGGAGGGTGGCCAGCGAGTCGAGGAAACAGGCCGCGAGGCGGCCGAGGCCGCCGTTGCCGAGCCCCGCGTCGCGCTCGAGGTCGCGCAGGAAGTCCCACGACAGGCCGAGGTCGGCCATGGCCTGGGTGACGGTCTCGTCGAGCTGCAGGTTGATGACGTTGTTGCCCATGGCGCGGCCGATGAGGTACTCCATGGAGAGGTAGTAGGCCCGCTTGGCGCCGGTCTTGTGGTAGGTGACGCTCGTGCGGATCCAGCCGTCCACGAGGCGGTCGCGGATGGCCAGCGCCAGCGCGTAGTAGCGGTCGTGGTCCGTGGCGGAAAACTCGTCCTTGGCGAGGGAATACTTGAGGTGGTTCAAGTAGCTGCACTTGATGGCTTCGACGGAATTGTCGCGGCTGCCGTTGCAGGGGGCGGCGGGATTCTTCGTTTTTCCGTTGGCGGTCATGGTCGGTAACTCCTGTTCAAATGGTCGCGGCCGGCCCCGGCAAGGGGTAAACCGTTTCGCGCATCGTAGGGCGCGCCCGCCGCGGAGTCAAGGGAACAAGCTGCACTCGCGCGTTGCACGCCGGTGCCGCGGTCGCTACAGTACGCCCCGAATGAGCGAACCTCTGGTCAGCGTGTGCATCGGGACCTTCAACCGGAAGGACTACGTCCGGGAATGCGTGGACTCGGCGCTGGCGCAAACGTGGCCCAACAAGGAAATCGTCGTCGTGGACGATGCCTCCACGGACGGCACGCGCGAACTGCTGCAAGGTTACGGATCCGCCATCCGACTAATCCTGCGCGAAACCAATTCTGGCATTTGTCCGGTCACGCGCAACCAGGCCGCCCGGGCCGCCCGGGGCGAATTCGTTGCGTTCCTGGATTCGGACGACGTCTGGCATCCGGAGAAACTGGCGAAGCAAATGGCCTTTATGGCAGCGCATCCGGACATTCTTTTATGCCACACGTTGTGCAATGTGATCGATGAACGCTCGCGGGTTGTCGGCGTGCGACACGGCGCAGGCGTAGTGCCTCCGACGGGCATGATTTTTGAGAGGTTGTTAGATCACTGTTGGATTACGATCTCCACGGTCATGGCGCGAAAAACATTGTTCGAAGAAGTGGGATGGTTCAATCCCGAGCCGCCTTATGGCTATCTCGGCGAAGATCATGAATTTTTCCTCCGCGTGGCGCGGCGGCATTCCATAGGCTTGGTGCCCGAGGTGTTGGCCGGATTCCGCAAAGCGGGACAGGGGATCACGGCGAAGAACTGGCGCGCCAATCCGGAGCCGGTACCATTGTTTCAGGCGTTGTTGGAGCGCCTGGATATCTGGGGTGGGGTGGTGCCTCGGAACCGCATGGTGCGAGCCATATTGGACAAATGCGACGACAATGCCTATTTCTACCGCAAGGCGCGGCAATGGCACCGGGCGGCTTGGTTTACCTGGCAAGCGCTGAAAGTCGCTCCCGCGGATAGACGCGCTTGGAGGCATTTATTGGCCAGCGCCATGCATAGGGTCGCATGAACAGAAAAGCTCCGTTTTTTGCCGTGGGCTTTTTGCCGTCGGCGTTTTCAACGATTTCCGGCATGTGGCCGGTGTTCCAAGTACTAGCCGCAACGCCGCTGGAATTCTCTCCGATCTGGGAACGGCTGCAAAAGCACAGCTGGACGTTGGGCAACGTACTGCGGCAGTGGGGAATCCGGCGCTACGGTTCGACTTGGAACGCCTTGGTCCCGGGGTGGGACGAGGCGCGGTTCCTGCGCGCGTTGCCGCGCAGCACGGAGCCGTATCCGCTCCATTTCGTTTGGGGCGAATTCGGCGCGCCCCGGCGTGCGGAACCATATCGGCGCAAAGGCGCGCGGGTGGTGGTCAGCGTCCATTGCAGCGCGCGGCGCTGGGATTCCGTGTGGCTCCGGCCGGACGGCTATGCGCAGGCCGACATGGTCGTGCTGACATCGGAAAGCCAGCGCCCATTCGTGGCGCGCCACGTCCCGGCCGAGCGCATTCGCACGATTCTGCACGGCGTGGTGGCGGACTATTTCACGCCGCCGGCGCAGCGGGCGCCGCGGACCGGCAAGTTCCGGATGTTCATGCTGGGCGACACCGAGCGCGACCACGAATTCGCCGCGCAGGTGGCGGCGCGGCTGCCGGCGGACCGGTTCGAGTGGCGGATCCGGACGGTCTCGCACGAGAAGTCGTTCTACGCCGGCATTCCGTGCGTGAATCTTTTGCCGCGGCTGACGGATGCGGAGATGCTGGAGGAATACCGGCAGGCGGACGTGCTGGCGATGCCGATGCTGGACAGCGCGGCGAACAACGTGATTCTCGAGAGCATGGCCTGCGGCACGCCGGTGATGGTCAACCGCGTCGGCGGCGTGCCGGAGTACGTCGATCCCGACTGCAACTTCCTGATGAACAAAGACCACAATGTAGACGAATGGGTGGAAAAGCTGCTTGGGCTGGAGAAAAACCGCGACGTCGCGGAGCGGATGCGCCAGGCGACTCGGACATGGGCCGCGCGGTTCGATTGGAAGATCGTGGCGGATGAATACCGGGCAATGTATCGGCAAGTGCTGGTACGCGGATGATGGAGGCGCGGCGGGCCATTGCGGGAGACCCCACCCGACATATACGGGATGCCGGTTTACAAAACCTGCCCCGCGCCCGCCCCATCCTTATGGACGGGGAGTGAAAGCGTCATCCTCCAATTGGAGGATGAATGTGAATTTGGGAGTGCCCTGCACTTCTTTGGCCCCCCACCAGATTTCCCGATGGCCGGTCCAGAGGATTTGATATTCGTCGGGAAAGACAATTTCCATGAAGCCCCGGGTGCCAATCCAATCCAAATCTTCAGAATCCATGATGTAGCGGATATTGAGCTGCCGCAGAAAGGCCCGGGTAGCATCTAGCCCCTGGTGTGTTGCCCGTACATATTCCATGGAGTTGGCCAGTCCGTCCAGATTCACAATGCAATAATTGGGGAGCAAGAAGCCGAAAATTCCCGAATTGGAACTGGCAATGACCGTGCCGGGCGGTATGTGTTGCTGGATAAAAGGCCGGGCATCATCAATGGATAAGGCCACTGCATTGACCCGGGGTAGGAACATGCCGAATCGGATTCGCATGGTGTACGGGTAACTGGCCCAAAGCAACACGGCGAAGACGATGCCGATGTACAAGAATCGTAGTCCAGAGGGGCGGAGCGGCTGGTCGCAACCCAACGAATCAAGCGTACGGGATGCCATCCAGCAGATTCCGATGGCCAGCGCGGCATACTCGGGGACATGGTACCAAACCCCGTAGAAAAAATAATTGCGCAGCATTGTCGTGTGCAACAGGAAGTTGAGCAAAGCATAGCCGACCAAAATCGCCAAGGCCTCGGCCGCCGGCGAGGCCGCAGGTCGAATATGTTTGCGGCGATTTCGCCAGGCGCCGGCCATCGCAATCGCCAGCGATATGGCTAAAGCGACAGGGAGGCACGCCACTCCCCATTTGACCACGCGAGAGAATCCCGACTGCCAATAATATTCCAAGCCCAGATCCTTGACGATTTGGAGCCCGCGACCAAAGGTGACCAAGGTGTCCCGGGTGAAGATATCCGGCCGGTGGTGGATGAGGCCGCCTCCCGAAGCGATTTTGGCAACGCCGCTGGTTGGCAAGAATGAGCCAAATTCACCTTGTGCAAAAAGGAACCAAGGGACGGCAACCAGGAGGGCGGCGATTCCGGTCGCTGCCAATGTTTGAATGGAATTGCGGTTGATTCCTTTGAAGGCCCATAATGTGACCAGGGCGAACGGAACGACCACGATCCCGGCAGTGACGCGCGCAAGGGCCAGCATCCCGATGAGCAAGCCCGATACCGCTGCCCGGGGCAGGCTGAGTTTCAGCCCGTTCGACCATAGATTGAGCAAGACCATGAGCAAGAAGAAATGAAGCGCGTTTTCCTTGCCCCGGGTGAATATTTCGCACATTTGCAGGTTGAAACAGAACATGCAGGCGATGGCCGCGCCGGCGGCCACGGGCGACATCCGCAGTCGTAGGGCAAAGCGATACAAAAGCCAAACGGACAAGGCGTACAAGCCGGTTGCCGCGGCCATGGTCCATTGGAGCACGGCGCCGATGTCCCGCACCAGCAAGGCGACGCCCATGTTGACCAGCATCCACAAAGGCTGCCACCCGTATGTTTTGTTGATGCCGTCAAAGGTGACGAATCCCGTTTCCACCCATTTAAATGCCGGAACGGTATAGTAAAAGGAATCATCTTCGATGCTGGCAGCTAGCAGCAGCGGATCCGTTCCAAATATTGCATGCAACCGGAACGCAACGCAGAGCGCCAAGCAGATCAGGACGATGGCCTGGCCGAGGGGATGTGATTTGTGGATCACGACATAGTGCTTTCAGGTCCGACGCTCGATCTTCAAGCGCCTTGAAGATTCAAAATACCGCTGGTCTATCCAACCGTAAAATAGTAAGCATTTTTCAGCGGGAATACAATGGCAACATGCTTATTTCTGAGAAGGGCTTTCGTGTTCGGTCGCTGGAGCGGGTTTGGTGCCTGGATCGACGATCATCGGGCGAAAACGAAACGACTGGGAGGAGTGAAGTGTTTGAGGGCTGCGTGGATGAACCAACGGGTACCACTGGAATCCGGTGTAAATTGGGCGCGGCCGGTCCTGTTCATTGTCCCGCCGCCGGCCACGAATTCTGGGTGGGCGGGAACATATCCAGCGGGAGGCGGGCGACCCATGGATTTTAGACGGCATGGCATTCGGACGTCGCATCGGGCTTGTGCAAATTGGATCGATCGGAAGACCGACGGCGCGCGATCCTGGGCGATGTATTGCCAAGAGGGGACGCCCGGGTAATGGAACGGTTGGACTATTTTTTCCGGCGCCTGCTGCTGATGGTGCCGACGTTCATCGGAATCACGTTCGTCTGTTTCGCGCTGTGCCAGGTGGTGCCGGGCGGGCCGGTGGAGCAGGCGTTGGCGAAAATGCGCGGGCTGGGCGCGGCGGCGGCGCCCAGCGATTCCGCCGGGCCGGCTTCCCGTCCCGATTTCGCCGTGCTCGTCTATCCCGTCATCTCCATGGATGCGTTGGCCGATGCCGGGTCCCGATACGAACTCCTGGGGCCGGATCCGTCGCCGGAACAAATCGTCGCCTATTCCGCCGATCGAAGGGTGACGGCGGAAACGGCTCCCGCATTTCTGGTGCACGCCCGGGACGATGCGGTGGTCTCCGTGGAAAACAGCCGGCGGTTCCATGCGGCCTTGCAGTCCCACTCCGTTCCCAGCGCGTGCCTCGAATTGGACTCCGGCGGACACGGCCTCGGCTATGGCGGCCCGCTGTGGGCGATTTGGCAGGCGCAGTCCTTGGCTTGGCTGCGCACCCAGGGTTTGATTGGACCGCCGGTTGCCGGCGGCGAATAGGATTTGCATGTCCGGGTCGAATGATGACACTATTCCGGGTCCATGGAATCGGCCCGGCATCACGTTGCCCCGCTGACCAGCATCCGGATTTTCGCCGCGGTGTTGGTGGTCGTATACCACTATGGACGAGGGGTATGGCCCTTCTCCGAAGGCGCTCTCCACCGCATCTCGGCTTCCGCCGGTTCGTCCGTCGCCTTTTTCTTTTTCCTGTCCGGCTACATCTTGGCCTATGCCTATCAGGGCTACGCTTGGCGCCAGGCGGGAGGCCTGCGCAACTATTACGTGGCCCGGTTGGCGCGCATCTATCCGCTGTATCTGCTGGCGCTGGTTGCCGCGATCGCGGTGGGATGGGGCAACGTCTATTGGGATCGCCTGTCCGTTTTGGCTGCGGCGGTGGATGTTCCGATCCATGCCGGCTTGCTGCAGGCGTGGATCCCCGACCGCGTCTTCCGGTGG
>ERZ795051.4679-NODE-4679-length-12586-cov-4.674567_pt1 | contig 12586 bp, 2 predicted proteins | sample MGYA00375135_ERZ795051 | MGnify/ENA primary metagenome ERZ795051 (study PRJEB30180, sample SAMN05720222) | activated sludge metagenome | isolation source: Anaerobic digester | place: Japan | collected 2015-05-26 ... | reverse complement strand
AAGGTACAGGAGAAGGTACAGGAGAAGGTACAGGAGAAGGTACAGGAGAAGGTACAGGAGAAGGTACTGGAGAAGGTACAGGAGAAGGTACAGGAGAAGGTATTGGCACAGATACAGAAAAATTATTAGGGTGTTCTGATCCATTTGGGAATGGTTTTAATGTAGGTTATACTGGCAAGACTGCTTATATGAAATATGGATTTGATAGACTTTTATTTAATTGGGGGTATACATTTGAAACTCAAGGAAAAATAGATGAAAAAACATGTGATGTTGGTAATTATTATTGTGATCAAACACAATTATATAGATCAATAAATGCAAAATTTGGTTTTTTAAATATAAATGACGACGGTAAAATAATTCCTTTTTCTAAAAATCATTCTGTGGATTTAAATGGTATTATCTTTAAATTGGATGCCCAAAAAAATATAGAAAAATTAAATCCATTGTATGATGTTAAGATATTAGACCCAGTTAATATAACAGATAATTCTATTGAATCATATTTAAATGCAAGTGTTAGTGCATTAGGCAGAATACCACAGGAGTTAAGAAAATTAACTATTATTAAGGTAAACTCTGACAATTTGTTTGTTACTGGGTATGATGACTTTATTAATAAGTTGACACAAAACACAAGTTATCCAAATTCAATGTATAAAAATGGCACTAATTATTTTTTCACTGTTGATACATTTTATAATATATTAAAAGGAGATGTGCAAAAGACGCCTTATGATAATCTTAAGAATATTACAAAGTGTGATGATGTTAATCTTTCAATCTATTTAAATAAAATGCTTTCTTCGATGGACATTTATGTTGGTGTTGGTTTAAATGAGTTCCTTGCAGATTTAAAACAGTATGGATTATTAACAGATAACAATAATAAAACTATATTGGACGGATTAAAAAATGTTACTACTGTTTTTTCTAATATTTCTATTAATTCTATAAATGGGAATGTTGATAAACCAGGAATATATCTTGTAAAAATTATTCCTTGCCAAAAGGGCAATACCCAAGTGTCACAGGCAACATCATTTTCCGCTGATGATACTTTTTTCTTTGATGGTAGTCTTCTATGCGTAGATGTTAATATAATTAAGGTTAATGACAGTTTGCGAAATGTTGATTTTACAAATAATGAGTTGTTATATAGTAAAAACCCATTATTTTATAATCCTATAAATGCAGATGTTGTTTCAACTTCTCCAATAAACAAAATACCATTTGGTTTTGGTGCAAAAGCAACTTCTGCAACATTAATAGAACCATATAATAACTGGGACAATTTACAAAAAGGTTATATTTTTGAATTTAAAGATAACTCTAATATATCATTTTTTGATTCAAGGTTAATTAAATTGTCTACTAGTAGTTCTACTAGTGGTAATATATTAAAATATAATTTATTAAGAAATAATACAATTTTCAAAAAAGATCGTTCATCAAATAATATTTTTGTGATGGCAAATGATTTAGAGCAAACAATCAATGATACAGGTCATCAAATTATTATAAACTCCACAACTTCTATTAATTGTAATGCATATGGTTTTACATTATCTGCATGTAAATCCTCTTTAATAGAATTAGAAGTTCCAAAAATATTAGATACAACTATTGATCATAGTAATGTAGACAAAATGGTTCAAGACATCTTAACAAAAAAGGCATGTTTTAATATTAATACAGATACAAAAACATTACAATTGTGGAATAATTTGGACACGATTAATAATTAATATTTTTTAAAATATAAAAAATATGAGTTAAATAAATATATAAAAATAAATTAAAAGGAAGTATTTAAATAACTTTTGAAAGTTAATATTATATATAATTTAATGTGAAAACTATGGGAATAAAAGAATTTTATTATAAACAGGAAGATGCCTGGTATAGATTTGTAGAAAAAACAGGATTATATAAAATTACAGACAAAATAGACAAAGTTATGCCTTCTTTTGTTTTGTGTATCTTAATTGTTTTAATTTTAATTGCAGGTATAACTTTATATTTTGTAAATAGGGCTGGTGTCCCAAACAGTATAGATGTTTCTTTTTATGTAAAAGATGATTCTGGATTAGGTATACCTTCCACTCAATTACAATTTTATTCTCAATTATATGAAATTAAACCTCCATTTATTATGACAGACGATGAGGGAAAAACAAATGTTGTTCAGATACCTAATGAAGGTGATTTTAATGTAATTGTTGATGCTACAAGTTTGGGTTTTGCAGAATTTAATCGTAAATATAACGCTGAAGAATATCAAAATGGTGACATAATACCTATTGTTTTAGAACCTGTGTCCATTCCACAAACTAAAACTTATAGTTTTTCTATAGTTGATAATGATTCTTTACAGAACATTACAAAAGGAGGAATAATTGAATTTAGTTGTTCTAACTTAAATATTACCCCACCTTCTAAAATGTCTATCCCTACAAATGGTGAAGTTACTGTTAATGCGGATCCTGATTGTGGGCTTAAGGCAAGCATTGTTGTTACTGGTTATCAACAAGAGTTGAATGTGCCAATCACTGATAGTGTGTCATCTATATATTTAAACCCATTAGCGAATACTTCATTTAGTGAACCTGAAAATTATTCTTTAACTGTATATGTAAGAGATTCAATAACAAACGCTCCATTATCATCTATAACTGTTGTTGCAACTAATAGTTTTGGGGTGAATGCAGGCCAATGTAATACATCTAGTGGTTCTTGTGTCATTTCTGGTTTATCAAATGGTGAATATACATTATCATTATCAGACACTAGTGGTTCCTTAGATGCATATTCTCCAAAAACAGTTAATGTAATGATTTCTGATTCTAATAAACAACAAACAGTTATATTAAGTAAAGATGTTAAAGGATATACAAAAGTTATTGTTAAAGATCAAAGCACAAATGCACCTTTAAAAAATGTAAATGTGTATTGGAAGACAATAAACACAAATACTGGTGAAGTTAAAAAAGCAGGTTCCTTTGATACAGGTGCTGATGGAAGTGTTGTTTTAAAATTAGGTGACGATATTAATCCAGATTTGAAATATTATGTAGTTGCAGATATGATAGGCTATATTATATCCTCAAAATATGTTGTTCCTAAACAAGATATTAATGAAATGCTTACATATACTATACTTTTAGAAAAAGTAACACCTTCTTCTGTTGGTAAATTAAAAGTGAAGGTATTTGATGCTGCCACTGCAAAAGCATTAAAATATGCAAAAGTAATATTATATGATTCTGCAACAGGTTTCCCTACAGATTTCCCTGCAATTACTGTAGATCATAAAGGAGAAGGATATTTTAATGTTCCTAATGGTGAATATTACGCAGTAGCTGTTAAGGGCTCATCAAAAGGTCAATCAGAGTCTATTAAGTTTAATGTAAGAGATGCAGAAACATATGATCCACTATCTATACCTGTTGTTGTTGCAAATGGTAGATTAAATGTGTCTGTTGTTGATGAAGATAATGTTCCATTACAGAATATACAATTATATATATATGATAAAGAAACATCATTATCTAGTTTATCTTCTGCTATGGCAATAGCTGGTGAATTAACAAATCAATCAGGAAATGCATCTTTCTCTTTGGAAGGAGATTCAGAAATATTTGTTGTTGCCAAAGACATATTGGGTGGTGATATTTATGGAACAACGCAAACGTCATTTATACATATTCCATCTGGTTTAGAAAAAAACATAGTTATAACTCTTTATCCAAAAGTAAGTTCTACAGATAAACCAAAACTTCTTTTCCGTGGTTTATATAAAGACGATTTAGAAATGAGTGGTGGTGTTGCACCTGGTGAAGAATATGTTGCAAAATTTACATTATTAGTACCAGATAGATATGATGGCACTTCTGGAATAGACAATCAAGAATTTGAACATGTCGGCGTCATTTTAAAAACAAATTCTGAAACTGATAAAATATATGTGGAACAAGATGATTGGTTTATTAAATTTATAGATGTTCCTCATGCTTATGCTATAGAAAGATACACTCAATTTGATTATCGTGGCAATGGTGAAGTTGATGGAATTGAAGATGAAGAATCATTAACTCAAAATGATGCAAAATGGGTAAAAATATTATTTAAAGATGGTAGTGGTCAATATTATAATGCTTATGAAATAGATGCAATCTTGAAAGTAAGAGATACTGCTATAAAAGGAGAAAAATTAAAATTAAACTATTTTAGTTTTGGATATAACAATGATACAGAAGATTATGAAATTTCACACCCACAAGCTCAGCCATCTGGCACATCTGATGAAATTCAATATTATTTAAATGCCTATGAAACAGAAACATATACTGTTGGTGCAGAAACATCTTGCTCTGCAGAAATATGTTTTTCTTCAACAATTTTAGATAATTATAATCATATATCTACAAGTGTAACAGACACATATTCTGGTAGCCAAGGTATAAATTATACATTTTCATTTAATTTAATAAATAATAATAATATTAAAACATACACAAATGCAAGAATAAAAATAGAAAACAAAGATAGAGGATTACCATTTGAAGGAAGTGTTGAATTACAATATCCTGGTGGTAATGAATCTATAAATGTTAATGGAAATTATCTTTTTGATACTCAAGGTATAACTATAACATTGCCATCAAAAAGAAAAATTTCTGGCACCTTAAATTTTAAAGGTGATTTGTCTGGGGAAAGACATCTTGTGATTACATTTATTTCAGATAATGAACCTATTTTTACAAAAGATATTTTAATAAACATCTCTTCTGAAAAAGAATTAGATTTAAAATTAAAGCCATCTGTAATTCCTGCAAATACTCCTTTTACATTAACTGTTGAGCAAGTAAAAGATAAACAAACTGGAGAATATGTGCAAGATGCACAAATTTATGTAAAAGATGCAGGGCAAACATTAATTGCTGGTCCACAACCAATTGGGGAAACAGGACAAGGTTCAATTTCTGTGCCTGGAGTTGCTAATGGTGACAAGTTATATGTAAATGTTGTTGCTCCTGATTATCAAACATATGTTAAAGAACTATCTCCAACAAAGAATGTGTTTAAAATAGATCCTGCAAAATTATCTACAAGTTTAGATATATATAATAGAAAAAGTGAACTTCTAGCCTTTGATATTGTTAATTTAACTACACAATCTATAAAAATAAATAGTTTAGAATTAAAAGGAGAAAATTTAGATATAATAGATCTTCAAAAAATAAATGCTTCTTTAAGTTTATATAAAGATCAAGTAATTCCTGGAATTGCAGAAGAAGAAGAAAATTTGAGTTTACAAACATTAGAAAGTAAACAACAAATACAATTAAATATAATGGTAAATCCAAAAGCAGAAATGATAACATCTGTACAGAATTTAAAAGCAACATTAAAGGTAAGCGTTGCTTCAACATTAAATCCAAGTGTTATATGGAATGTAGATGTTCCAGTGTTAATTTCTGTTGGATTTTCTGGACAAATGGAACATCCAGATTGTATAACTGTAAATCCAAGTTCTTGGAAAGAAGTAACCCCTGGTGATCCTATCACAACAGTGTTTTCTCTAAATAATGATTGTACTATTAATGGCCTACCTATTCCATTAACTGGTGGATTGCAAGCAAAAATAGAGTTTGATTCTGCACCATTAGGTACCTTCAATTTAAGTATAGGAAACAAACTTGCAGAATTGTCCCATGGACAGTATAAAACATTATATGAGTTTGTTCCAAAAGATCAATCCTATACTGCAACATTAGAATATATCCCTGATGGAAGATATGCAGGAAACATTAAAGGAAAAATTATATTTAAATCTGACAATCCTACACAATCAGGAACACAAGAAATAACTTCAGAATATGCTTTTGATCTTGATGTTTTAAGTTTAAAAGATTGTTATGTTCCTTCAAGTAAAGTTATAACATTATATCAAAATCCAGTAACTTTAAGTATAGAAAACAAAGGATGTGGAGTAGATACAACATATCATTTATGGTGTGAAGATTGTCAAGCTAAAGGTATACAAATAACTCCTAGAGAAGGAATACAAGTTCCAGCAACAGGTGCAAGTCAAGAAATAACTATTTCAAGATCAAGTTCAACAATACCTGGGCAATATTTAATATATGTTTATTCTCAATCTAAAGGGTCTTATATGCAACAATTTGTAGGAAACATCAAATTGATTGTAAGGCCAGCATATGGTGAATGTATTGATTTAGCAAAATATGAATTTGATTTATTTAGACAAGAATATTCTGAAGCAACAGGTGGCTCTATAAATACAACATCTTTTGATTATACAGACATGTACAACTATTGTTATAGACAACAAATATCAGGAGAAGGAAAAATGAGTACAGGTGGTAGATTAGGTGTTGCTTTAGCAAGAGGTATAATTGATGGTTTATATGTTGGATTATCTTCTTGGGGTTTACAAGAGGCAGGTATTATGCCAACAACTTTAGATAATAAAATAAAAAATAGTGAAAAAGATATTGAAAAATTACAAGAGGACTATGAAAAAGCAAAAGGCACAGAAAAGGAAATAGAAAAAGGAATAAAATTAGCAGAAGAACAACTTAATTATTTAAAATTGAATTATCAAGAGATCTGTGGTAATGATGTAGATAATGTGGACTGTAAAAAATTAAAAAATGAAATAACAGAAAGTGACATGAATCTTATGAAGTTAAGAACAAAAAAAGCAGGGGCAACAAGTGCGGAGATTAATGATCTAATAAAAAAGATTGATGAGTCAATACAAAACCAAACCAGATAACTGAATCAAATCAACAAGAGGAACAACAGGGCCAGGGCCAACAGCTACAGGACAATAATCCATAGGATCACGCGGATTATGTCTAAAATCAAGCTAGGAAATTAAATGTAATATAATTTAATTAAGAAAATAATTTAAAAAAAAATAAAAAAAGAAAGTTTATGAAAAACAAAAAAATAGTTTGTTTGGGATTGATAATATTATTAATGTTATCAATCATGCCATTGAATGTTTTGGCTGGTGATAATAGTACAACAGATACTCCAAAAGAAAAGACCACTGCTGGTAAGACTTTGGAACAATTTTGGAATTATGTTACAAATTCATTTGGGACTTTTGTTTTAAATCCAAATACTGTAATAGATACAGGTGTTGGTGGTTTTCTTGGAAAGTCAGCTACTTGGCTTGCAACTACCCTTGTAGGTGTAAATCCTGTTTGGCATGGTGTTATTGGCAGTACAATTTCAGGAATTATAGCTTATAACCAAACAGATGATAAAATAGAATTTACTATCCAAAAAGATAAAGTAAATATTTCTAGTGAAGAAAAAGATTATATTGATAGAACAACAGATGTTAAAGAAGATACTCAAGACAAACTATATGATAATAGAATGGGTGCAAATCAAGGTAATAATACCTATAATTATTCGCATATAGCATTAACTGATAAAAATATAATTGATTATGTTTTCTTAAACACAGTTAAAATAAGTAACTATTATGATACAGCATGTGCAACAAGTCCATGTTTTAAATTTGAAGATGAAACACATGTTCTTAAATTAAAAACTATTGATGGAAATATAGTTACAGGTCAAAAAAGAGCAATTGGTTTTGAAGATCCAAATGCAACTATAGGAAAATTAGGAGATAAAGATGAAAATCATCCAGAAGCAGCTGGAACAGAATTCAGAACTTTAATTTTAGAGTATCCTATGGCAACTTATAAACAACCAATTAAAACAAAAATTACAGGTAGTAATTTATTAAGACAAATGGGTGGAAATGTTGTATTACCATTTGTTATGCCTAAAAAATATTTAACAGAAGATGTTATTTTTGAAGGAAAATCAGGTGCTGCAAAAGATATTAAAAATGCAAGAGATGTTAAAACTGTAAAGCAAGCATTCCATTTGCAATTTAATTCATTTGTTCCTGAAGTAAAAGAACTAGAATTGGAATCAATAGATTGTAGAAGAGAAGATAGTATGTCATTAGGTACTACTGGTGAAGAGCATTTACCAAAAGTCGCATTTGATTGGTCTTTTTCAAGTGCACCTAATGGTGGAACTGCAGAGGCAATTAATGGTTTGAAATTGCATAGAGATGAATGGTGTGATGTAAATGCAACAGATTATGCTGATACAACTGAAATTTATAATTTAAAAGATGGAATTTATTGTGATGCAACACAATTTACAATAGAAATTTTAAATAAAATTAATGAAATTAATGACTATGTAACTACAAATTCAGATAATTGTTTTGTATGTCCATTGCCAGGATCTTCACAAGAACTATTATCTGATACAAATAATTTTGGAGTAACTTTTTTAAGTTCAAGTTATGATGAATACTCTGGAGATCATGGGACAATAACTGTAAATTATACAATAGATGGTTATACAGATATTAATTTGCAAAATATTGGTGATAATAATATTATTATGAGTTTAGATATAAATATTGACTCACCTATTAATCTAATTAATCCACATGGTGGTTATGGACACGGTATTGTTTACTTTACAAAATCCCAAATTATGCCTTTAATTAATGGAACACTTTCAGAGTTATCTGGAACAACTACTATTGAATTATTAGCAGATTTAACATCTGATGATAATGTTTCTGTTATTGCAAGATTAGATTATAATCAAGCATTTACAGAAATGCAGGCATTATATAACTATGAAATTGCACATCAGCCATTAATAAAAGATAATAAATTATCTAATACCTTTTATGCAACAGGAGGATTACAAGGAACTTGCCAAATTCCACATTCAAGTTTAAATATAAAAGATTATGCAGCAGAGTGTAGTGATCAATTTGATGATTCATTAGTAAGATTTAAATCATTTTTAATTAAAGATGGTTATTCTACAGACTTCAAAAAAGATTTTGATTCTTATTATTATGAACAATTTATGGGGGCACCTGGTTGGTATACTGGTATAGGTTTATCTGATCCAACAGAGCTAAGAAGATACTTTACAGACGATGGTGTGTTTGATCATTCAAAATTCTTGTTTACAGAGAAATGGGAAACAGAACCAGGTGCATTATTACTTAGTGGTCCTGGAAGATATGAAGTTGATATAAATATAATGTATGATGATCAATGGAGATTGTTTGATGCAGAAAATAATCTTACAGGAACAATTGTTATAACATTAAATAAAGAAGTTCCTCCAGAATCAGATAATCCATTATATTATATGCCATTTGATGGTGTACTTGGTATGGATAATGAAAATTCAAGAATAGGTTATGGTTTAGATTATGTTGGAGATGTAATAATGTTAGATCATGATCTTTCAATGAAATCAGATTCTTACACTTCATCTTTAGGTGTGCAAACTGCAGAAATTAAAGAAATTGGTCCTAGAGATGGAGATATACAATATTTAACAACAGGAGACACACGAGGTAAATTATTAGACATTACAAGAACAAAAAGTGGTTTAATAAATTTAACATTTAGTCCATCTAGAGCAACACCTGTTATTATGAAAATAAATAATACTGGTGCAAATAAATCAGCCTATGCATTTTATAGACTTAATGTTGGTGCTCCAGAAGATTCCACAGAAGGAGGATATGCTGCAACACCTTCTCCAAATTTAACATATTGGACAGGATTTGGTGCTTGGATTGATAATAATCAAGCAACAAATTGTTTAGATTTCAGTGGAAATACAATACAAGATGCAATTAGATATAAACCTGATGTTCCAGCATTAGCTTCAGAATATGCAAGTGGTTTAGGTTCAGAACAAGCGGCAGTAAGTTATGGTATTTATTGGAACCCAAATGAAGTTTCAAGAACAGGAAATGTTTTCTTAAGCACAATATTTTATACGCCATGGTATTATATAACAAGTAGTAATCTTGCAAATCCTACTGGTGAAAGTTGGTTATATTTAAGTAAAGCACAAGATGGGGCAACATTTTATGCACCAACAAGCGATTCAAGTTCTCTTCCATTTGAATATGATACAGAAGTTCCATTAAACCCTGTATATACTCAAATATATGATCTTAAAGAAATATATCAATTAGTTAAAGAAAAGAAAGCATGTGTAAATTATGATAGTGGATCATTGGAAGTTTATTATAATCCAAAAAGAATTATGGATCAATTATTAGGTGACACAAATGCAGATTCAATTGCATCTTTTGTTACTGACAGAAATGGATGTATAAATCATTAAAACTCCATTTTTCTTTTTTTTATTTTTTATTCCGAAAACATGATTTCTTGGACAAATGTATTTTAGTTTTTTTTATCAGCAATAAAATAACTTACAAAAAATAAAGAAACATATATAAATATTATCTATCTACAATATATTATAACTTTTAACTTAAAAAAGAGAATAAAATGTCTTCAATAGATATAGATATAAAAAACCAAAATTTAGATAGTCCAAAACAAGAAAAAGAAACAACCCTTCTTCAACATCAGACTTTTGCAGAGAAATGGCAATCTCTTTTAGATAAGCTAGATGAAAAAATTCATATAAAAAAAATAACTTCAAATATAGACAAAAAAAACAAGTTGTCTTCTTTTTATTTGTTTTTAGGAATTTTTGTAATAATTATTATTTTAATTTTATTTTTAACAGGTGTATTCAATCTTCAATCATCTCCAGAATATATTTCTGTAACATTCAAGTTAGCAGATGATAATTCGAACATTTTAAGAAATTTCCCATTTACTCTAAAAGATTTAGTGACAGATCAAGAAATGGTTTATACAACAGATGCTACTGGGAAAGTAAATGTTACATTAGATACATCTAAAAATTATGAATTTTCTGTTTCTAAAAAAGGTTATAAGTCAAAATATTTAGATATTGATCCACAATCTTTTGATCCAAATAATCTAGAATGTAAAGTAATTATAGAACTATTAAATCTTCCAACTACGCAATCTAAAACATTAGCTTTTGTTGATTTAGATACATCTACGCCAATCACAGAAGCATTAAATGTTGTTTTTATGTGTGAAAATGGTGTGCAAATAGATCCACAAAATGTAACTTTTTCAAATGGAAAATATACAATCAATACTCCTAATAATTGTGAAAATTTAAAAGTTAGTGCAACAAGCCAAAATTATTTTTCACAATCAATTTCTGTTTCTCCAAGCCAGTCTGTTGTTAAAATTGCAAAGAAGCCAATTGTTAAGGAAACTGGTGAAATTAAGATTTTTATTAAATCAGATGAAGACTATTTAGATGATATAACTGTTTCTATATTTTCAAAAGAAGACCCATTACATGCAGTTTCTTCTAAACAATCATATTTAGGTTTTGTAAAATTTACAAGTCTAGAAACAGGTGAATATACTGCAAAAATAAGTGATCCAAATGATGTTTATTTACAAAAAACAATGGACTTTAATATTATAAAAGATAAACTTATAGAAACAACAATTAGTTTACAAAAATCAAATTCTGTTCCTACAAAAACAATAAATGTTGTTTTAATGGATATAGACACAGGTATGCCTATACAATTAAATTCTTCTACTAGTGTTTCTCTTTTACAAGATGGTAATCAAGTTGTTCAAACAAAATATAATCAATTAGATTTTAATCTTTTAATAGAATTAGGTAAAAACTATTCATTAAAAGCACAAGCAGCAGGTTATGTTCCAAAAATTGTGTCTGTTGGTGATTTAAATTCATATATTATTAATTTAGAAAAAATATCTTCAGATAATTCTTCAAACATTTATGTAAAAGTAATTGATGAAGATAAACAACCTGTTAGAGATGCATTAATATTAATTTATAATCCAGAAATTGGTATTGATCCATTAGCAAATCATTTTGAAACAACACCAAAAACAGATAATAATGGTGAAGTTGTTTTAGAAAATGTCCCAAAAGGCACATATTTTTTAAAAGCAAAAAAATCTTGGTTAATGGGTGATTCCCAAAATTTTTCACATAATCCCCCATCTGATTCAAATGTTATAATTAATGTTGTAATTGGTGAAGGTAATTTAGAATTACTTGTAAAAAATGCATTTGGTGATATTGTTCCAAATGCTCTTGTAGAGGTATATTCTGATACAAATTATTTAATTTCACGAGATTATACAAGCAACTCTGGTGTGTTCTCTGTTAAATCAAAAGCAGATAAAGATGTTTATGCAAAAATCTCAGCAACTGGTTATCTTCCTTTTTTTACTTCTGTTGTTCCAATAATAAAAGATAAAACACTAACAAAAGAAATAAAACTTTCAAGAGAATATTTAGGATCAACACCAAATGTTGATTTTATAGGTGTTTATACAAGTGATGGTAATCCCACAGAAACTCTTTCAAACAATAATGTTTTTTATTATAAATTTTTTATAACAACTCCAAAAGACAAACATAAAATGGGTTTTATTTTTAGAGTTGGTTCTAAAGATGATGTCTCTGATGATATTGTTTATATTAGACCAATAGATACTCTTTTAAGAAACAAAGCTATGGCATATTATTTTTCTGATAAAAGTTTAGGTGTTTCTGTTTCAGAAGGAAATAAAGCAAA
>ERZ795051.4678-NODE-4678-length-12591-cov-10.545469_pt1 | contig 12591 bp, 6 predicted proteins | sample MGYA00375135_ERZ795051 | MGnify/ENA primary metagenome ERZ795051 (study PRJEB30180, sample SAMN05720222) | activated sludge metagenome | isolation source: Anaerobic digester | place: Japan | collected 2015-05-26 ... | reverse complement strand
AGTGCAGGGAGATCCCCGCGGCAAGACATCTGCGGGATGGGGGTGAATTACGCCGAGGTTCTGCGGCTGGCCCCTTTTCCCCCCTCTCCATCGTCGGGAGAGATCTGTTCAATAGATCTTTCTGAGCAGAGTTTTTGATTCCAGGATCACTGGCCAAAGAGCCACAAACTCACCTGGGGGGTATCGACATTTAAATTTTAAAGATACATTTATCGGTTCTTATTCTCATGCATTGTATGATGATTCGGGAGGCTCTCGACTCGGTTTCGCTTAAAAATACCAGATTAATCATCCTGACCGGTCGGTCAGGAAGAGAGATTTCCGCTGTGTTGCGCAACTGCGAAGATCAGTTTGGCTTTCCACGCATCAACGTGAACACTGAGCTGAGTCGAGGACTCCTTGATTTACCTCCTTGCGACCGTCCTATTATGGCCGAACGCTTACTTCACGAGATTATCATGAAGGTAGAGGGTGAGGCAGTGCTGCTCGATAGAACCGAGGTGTTGTTCTCCCGCGACCTGGCTCTCGATCCATTCCGTTTACTGAGCAATCTCGGGCGTTACAAAACCGTAATCGCCGCATGGAACGGAGATTATGATGGATCGGAACTCGTGTACGCTTATACCGGCCATGATGACTACCGGAGGTATGGCAGGAATCATCTTGGTGATACCCCGATCCTATCGGTATCATCAAATGGGAGGGGGTGTGTTGTGGCATGAAATACGGCGATCTCGTTCGGTTTGATCCTATTGAAGATGTAGTTCAGTTGCGAGAGGCGGATAAAAAGGATGAGGCCCGGCGCCTTGTGGAGACATATGTCATCTCGGATGGGATGGCGAAGAACCTCATCGAGGTTCTTATACCTCACCTTGAACTGAACACAACGCTTGACAAGAAAGGGCTGCTGGTTGTTGGGAATTATGGTACCGGTAAGTCGCACCTGATGTCGGTTGTCAGTGCCGTTGCAGAGCACGCGGATCTTGTGGAGCATCTCCAGAGCGATGACATAAAGGAGCCTGTAAAGAAGATTGCAGGTCAGTTTAAGGTTATCAGGACAGAGATCGGAGCTGTTCGGCAATCGCTTCGTGATATCGTCTGTGGTGAACTCGAGAGAAACCTGGCAAAGATTGGTGTGGACTACTCGTTTCCTCCTGCAGACAGATTGGTGAACCACAAGGATGCCTTTATCGCGATGATGAATGCATTCAACGAGAAATACCCCGACAAAGGGTTGCTTCTCGTCGTTGACGAACTCCTTGACTATCTGCGTTCACGGCAGGAGCAGGAGTTGATACTGGATCTCAACTTTATGCGTGAGATCGGTGAATCCTGTCGTCTGAGCAGGTTCCGGTTTATGGCCGGGATCCAGGAGGCGCTCTTTGACAACCCGCGGTTTGAGTTCGTTGCTGAGTCAATGAGGAGGGTCCAGAAGCGGTTTGAGTCGGTGCGGATAGTCCGGACGGATGTCTCGTATGTTGTGGCTGAACGGTTGCTGAAGAAGACGCCAGAACAAAAGGCAATGATCCGGCATCATCTTGGAAAGTTCACCGCACTTTATGGGGATATGAACGAACGGCTTGATGAATACGTTGCTCTCTACCCCATCCACCCGGCATACCTGGAGATCTTCGAGAAACTTTTTGTTGTTGAGAAAAGGGAGATCCTCAAGACGTTGAGCAGGGATGTTAAAAAACTCATTGAAGAGGAGGTCCCAACAGACAGTCCGGGCCTGCTCTCTTACGACCACTACTGGGAACCTCTCAGCACCGATACGTCGTTGCGGACAAATCAGGATATCCGGGAGGTTATCGAAAAAGGTCAGATCCTTGAAGGGATCCTGAACCGATCGTTTCAGAGGAAACAATACCTCCCATCTGCGATCAGGATTGTTCATGCCCTCTGCGTCCATCGTCTCACGACAGGCGATGTGAGTTCCCCGATTGGGTTGACGCCGGAAGAGATCCGGGATGATCTCTGTATCTATCTCCCTATACCGGAGCAGGATTCGGAGTTCCTGCTCACCACAATCGAGTCGATACTCCGTGAGATCGGAAAGACCGTCAGCGGGCAGTTCATATCGCATAATGATGAGAACGATATGTATTACATCGATGTTCGGAAGGACATTGATTATGACGCAAAGATCGAAGAGCGGGCCGATTCCCTGGATAAAGGGATACTGGATCGCTACTATTTCGAGGTCCTGGCCGGGGTGATGAAGACACCGGGATCGACCTATGTGCCAGGCTACCGGATCTGGGAGCATGAGGTCATCTGGAGGGAGCGGCGAGCCGGGAGGTCTGGCTACCTCTTCTTTGGAGCGCCCAACGAACGGTCGACCGCCCAGCCGCCACGCGACTTTTACATCTACTTCCTCCAGCCATACGATCCGCCGCTCTTCACGGACGAACTGCGGTCGGATGAGGTCTTCTTCAGGTTAAGCAGGATGAACGAGACTTTCGAGACTGCTCTAAGGTTATATGCCGGCGCGAGGGAGATGTTCACTAACTCTTCGGGGTCGAACCGCAGCATATACGGAGCCAAGGCGTCCGAGCACCTCAAGACGATCACAAAGTGGCTGCGGGAGAACATCATCACCGCATACGACGTGACGTACCAGGGGGTGACCCGGCCCCTGGTTGAGCTGGCGAAAGAGGGGGGGATAAACACTTCGTGGGATATATCGGATACCATCAATGACATCTCAGCCTACTGTCTTGCGCCCCACTTTGAGGAGATCGCCCCGGATTACCCCCATTTCTCGCAGGTTATACGGTCTAAAGAGCGGGAAGAGGCGATGAAGGATGCCATCAAGTGTATAAGCGGTGTCCGCGTACAGCGCGGCATTGCAGTTCTTGACGGTCTCAACCTGCTTGAAGACGGTTCTATCAATACTGAGAATTCCGTATATGCCCGCCACATCAATGATCTCCTCCGGAGCAAGGGGGTTGGTCAGGTGCTGAACCGGAGCGAGATCATCGGCGGCCAGAGGGGTGTCGAGTATGATCTGCGGTTCCGGCTTGAGCCTGAGTTTGTTGTCGTTGTTATTGCCGCCATGGTATACCATGGGGATGTGGTGGTGGCGTATCCGGGGAAGAAGATTACAGCCGCAAATTTTGAGGAACTCACCAGGATGAGTGTTGCTGACCTGGCAGCGTTTAAACACCTTGAACTGCCAAAAGAACCGCCGATCGAGGTGCTTGCCGAACTCTTCTCTCTCCTCGAGATATCGCCAGCACTTGTCCGGAACTCCGCAACCCACCGGGAAGCGGTGAAGCAGTTGCAGGAACGCGTGGCCGGGTTGATCGAAGAGGTTGTTGAGGCTAAGGAGGTGTTGAAGAGTTCTCTGACGCTATGGGGGCAGAGCGTTCTTGACGAGAGCAGAAAAGAGGATGCTGCCCGGAAACTTGATGACCTTAAGGTCTTCCTCGAGTCGCTCCAGCGGTTCAAGACGGAGGGGCAACTCCGGAACTTCGGCAGCAGCCGGGCTGATGTGCGCAAGCAGAAAAAGAACCTGGAGGTTATGCGGGAGATCGGGGATCTGGCAAAGTTCTGTCTGCGTGTCGCGCCGGTTACTCAATACCTCGCAGAGGCAGAGAGGGTCCTGCCTGACGATAACCCTTTTCTGCAATCGCTGGTTGAGCAGAAAAAAGCCCTGTTGGAGAAGATCAGAGATCCGGAGACTCAGAAGACCAAAGAGTTCCAGAGGGAGTTCGAACGGGAACTGAACCGGTTGAAGAAGGAGTACATCGACGAGTACCTGCGTCTCCATGGTGCGGCGCGCCTGGGTGTCGAGGGGGACAACCGGAAGAAGAGGTTAATGAAGAGTCCTGCCCTCAAGGCAATCCGGGAGCTCTCGAGCATCGAGATCATGCCGAAGGGTGATCTGACCGGTTTTGAGGCGGAACTGACACGCCTGAAGCCGTGCTTTGCGCTGGATAGTGGCGCTCTTGAGAACTCAGTGACCTGCCCGTACTGTCAGTTCAGGCCGGCGGATGAGGAGATATCCGCGCCACTGGAGAACATTCTTTCGGCGCTTGAGGACAGGCTGGATGATCTCTACGACAGGTGGACGCAAACACTGCTGGAGAACCTCAGCGACCCGGCGGTCAGCACAAGCCTTGAAGCCCTGAAACCCGATGAGAGGAAACTGGTTGAGGATTTTATGGCGGCAAAAGAGCTTCCGGAGAAGATATCTGTCGAGTTTGTGAAGGCGATGCAGGAGGTTCTTTCGGGGCTTGTGAAGGTGACAATCACCAGGGATGCTCTGATGGATGGCCTGAAGGGGAATGGGTCGCCCTGCACGGTGGACGAGTTCCGGAACCGGTTTGAGGGTTACATCAAATCCCTGACAAGAGGCAGGGACGAGCGGAAGATCCGTATTGTGGTGGAGTAGGGATGAACGGTAAAAAATACGAGTTGACAAAGGAGATTCTTGACTCTCTGCGTGATGTTGAGGGGTTCCCAATTGGAAAGGACGAAGATATCATTGCGCTTTCCGACCCGCCCTACTACACTGCGTGCCCGAATCCCTGGATCGGGGAGTTCATCGAGCGCTACGGGCGGCCGTATGACCCGGAGGAGAGGTATGAGCGGGAGCCGTTTGCGGCTGACGTGAGGGAGGGGAAGAACGATCCCATCTACAACGCTCATTCCTACCACACTAAGGTGCCGCACAAGGCGATCATGCGCTACATTCTTCACTACACCGATCCCGGGGATATCGTCTTTGACGGTTTCTGCGGGACGGGGATGACGGGTGTTGCAGCACAGATGTGCGGCAATCCAGACCCGGAGTTCAGGGAGAGGGTTGAGCGGGAGATGCCCGACGTGGAGTGGGGTGCCCGCCGGGCGATCCTCTGCGACCTCTCGCCGGCGGCAACCTTCATCGCCTACAACTACAACAACCCGGTGGACCCGGAGGAGTTCGAGCGGGAGGCGAAACGGATCCTTGCCGAGGTGGAGAAGGAGTGCGGCTGGATGTACGAGACGAACCATCTCGTGGATGGGAAGGTCCAGTTTAAAGCCGACCTGGACGGCACCAGAACCCCGGTGAAGGGACGGATCAACTACACGGTCTGGAGCGATGTCTTTGTCTGCCCATCGTGCTCCGAGGAGATCGTCTTCTGGGAGGCGGCGGTGGACCAGAAGGAGGGGAAGGTCCGCGACGAGTTCCCCTGCCCGCACTGCGGCGCGATGATGACGAAGCGCTCGCTCGAGCGGGCATGGGAGTACGTCCATGACGAGGCCATCGGCGAGACGGTGCGGCGGGCACGGCAGGTGCCGGTGCTGATCAACTACTCGGTCGGGAAGAATCGGTTTGAGAAGGTACCGGATGCTGATGATCTTGCCCTGATCCAGAGGATCGAGGGGGGGAGGATCCCGTACTGGTACCCGACGGATGAGTTGCCTGATGGGGAGAAGATGTCTGACCCGAGAAATGCCGGCGTCACCCATGTGCATCAGTTCTATACGAAGAGGAATCTGTGGGTTTTATCAAAAGTGTTCGATACGATTGACTCCAATGAAAATAATTTATTGAAGTTCTTGTTCTCCAGCATGGTGAATCGAGCAACCAGAATGAATAGAATCCACATTAACAACTATTTCCATGGAGGTGGAGGCTGTAACGCAGGTTATCTTAAGGGAACTCTATACATTTCTTCAATTCCAATTGAGACCTCAATCATAGAACAAGTTAAAGACCGGATTATCTGGTTTAATAGAGCAATCAAAAGGATGCTGTTTCTACATCAGCGGCCACTTATTTCGACAAATTCATCAAACAAATCTTTAGTGCCGAGCAACTCAATCGACTACATCTTCACCGATCCCCCCTTCGGCGGCAACCTGATGTACTCCGAACTGAACTTCCTCTGGGAGGCCTGGCTCCGGGTCTTCACGAACAACCGCTCCGAGGCTGTCGTCAACAAAGTACAGCGCAAGGGGCTTCCGGAGTACCAGGCGCTGATGGAGCGGTGCTTCGCCGAGAACTACCGCATCTTAAAGCCGGGGCGCTGGATGACGGTGGAGTTCCACAACTCCCAGAACAAGGTCTGGATGGCGATCCAGCAGGCATTGACGCGCGCCGGGTTTATCATCGCCGACGTCCGCACCCTGGACAAGAAGCAGGGCACCTTCAACCAGGTCTCCAGTTCCAATCAGTCGGTCAAGCAGGATCTCATCATCTCCGCCTACAAACCCAACGGCGGGCTGGAAGAACGGTTCAAACTCACCGCCGGAACGGCGGAGGGCGTCTGGGACTTCATCCGCCAGCACCTCAGACACCTCCCGGTCGCCCCGGAGAAGGACGGTGAACTCGAGTACGTCGTCGAGCGGCAGAAACACCTCCTCTACGACCGCATGGTTGCGTTCCACGTCCAGCGCGGGATCATCGTCCCCATATCATCCGGTGACTTCTACCTCGGGCTCTACCAGCGTTTCCCCGAACGCGACGGCATGTACTTCCTCCCCGACCAGGTCCCCCTCTACGAACAGAAACGCCTCGCAGCGAGCCGGGTCGAGCAGGTCTCCCTCTTCGTCCACGATGAGAAGAGTGCCATCCGGTGGCTGCGTATCCAGCTCAGCGATCACCCGCAGACCTACCAGGAGATCCAACCGAAGTTTATGATCGAGTCCCGCAACACCGACCGCCACGAGGCCATGCCGGAACTTGCCGACCTCCTCGAGCAGAACTTCCTCAAAGACGAAGAAGGGCGATGGTACGTGCCCGACCCCAACAGGGAGGCCGACCTTGAAAAACTGCGGGAGAAAGCACTGCTCAGAGAGTTTGAGACTTACAAGACCACAAAAGGCAGGCTCAAAGTCTTCCGCACCGAGGCCGTCCGTGCCGGCTTCAAGAAATGCTGGTCAGAACGCGACTACGACATGATCATTGAGATCGGTGACCGACTGCCGCCTGAAATCCTGCAGGAAGACGACGTTCTCCTGATGTACTACGACAATGCAGAGACAAGACTCGAAAACAACTGATATGGAGGTGGAGCAGCAACCCGGCGACTGGGTCTGGCATCCGGATTTAGCAGAACCGGTGCAGATCATCACCATCCAGCACCTCTGGGGAAAGAGGAGTTACAGGGTCTGGGTGCCGGGCAGAAACCGCATCCTTCTCGCCGATGAAGATGCATTCACCCCGTTAAACCGTTCCAAACCGCTGAACAGAAACGAGATCATCTACCGCGCCGCCGCAGCAAAGATAATCGAGATCTACTCCCGTGAAAGGCTCCTCGCCCCCCTCAACTCCCGGGTCGTCCCCCTGCCTCACCAGATCTACGCCCTCTCCCGCGCCTGCGCACGCGACCCGGTGCGCTGCCTTTTCGCCGACGAAGTCGGCCTCGGAAAGACCATCGAAGCCGGCCTTGTGGTAAAAGAACTCAAACTTCGCAGAAAGGCCTTCAGGGTACTTGTCGTCGCCCCACGCGGCCTCGTAAACCAATGGGTCTCAGAGATGTGGACACACTTCCAGGAAGAGTTCGTCCCTATAATCCCTGGAACCACCGGGAACCAGGTTCCCGGAGGCAGGAAGATCTGGACGCTGTTTGACCAGATCGTCGTCCCGCTCGATGCCATAAAACCCATGAAACGCCGCCGGGGATGGACGCCAAAAGAGATCCACGACCACAACCAGCAGCGGTTTCATGACCTCGTCAACGCCGGCTGGGACCTCATCATAATCGATGAAGCGCACAAACTCGCCGGCACAACCAGTCAGGTCGCACGCTTCAAACTCGGCCGCGCCCTCGCAGACCACACCCCTCATCTCCTTCTCCTCTCCGCCACACCACACCAGGGCAAGACCGATGCATTCCTCCGGTTGATGAGCCTCATTGACAAAACAAGGTTCCGTGAAGGTAGCCCGATCGACCGCGACGCCATAACCTCGTCCATCGTCCGCACCGAGAAGAGAAACGCCATCGATGCGGAAGGAAAACCCCTCTTCAGACCACGCAACACCCGTATAATCCGTGTCGAGTGGAAAGAAGAACACAGGCTCCAGGCCGAACTCTACGAACAGGTCACCGAGTACGTCAGAACCGGATACAACCGGGCGCTCAAAGAGAAAAGAAACTACATCGGCTTCCTGATGGTCCTGATGCAGCGCCTTGTATCCAGCAGCACCCGATCGATACGAAACACACTTGAAAAGCGTCTGTCAGTGCTCCATGACCAGCCGCCCCCAAGGCCGGAAGAACCTCTCGACGAAGACTGGTGGGACCTTGAGACCGAAGAGCGGGTAGAACAGATGGTCAACAGTTCCCCGCCTGCAGACCCCGATGAACGTGAAGAGGTGCGCCGCCTCCTCGATCTCGCTCGCCGCTGTGAGGCAACCAGACCCGACGCCAAGACCGAAGAGGTCGTCAACCTCATGTTAACCCTCCGTGCCCGGGAGAACAACCCCAACCTGAAATTCCTCATCTTCACCGAATTTGTCCCCACACAGACGATGCTTGCCGAATACCTCGAAGCACGCGGGTTCCGTGTGGTCCTCCTCAACGGCTCGATGAGCATGGAAGAACGCCAGAAAGCCCAGACCTCCTTCTCCAGGGATGCGCAGGTGATGATATCTACAGAAGCGGGTGGAGAAGGACTCAACCTTCAGTTCTGTCATATTGTCATCAATTACGACATGCCGTGGAACCCGATGCGGCTCGAGCAGCGTATCGGTCGGGTTGACCGTATCGGCCAGACCCACGAGGTTCAGGTCTACAACCTGGTCTTCTCCGGAACCGTTGAGGAGCGTGTCCACGAAGTCTTGCTCGAAAAACTGCTGGTCATCCTGAACGACCTCGGTTTCGACAAAATCAGCGACGTCCTCGACTCCAGCGAGGCCGAGCGGACGTTCGAGAACCTCTTCATACACTCGATCGTCAACCCGGAGAAAGCAGACACCTACCTCGAAGACTTCATCGCCTCATTATCCGAGCGGGCAAAACAGGAACGCGAATCTCTCTCATTTTTTCAGGATGATCTGGTGCTCGACACCCTCGAGGTACAGGAGCACCTCAGGAACCCCCTCCCCGCCCTGACGGAACAGATGGTTGCAAACTATATCCTCTCCCGTGGAGGAAAGGTTGGAAAGACCATCTCCGGCTATGACCTCGTATGGCCGGACGGCTCAACACAGAGCGATGTATTCTTTGATAAAAGTGCATCAGAACCCTCTTTTGGAACACTTCTCACCGTATCCGACCCCCGGGTTGCAGAACTGCTCACACAGTCTTCCATAGTTCATCCAGAGATGCCCATGAAGCGTATAAAGATACCCGGTCTCCCCGAAGAGGTCTCTGGCGTATGGTCGCTCTGGCGGCTGGTGGTCTCTGGCCCCGACGGCGCCCGGGTGCACGCCATCCCTTACTTCATCAACGACGATGGCCGTACACTCCGTGTAAGTGCACGCCAGATCTGGGATGCCATCGCCCGTGGCGAGTTTATAGAGACGGGAGTGACCTGCACAGACCGTTCGACCCTGGACCGCAGCAGAGAGGGCGCGGAGAATGCCGGGAGAGAACAGATCCTCGAGAGAACCGGTATACCTGAGATCTATCCCGTGATCATCCTGAGGGTGGAAGGCGGCAATGTCTGACTGGCGTGAAGAAATACTGGAGAACCTGCTGCAGGATGACAGACCTCTGATTATTGCTCTGGACCCCGACGCACTTGTCCTGGAGGAGGGGATCCAGCAGGCAATCCTGAACCGGGGGTATGATATCGTCTCGTATAACGATCCTTTCTCGTTTCGGATAGTGTATGAGTCAGAATACCGCGAACGCCTGGAACGCTGGAGAGACGATCCAGTGAAACTGATTGTCAGGTTCCCTCACGACCGGAGGGGATCGGTTCCCTTCGACCTGCTCAGGGACGGTTCCTGTGTGACCGTAAGAATCAACGACATATTCCCGCTCTTCAGTTACCCCGTCGTCCGCTTGCTTGAACCGGTTTACTACGACGCGCTTTATGAATCCGCAAAAAACTATCGTGGCGAAAGGATGGGCAACGCAAAGACCCGGGAGTACATCCTCAAAACGGTCTTTCGGATCGCTCCGGACGAGATCAGGGATCCAACCGACCTTGTCTCCCTCCTGTGCAGGATTCATTACGAGAGAAAAGTGGTTCCTGAAGAACTTGTGAACCACTGTCTCGAAATCTGGACGAGGCTCGGTATCGGAAAGGAGGAGACCCGTCCCCTCTTCAACCGCGACCGTTTCATGAATTACCTGCAGAGCCAGTGGGTTCGATATATCAACGCCAGTGATACCCCTGAGATAGATTTCGATCACCAGGAGATCAGGCTATACGTTGAAAGCTTCTTCCTTGAAGGCTCATTAAAGCCCATCGAGGTTGACGACCCGGCCACACTCCCGGAGTGGGCAACCTGTGGCATTATACGCGACCCTCTGGCCGATGCGCGCCGTCATCTCCGGAACCTGCTCTCGAAGATATCAGAGAGCATCCCGGGGGAGAACGCACGATACGCAGACTGGAAGCACATCGCCAGGTTATGGGCCGGGGCTATAGTGATCCGCGGAAAACTCCATACCTCGCTTCGCCGGGGAGAGTCAGAAGAGTTCGACCGGCTGCACCTCTCTATAGAGTCTGCGTTCAGGGACTGGCTTTTTGCTCATTTCAAATCGCTTCCAAACCAGCCATACCTCCCCGCACCCGTGATGGTCCACCATATCCCTCATTTCATCGCCCACGAAGTTGCCAGGAATGGTGGAAGGATGGCGCTGATCGTTATAGACGGTATGGCCATCGATCAGTGGTTGATCATCAAAGAGGCGCTGGGCAACGAGTTCTCTTACCGCGAAGACTCTGTGTATGCATGGGTGCCGACCATCACATCTATATCCAGGCGGTCTCTCTTTGCCGGCGAGACCCCGGCGTTCATCGAGCACACCCTTGGCGGAGAGACGGATGAGGAGCGTCTCTGGCGGAGGTTCTGGTCAGGTAGTAGTGGGTTTGAAAGACACTCCATCGGTTTCTCGAAGGGGCATCACCTCATCAATGAGTCGGAGGTCGATGAACTACTGCATGATGCCACGCCCTCGATACTCGGGCTTGTTGTAAACATCATCGACAACCTCATGCACAGAACAACCATGGGGACGCCTGAACTGCACAGCGACATCAGACTCTGGTTAGAGAAGGGCGTCTTCAGGAACCTGCTTGCAGGTTTGCTCGAACGAGGTTACGCTGTCTACATCACCGCCGACCACGGCAACGTGAGCGCAGAAGGTGTAGGCCGCCTCAGCCAGGGGTTGCTTGTCGAAGAGACCAGTGCACGGGCAAGGCTCTATGACCGTGCCGTGTTCATGGAGCAGGCACATTCAAAGTACCCAGAAGACTCGTTTGCATGGGAAGGGGATTATCTCGGGACCGGCCACTCCGTGCTGATCGCCGACGCTCTGAAGGCGTTCTCTGATCCCGGTAAAGAAGTTGTCTCACATGGCGGGGTATCGATCGAAGAAGTGATTGTCCCATTCATCAGAGTTATGAGGGTGCAATAATGTCGAGGATGATCGGGTTTGATAGGAGGATCCATCTCGAGTGGCTTGATGCCGCTGCCAGTGCAGAGAGAGAGAGCGGCGAGATCAACGAGATTCGGCAGTTTCTGCACGGTTTTCTCGAGCCCGAGATCCCAACATACGCCGCACGGAGTAAGACCGTTGTGGTGCTGACAAAAATATGGTCACGTGTTCCAGAAGAGCATGCAGATATCAGGGACAGAGCATTGGATCTCCTCCAGGTATCGAATACGCAGGACAGGATCTGGCTCCACTGGGGGATGGCCCTTCTCGCATACCCTTTTTTCAGGGATGTCGTAACCGCAATCAGCCGTTCTCTTCTCTATTATGACTGTTTTACAAAAGCGGAGATCGTTAAGAAGATAAAGGAGGACTGGGGCGAGCGTACAACTCTTAAAAGGGCTACCGAACGGATCGTATCTTCGATATTCGAGTGGGGTGTCATTGTAAAGGATAAGGAGACTGGAAAATATAACCTTCCTTTGCACCTGACCACTGAGAACAAGCAGATAGAGATCTGGCTGCTCGAAGCGGCTCTGCTTGCCTCACAAAAACAATGCATCCCGCTCGATCAGGCATTTTCCATCCCCGAGGTCTTTCCGTTCAAGTTCTCTCTCTCTATACCCGAGATCGTTGCATCGGATAAGTTTGAGATGTCTCAGATGGGAAACAATAGAGCAAAAATCTCAGTAATCCCCACGTCTGGCGTCAGGTAGCCCTCAAATATCGAACGGTTCATGGCAACCGGATGTTGTGTAGGGTTGGTTCTCACTTTGCGACCCCTCCGCAATCGTATCACACAATTATAGTTAAGAACTGATTATTTTATACTTAATATTCTCATCAAGGAATATTTCGATCCATTTTCTCGTGTATCCGATCATCTGAAGCGCTATTCCGGGGATAATGTAAACAATTTGCTGTAAATTCCAAAAGCCCTGATCTCTAAGGGATAAACGGAGAACGAAGGGTTCTGGCTAACTCTCTGGGGATTGCGCGGTGTTCAACTGGTGATCTCCGACGGCCATGAAGGGATACAAAA
>ERZ795051.4675-NODE-4675-length-12598-cov-5.254245_pt1 | contig 12598 bp, 6 predicted proteins | sample MGYA00375135_ERZ795051 | MGnify/ENA primary metagenome ERZ795051 (study PRJEB30180, sample SAMN05720222) | activated sludge metagenome | isolation source: Anaerobic digester | place: Japan | collected 2015-05-26 ... | reverse complement strand
CCCAACGCGCCCAACGGGCGCATCTACAATCCGGTCCGCCTGTAGCTGCGCTCGTCGAGCGAGGCCGATCCACGTTGTAGCTGCGCTCGCTGAGCGCGGCCGATCTCAACACAAAAAAGAGCGGCCGCAACGCGGCCGCTCTTCGTTTCATCCTTGGAAAAGGATTACTTGCTCATCTTGCGGCGGAGGACCATCGCCAAGGCGCCGAGGCCCAGCAGGCCCATCGTCGCGGGCTCCGGCACCGCGGTCGCCTGCGTCGTGCCGTTGATCACGATGGACTGGTCGGCCGGCGTCGCGCTGTTGTTGCCCGAGAAGCCCCAGGAACCGCCCGCGGCGGTCGGCGAGGCATAGTAGCGCAGGGTGATGTCTTCGCCGGTCGTATCCGTCACGTCCCACGCGGCCGCGGTGTTGTTGGCCGTGGCGCTCTCGGTGATGATCCAGCCATAGCCGCCGCCGTCAACGCTGGCCGCCCAGCGATCCACGCCGCCGACGCCCGTGCCGGAACCGGCCACGCGCCCCGTGATGGTCTCGATGGTCATTTCATAGCCGGTATCCGCGACCAGCGCGATTTGGACGTAGCCCGCATCGGACAGGTTGGGAGCGGTGATGCCCCAATACGTGCCGTTGGACCGCAGGTTGTTGCCCGAGGAGGTGGCCGTCAGGCCCGCGCTGAGGCTCAGCGAAGCCGACGCGATGTTCGCATCGAGGTTCGCGCCGGCCAGCGGCATCGCGCCACTCCACTGCGTGGAGTTGCTGCCGTAGAAATTCCACGTGGCCAAGATGTCGGCCGACGCCACGGAAGCGACCGTCGCGATGACCAGAGCAATCATCAATTTCTTCATCTCTGATCTCCTTTGTGTTTTCGTTTTTTATTTTAAATCGCCGGAAGAAAATCTTCCTTCCTCAACTCGCCGTCATTTATACCGCCGATGCCAAAGGGGAGTAAAGGTTTTTCGGGGGTTTTTTTTCACATCGTTTTACCTGCTGGTTTTCGGAGGATTATTCAACGGCGCGGCCGCGCCGCCCCCGGCCGCTTCCCGCCACGGCTGGCCCTGCCGGTACCGCGCGAGGCGCGCGTGGATCCGCTCGGCCAGCGGAAACTCGCCGGCGGCCGCGGCCGCGGCCCCCCCCAGTTCAGCCGCCTCGATGGCGCCGGCGAAGTCTCCCGCGTTGGCGCGGGCCGCGGACAGCGTGTCCCAGACGCCCGCCTGTTTTTCCGGCGGGGCCGCTTGTCGCGCGCGGTCGGCCCAGCGCAACGCTTCTTCGGCCTGCGCGGAACCGTCGGGCGCGGTCGCCAGGAACCAGGCCACGTTGTTCATCGCCTCCCACTGGCGGGGATCTTCCGCCGCGCGGCGATACTCGCGCAGGGCGTCCGCGCGGCGCCCCTGCAGCAGATAGGCGTTGCCCAGCCCGTAGCGCGCGCCGCCGTCGTCCGGCCGTTGCCGCAGCACTTCCGCGAAATGGAATTCCGCCCGGTCCCACTGGCCCTGCTTGCCGAAGTAGGCCCCCAGATTGCCATGCGCCAGCAGGTTGTTTTCCGTGACGGCCAACGCCCGGCCGAACAGGCTTTCGTTGGTCCGCCAGAACGCCGTTTGCCGGCGGGCGCCCAGCGCCAGCGCCAAGACCAGCGCCGCCGCCGCCGTCCCCGCCGCCCGCGGCAGCCATCGCCGTTGCGCGCCGGCCCGGCGAACGATTTCGTCCACGCTCCAGACCGCGGCCAGGATCAAGCCGACGTGGGGCAGATAGGTGTAGCGGTCCGCCCACGATTGCCGCCCGACCTGCACCAGCCCGATCATCGGCACCAGCGTCCCCAGAAACCAGCATCCGCCGAGCGTCCACCACGGCCGCCGCCGCCGCTGCGCGGCGGCGAAGAAGCTCAGCCCCAACACGACGGCGGCCGCCGCCGCGATCCGCCAACCGGCATGGCCGCCGTCCGGATAAGGATAGAGGACCGCCAGCCCCGACGGCCAAACCAGCAGGCGGACGTATTCCGCGTAGGCCACCAGCGCGTTGGCAACGCGCGTGCCCGGCGGCAGCAGATCGAGCGACCCCACCGCGCCGCCGTGCCGCTGCACGAGAAAGGTCGCAACGGACGACGCCAGCGCCAGCGCGAACAACGGTCCTTTTTCCAGAATCAACCGGACGGCCGCGCCCCGCTTCCAGCGGGCCAGCGGCCAAACGTCCAGCAACAACAGCAGGAACGGCAGCGTCACCCACGTCGGCTTGGCCATCAGGCTCAAGGCGAATCCGCCCGCCGTCCAGAGCAACCGCGCCGGCGAACGGCCGGCATAGGCCCACAGCGCCGCCAACCCGAACGTCGCGGCCAGCACGTCCTTGCGTTCCGAAATCCAGACCACGCTTTCCGCCCGCAGCGGATGGACGCACCACAGCGCCGCCACCCACCACGCGAGCGCGCCGCGCCCCGTCAGCCGGCGCAAGACGAAAAACAGCAACCCCGCGTTCATGGCGTGCAGCCAGACGTTGACGGCGTGGTGGGCCCGGGCATCCAGGCCGAACAGTTCGACGTCCGCCATGTGCGCCAACCACGTCAACGGGTGCCAGTTGGCGGCATGGCCGGTCGTGAACGCCCACCGGACGCCGGCGGCCGTCCAGCCGCGGGCCACTGCCGGATTTTCAAACACGTACTGGTCGTCGTCGAAATAGACGAAACCGCATTGCAAAGCCCCGCCGAACGCACCCCAGACCAGAGCCAGAAGCAGCAGGACGGCGGCGGGAGTTTTCCAATCCGGCAGCGGAAGCGGTTTTGCCATGGAGCCGCATTCTCCCCGACGCGTCCGGCGGCGTCAAGAAACCATCCCGGTCTTCTCCGCCTTTCCCCTGTACGCCGCGCGGAAGGTTGCGCTAAGGTATGGACCATGTCGCGCACGCCATTCAACCGTTGCCATCTGCTCGCGGGCCTGGGCCTGCTGTTGCTGGCCCTTTGGCACGGCGGCTCGCTGTGGGCCATCGACCGCGGAATCCGGAACGTGGAAGCCCACGCGACGATGACGCCCCCGACGCCGACGGCGGAAGAGCCCTGGCGGGCCATGCGTTTCTTCGGCGATCCCGACGCCTATTACTGGTTGGCCTACGCCCGGGACCTGCGCGCTTCCGGACATTTCCGGGTGCGCCGCACCGTGGCCGACAACGCGCCGTATGGACGCGAGGTGCATTGGGCCCAGTTGCCCATCTGGAGCCTCGCGGGCCTTTCCGCCCTCTATGAGCGTCTGGGCGGCCTGCCGGCGCCGCTCGCCCTCGAATGGGCCGGCCGCACGCTCATGCCGCTGCTGGGCTTCGTCTTCTTCTCGGCGGTCCTGTGGCTCCTGAAATCGCGCCTGGATCCGCCGGCGCTCCTGCTGGCCGTCCTCGCGATGGCCTGTACGTGCCACTACGAATTCCACCCGTTGCGGCCGGACCACCACGGTTTCCAGATCGCCTTCGCCACGGGTTGCCTGATCTTCCTGCTGCGCGGCGGGCTCGGCTGGGTCCGCCGGGCGGATGGCGGCGGCGCAACAAGCCGTCTGTTGCCCCCGCCCGCCGCCGCCCGCCGCGAATTCGTGGCCGCCGGCGTTTGCGCCGGGTTGGCGCTCTGGCTGGGAGCCACCGTTTTTGCGTTCATCCTGCTGGCCATGGCGGCCGGTTTGGCGCTCAACCTGCTGCTGGCGGGCGGCGAAACTCCCGAACACGCGCGGCCGGAACCGGATTTGTTCCGCTGGTGGGGCGCGACGGGAGCGGCGACGGCGCTCCTGCTGTACGCGGTGGAGTATGCCCCGCACCATTTCGCGATGCGGCTGGAGGTCAACCATCCGCTGTATGCCCTCTGGTTCCTGGGCACGGCCGAATGCCTGCGCGCGCTCGCCCGGTGGAAGACAAACCGCGGCGCCTTTCGTTTCCGGGACGGCTTGTGCGCCGGTCTCGGCTTCTGGGCCGCCGCGAGCTTGCCGCTGCTGGTCTTGTTCGGTCCCGCGGCCTGGTATTTGCCGCGCGCCGCGCTGCTGCTGCGTCTCCACGCCCGCGTCATCACGGAATTCCTGTCGCCTCTGCAACCCAACGCGATCGGAGTTTACCTGCGGGATCCGCTGCTGGCCCAGGGCGTCTTGGCACTGGGCTGTGCGCTGTTCCTGCTGGGTGGCCGCCGGCTCCCGTTCGAGTACCGCGGATTCCTGCGGGTCCTGGCGGTCGCCACCGGCGGCGTTTTCCTGTTGTTTTGCTGGCAGGGCCGCTGGGTGCAATTCCTGCCGCCGTTCTTCCTGCTGCTGGCGGCGGTCGGATTGACGGCCTTGCGCCAACCGAACGCGAGGCTGGCTCCCCGCGCGCGACTCCCGCTGACGGCGCTGCTGACGATCATGCTGCTGCTGCAGACCGCCCAAGCCGCCCGGGTTCACGTGAGATTGGCGAGCCGCATGCTGCGCGTCGAGCAAATGGACGCCCTCTGGAACCGCTACATGCTGCAACGCAACATGCTGTTGCAATTGAAAACCGTCAGCAACGGTCGTCCCTTGCGGCTGGTCCTGCCGGTGGAAATGGCGCCTGCCGCCTACTATTTCGGCGTCGGCGATTCCATCGGATCCCTCTACTGGGAAAATCTCGCCGGTCTGACCGCGGCCTCCGAATTCCTGGCCGCCCCCATGCCGGGAGCACGCGCGCGGGAAATCGCCCGCGAGCGCGCCATCACCCACGTCGTCTCCCTGCGCACGCCCGAAGAGGCCGCCATGAGCTGTTTTTTGCTGGCCGGCCGCGACGACCCTGCGACGACCGCCGCCACGCTGGGCTACGCCATGGCCCAAGGCGGGACGGGATTGCCCGACTGGACCGCGCCGGATTACGATTTGTTGGTGGCGGCATCCCAGCCTTACTACATCTACGTTCCCGGCATCGGCCGTTGGATCACGGAAAAAGCCTCCGGATGGATCTACCGGCTGCAGCCCTGAACGGCTCCGGAAAAAACGTGATGCAACCGCGCGCCGCTGCGGTTAGTATGGACAGCATGAAGCGAATCGGCCAATGGCTGCTGGCGGGCGTTGCGGGAGCTGCGGCATCCGCGTCCGCCGACGTGGCCCGCATCGGCGCGACGACCTATCCCACGCTCCACGCCGCCGTCGCCGCCGCGCCGTCCAATGCCGTGATCGAGCTGATCGGCGACGCCGTCCTGACCAACGTCCTGTCCATTTCCCGACCGGTTGCCATCGCCAGCGACGGCGCCGTCCGGCGCATCGTCCGGACCAACGCGTTCGCGGACGACATGATCTTCGTTCAACCGCCCGGTGCCCTGACGCTGGGCACCGCAGCGGGCAGCGATGCCGCCCCCACGCTGATTCTGGACGGCGGAGCGACCAACGGCGTTGCCGGCGGATTCAGTTGCATCTTCGCCAACAAGGCCGGCGTCGTCGTCCAGCCCGGCGTCGTCCTGCGCAACTACCGGGGCTTCTATGCCCCCTTGTACGGACTGAACGAAACCAACCCGGCCGCCCTTGTGCTGAACGGCGGCCTGTTCCACAACAACGCCTCCACCAACAGTTCCGGCGGAGCGCTTTGCAGCCAAGGCATGGCCGTCTACGTGCGCAACGCCGTTTTCGCCAGCAACGCCGCCCCGCGCGGACGCGGCGGCGCCATCTACGTTGAAAACGCGGTGCTCGCGGCGACCAATCTCGTCGTCCGCGACAACGCCGCCGACGATTACGGCGGCGGCATCATGGGCTACCCGGCCAACGTCATCCTTTCTGGCGGCAGCATCTCGGGCAACTCCGCCATCAACGGGGGCGGCTACGCCAACGGGTACGGAAACCTGATTGCCGACGGCACGACGATCGCCAGCAACCAGGCCTATCACGGGGGCGGCGTGTGGTCCCACACGGGCGCCAACGAATTGCGATCCGCCACGATCCGCGACAACCATGCCGCCGGATATGGCGGCGGTCTGTATTCCACCTCCAGCGGGTATGCGCTATCCAACTGCCTGGTCGTCGGCAACGGAGCGGACAGCTACGGCGGCGGCCTCTACGTCACCCCCACCGCCAACCCGGCGTCGGCCATCGAGATCGTCGCCAGTTCCGTTTCCTCCAACGTCGGACTCTTCGGCGGCGCCATCTATTGCTCCTATGCGTCCCTCGCCGTCGCGGACTCCACGTTCGCGGGCAACCGCGCGGCCGGACCCGGCGGGGCCATTTGGCTCTTCGGCGACGCGGACATCCGCGACGTCCGCATCGCCGCCAACGTGTCGTCGAACGAAGGCGGCGGCATCTTTCACCTCGGCGGCCCCTTGGCCCTTTCGGGCCAGACCCGGTTCGAGGCCAATTCCGCCGCGGCCGGCAACGGTCTCTGGTGCTACAACGGCACCTACGAAGGCAGCAACGCGGTGCTCTCCCTCGCCGGCGGCGTTTCGTTCGCAGGTACCGACGGAATCGCTTTGCACACCAACGAGAACGCGATCTTGCTGGCCGGCGTCTTGGCCGGGCCCGGCACCGTCGCGACGCTGGTCCCGCCCGTCTATTCCAACGGGTTGCCGCTGCTGCGCGACGGATCCGGCCTGTCGTTTTCGCCGACGGCCCGCTACTACGCCAAGTTCGCCGTCGCGCCCCAACCCGCCAGCTCCACCAACTGGTTCGTCGGCACCAACGGCAACCTGGCGGCCGTCCAGCCGCCCGCGCCGCCCGCGCCGCCCGCGGGCCTGCGGGATATCGCGAGGCTGGCCACCGCGTCCAACGCCCTGCGGCTCGACGTCGATTCCGAACTGCTGAAATACGATTTCAGCCTGCAGGCCGCCGATACCGTCACCAACGGCGGATGGAATTTCGAAACCCTCCTCGGCGGCTATGCCGTCGCCACCAACGGCGCCATCGCGCTCGACGCCGCCGGGCCCCGCCGGATGTTCCGCCTGGTCTTTCCATGAGTGCCCGCAGGGCCCCAGCTCCGCGCCCCGCCCCGGTGCCGGCCGCGCCGCCGCCGCCCGCCGTCCGGCGCGCCGCCGGTTGGATCGACGCCGTCGGCGCCGTCCTGATCGCCGTCCACGTCGCCGTCTTCACGCTCCACACCGATCGCTGCGCCCGGGCGCTCGATGCGCGCGTGATCAACGCCGCGCCGGGCTTGACCGCGCCGCGGTTCTTCCTGGACAACGACTCGTATGCCTGGCTCGCCCACGCCCGCGATCTGGCGGAATCCGGCGCCGGACGCCTGCGCCACACGTTCATGGACAACGCCCCCTATGGCCGCCCCATGCACTGGAGCCATCCGCTGCTCTGGGGAATCCGCAGCCTGTCCGCCCTGTTCATGCAAATCAATTCCTGGCCGCTGGCCCGGGCGCTCGATTTGGCCGGAATCTGGATCATGCCCTCGTTCCAATTCGTCGTCTTCACGGGTCTGTTCTGCGCGTTCCGCCGCAAGCTCGGCTGGGGAGCCGCCGGTCTGTTCGTCTGGCTGGGCCTGGCGCTGGAACCGCTCTTTTCCGTGTTCTATCCGCTGAAACCCGACCATCACGGCCTGCAAGTCTATGCGGCGTTCCTCGCTTTCGTCTGCCTGTATTTCGGCGGTTTGGGCTGGACGTCCGAGGCACCCCCGCCGGTTCCTGCCGGCCGCGCGTTTCAGGCGCTTGGTCTTCCCGGCCGCGCCGGCGCCCGAAGGTGGTTCGCGGCGGCCGGCCTGCTGGGTGCGATTTCGCTGTGGCTGGGGGCCACGGTCTGGACCCTGGCGTTCGCCGTCGCGACGGCCGTCGCCGCAACGGTCCTGCCGCCGTTTGCGCCGGCCGCTGGCTCCGGGCGCCGATATGCGCCGGAACTGTGGCGAATCTGGGCCGGCACGGGAATCGCCGCTTCCGCCGGATTCTATCTGCTGGAATACGCGCCTCAGCACCTGCACATGCGCCTGGAAGTCAACCACCCCGTCTATTGGCTGACTTGGCTGGGCGTTGCCGAAAGCCTGATATTCGTCGCGCGGGCGCCGGCTTGGCGCTTCTGGCGCGGACGCGCCGCGCACGAGTGGGCGCTGGTCTTGCCGGCCGCGCTGGCGGCCGCCGCCGCGCCCGCGCTCATCCTGTTCGGACCTGCCGACTGGCACCTGCTGCGCGACCCGGTCACCTACCAGTGGAACGACCGCTTCGTCGCCGAGTTCGAGCCCGGCCTGACGTTCGCCGTTCGAAAAGCGCGGGATTTCATTTGGCCCGCCTTCGGCCTGCTGCCCGTCGCCGTCGGCGCGCTGCTGGGCCGGAAGTCCGTCCGCTTGCCCATCCCGCGCGCGTTCGGGCTCTACGTCCTGCTTTTCGGCTTGCTGTTCCTGCGCCAGCTCCGCTGGCTGCCGTTTTTCATCGTGCCGCTCGCGGCGTTCGCGGTCCTGCTGGTCAACCAGCACCTCGCCGCCGGGAAAAGGTCTTGGCTCGCGCCGGCGCTGGCCGGCGCGCTGCTGCTGAACGCCGCGCTGGCGGTCCGCTCCCGCTGGCAAATCGAAAGTTCCGCCGCGCTGGCCATCGACACCCCGGAAATCTGGGGACGGGCGCTGGCCGCCAAGCACACCGCGTTGCGCATCGGCCTCGCCGCCGGCACCAACGAATGGCGGATGATCGGCACGACCGACGACGCCCCCGCCCTCTACTATTTCACCGGCATTCCGTCCGTCGCTTCGTTCTACTGGGAAAACGTCGCCGGCTGGCAGGCGGAAATCGAATTCTACTGCGATGCGCCCGCCGGCACCCGCGCGCGCGAATTGGCCGCCGAACGCGGTCTGACGCGGGCCTTGGCGCTGCCGGCGCCGGATCGGGAATGCCTGGTTGCCATGCGGGCCGCGGCACACCCGGACCTGCCGCCCACCGCCCCGGCGCTGGCCGACTGCATGGCCCAAACCAACGCCCCGCCGCCGGTTCCCTGGATGCGGCTGGACGAGACGTTTTCCGCCGCCGTATCGGAGCGCATCCTGCTGAGCACTCCGGCCGGCTACTTCCACTTGCAAAAACCCATTGCTTTCTATGCCCTGTCCCCCGCCGCAACGGAACCCGGGACGGCCCCCTGACGGCCGGAACGCAAGCATGGCGCCCCCCACCCATCGCGTTGCTTCCGGACTGGCCATCCTGCTGGGCCTGCTGACGTTCGCTCTCTTCGCGCCGGCCGTGCGCTATGGCTTCACGGACGTGGACGACGTGCTCTACACCCTCGAAACCCCGCCGGTTGCCGGCGGCCTGTCCACCGTCCACGTCCGCTGGGCGTTCACCACCGTCCATGAATCCTGGTACAGCCCGCTGACCTGGATCTCCTTGATGGCCGATTCATCCCTGTTCGGGCCGCGGCCCTTCGGCTATCACCTGACCAACGTCTGGCTCCACGCGGCAAACGCCGCGCTGCTGGCTTGGCTGCTGTACCGACTGCTCGGCCATCCCCTTGCCGCGTTCCTCGCCGCGGCGTTGTGGGCCTTCCATCCGCTGCGCGTGGAATCCGTCGTCTGGATCGCCGAGCGCAAGGACGTGCTCAGCGGCCTGTTCTTCCTGCTGGCAACGGGGGCGTATTTGCGCTTCGCCGAACGTCCCGGACGCCTCCGCATGCTGGCGGTCGGTTTCTGGATGCTGTGCGGACTGCTCTCCAAAACCAGCGTGGTCGTTTTGCCGCCGCTGTTGCTGCTGCTCGACGCCTGGCCGTTGCGGCGCGCGCCGTTCCCGTCGTCCTTCCGCGGCCTGCGGACCTGGCTCCCGCTCGTGCGCGAAAAGCTGCCGCTGTTCGCGCTGGCGCTGGCCGGCGGCCTGCTCACGCTTTTCACCCATCGGCTCGCCCATGCCTACGCGCCGGATTTCTCCATCCCCGCGCGGCTGGCGCTGGTGGCCCCGGCCTACTGGGCCCATCTCGGCCATGTTTTCTGGCCGGCGCACCTGGCCTTGTTCTATCCAACCACGTATCCGTCCGTCCCGGTCGCGCTGGCCGCTTGGGGCGCGCTGGTCCTGCTCGTTTGGGGCGGCTGGCGCCTGCGGCGGATCTGGCCGGCCCTGTCGATCGGCGGCGCCTGGTTTCTGATCGCCCTGCTTCCCATGATCCGCGGCATCCGGTTCGATGAGCAATCGGCCTATCCCGACCGCTACGTCTATCTGCCCGCCATCGGTCTTGCGCTGGTGGTCGCCGGCGCCGATTTGCTCATGGCCCGCTTCCGGCGCGGCCGGATCTGGGCCATCGGCGCGATTTGCGCGCTGGTGGCCGCCGGCGGAATCCGGACGGCGCTCTATCTGCCCGTTTGGCGCAGTCCGGCCACCTTGGCGCCGCATTTGCTGCGCGCGGCGCCCGACCACCCGCTGGCCAACAACGTCTATGGCAAGCTGCTCGCCGCGCAATCCCGTCCCGCCGAAGCCGTTCCCTACTTCCAAAAAGCCATGCCCTGGATTCCCCGAGAGGCCGGCGCCAACTTGGCCACCGCCTGGCTGCACGCCGGCCGCCCCGCCGAAGCGCTGGCCGCGGCCGAGGAACTTTGCGCAGCCCCTCGGCCACCTCCGGACGGATTCTTGCTTCGGGGACTGGCCTTGCTCCAACTCGACCGGACCGCGGAAGCCATCCCGCCTTTGGAACGCGCCGCCGCCGAAATGCCCGCAAACCCTTTGGCGTGGCAGATGCTCTATCGCGCCCACGTGGAAGCCGGCGACGACGTCGCGGCCGCCAAAATCCTTCTGCGCCTGCGCGGGCTGGGCAACAACGATATCCGCGACTTCGACGGACTCGTGCGGACCTACGTCCGCACGTGGCGCCAAGGCAACGCGCGCCTGGCGTGGCCGTTTTTCGCCAACAACTTCAAGCGACGCCCCGACCACGTTCTGCTCCACAATGCCGCCGCCTGGCTGTTGGCCACGACGGACGATCCGCCGGCGCCGCCCGCCGAAGCCGTGCGCCTCGCCCAGATCGCCTTGGCGGCGGCCGGCCAGCCCCATCCCGTCCTGCTCGACACCCTCGCCGCCGCCCAGGCCGCCGCCGGCGATTTCGACGCCGCCGTCCGAACCGCCCGGCAAGCGCTGGCGCTGCTCGCGCCCGGCGACCCGGAAACGCCCGCGCGGCAGGCGGACATGGAACGACGGCTCGCGGGATACCGGGAGCGAAAGCCCTGCCGGGAATTTCCGCGATGAACGGTTGTCGCCCAAGTCCCCGCTGGCTGCTGCTCGGCGCATTCCTGTGGGTTTTCGGCGCGAAACTGCTCGCCATCGATCGCTTCGGCAGTTTCATTCCCTACTGGGACCAGTGGGAAGCCGAAGCGGCTTCCTTGTTTCATCCGCTGGAAAACGGAAATCTGCGCGCCGGACACCTGTTGGCCGCCCACAACGAACACCGCATTCTTTGGACGCGGCTGCTGGGTCTGGCGGAATACCGGCTGAACGGCGGCATTTGGGACCCTCTTTTCCAGCAAACCGTCAATGCCGGCCTGCACGCCTTGGCGTTGACGCTGATCCTGGCCTGGCTGCGCCGGGAATTGCCGCCGGACCGTTTCCGTCCGCTGGTCCTGTTCGCCTTGCTGTTCGCATTGCCCTTCGGCGCGGAAAACACGCTGCTCGGTTTCCAGTCGCAGTTCTATTTCCTCCTGCTGTTCGGTGCGGCCGCCATTCGCGGACTGACCGCGGCGCCGCCGCTGGCACCCCGCTGGTGGCTGGGCGCGCTCGCCTTGGGAGCGGCATTCTTCTCCGTGGCCTCGGGATTCCTGGCCGCGCCGGCCGTGGCCGCCGTCTACGTCTTCCAGATGCTCCGGGACCGGCGGCTCGTTCCGCGGCAGCTCTGCGCGCTGGCGTTGCTGCTGGGTTATGCCGTCGTGGCCTGGCGGTTCACGCCGGTGGTGGCCGGCCATGCCGGCTATCAGGCCGCCGGCCCGCTTGATTTCGCGCGCACGCTGGCCAAAGCCTTGGCGTTTCCCTTCTGCGAAACGCCCCTCCTTGCGCTGTTCATGCAAGGACCCTTGCTCGTGCTCGGGTACCGTCTGCTGCGCCCCGGCGCCGGCCGCGCACAGGCCGCGCCGCCCTGGTTCCTCGCGGGTGCCGCGTTCTGGGTGTGGCTGAACGCCGCCGCCACGGCCTTTGGCCGCGGCGCCGGCGCCCCCGCGCCCGAATCCCGCTACATGGACACGTTGTTCATCGGCGTGCTGCTCAATGCCGCCGCCACGCTGCACGTGTCCGCAACCGGGTGTCCGCGCGGCCTGAAAACCGCCGGACGGATCTGGCTGGCCGTGGCCGCCATCGGTCTCGCCGGAGTTTTCTGGATCCGCACCCGCCCGGTCGTCGTCTGGTCGTCTCAATTGCGGAAAATCGAAGAGGCTCACACCTTGCAGTTCATGCAAGACGGCGATCGGGCCCGTCTGGCCGCGCTCCCGTTCAACGCCATCCCCCATCCCTCGGGCGAACGCCTGGCCGTTCTGCTCGAAAACAAAACGGTGCGCGCCCTGCTGCCGACGCCGCTGCGGGACGCCCTGCCCGCCGTCAAAACCAACGTCTGGTGCTTCCTGGAACGAGGTGCCGCCCCCGACGTGCCGACCCGGCCATTCGAAACCGTCTGGGGCAGCTACGGCCCCGGCGGGCCAGCCTGGACCGGCGAACTCGCGCTGGATTTCGATCCGCCCCGCAAAGGCGGCTTCCTGGAAATCGCCGTGGCCGGCCGTCTTAGTGACC
>ERZ795051.4673-NODE-4673-length-12602-cov-5.717622_pt1 | contig 12602 bp, 6 predicted proteins | sample MGYA00375135_ERZ795051 | MGnify/ENA primary metagenome ERZ795051 (study PRJEB30180, sample SAMN05720222) | activated sludge metagenome | isolation source: Anaerobic digester | place: Japan | collected 2015-05-26 ... | reverse complement strand
CGGCGCGGGCGGCATGGTCTCGGTGACGGGCGGCGTGGTCACGGCGACGGGCGGCGATTCCGGCGCGGGCATTGGCGGCGGCGAGGAAGGCGAAGGCGGCACGGTCACGGTGACGGGCGGCGCGGTCACGGCGAAGGGCGGCGAGTACGGCGCGGGCATTGGCGGCGGCGACCAAGGCGACGGTGGCACGGTGACCGTCAACGGCGGCACGGTCTCCGCGACTGGCGGCTATGGCGGCGCTGGTATCGGCGGCGGGGCGTCGGGTGGTGCAGTCGGCACGGTGACCGTCAGCGGCGGCACGGTTTTTGCGCAAGGCGCCGGCGACGGCTCGGACATCGGGCCGGGCGACTATGGCGCGGCCTCCGGCCTCAACCTCTTCACCGGCGGCACGATCCGCCTGGCCAACTCGCTCGTGAGCCCCAAGCCCTCGAACGGCATGAATCATCCAGTCGCCTGCGCTGTGGTGACGGGTTTCGAGCCTGACGCACCGGTCACGTTCGGTACCCCTGCCGCCGGCCTTCCGGACTACTATGGAACGGACGGCATCTTTGCCGACGCTGTCGGCTGCATCTACCTGTGGCTCCCGGACGGCGACTATACCTTCACGGCGAATGGACGCACCTGCACGGTGAAGGTTAAGGACGGCGTCGGCCCCACCGGCGTGACGGTCAACGGCGAGGAGGTCGCCTTCCGCCCGGCAGGTTCTCCCGGATGGAACTTCGATACGACGAACCGCACACTCGGGCTCTCCGGCGAAGGTCCCTTCACGCTTTCGGGCGCCAATGTGATCGGTGGCGTGCGCGTTGCTGTCTATAGCGGGACCCTCAAAACGGCGGCGGTCACGCTCTCGAACCTGACACTCCGGACGGCGGGTGCCGACCAGTGTGCCTTCGAGTTGGGACTGTTTTCCCGCGTCTCGCTCCGCCTCGCGGGGACGAACGCGCTCGCATCGGGTATGTTCCGTGCGGGCCTTGAAGTCGTGGGGGGGCGGATGCTCTCCATCACCAATGTACCCGGTGACAATACGGCGTTACTCGTCGCGACGGGCGGTCGCTTCGGCGCGGGCATCGGCGGCGGATATGGCGGCACGAACGGCACGATCGTGGTGAAGGGCGGCGCGATCATGGCGACGGGATGCGACGGCGGCGCAGGCATCGGCGGCGGCGACAACGGTGCGGGCGGTACGATCACGGTGAAGGGTGGCGCGGTCACGGCGACGGGTGGCGACGCCGCCGCGGGCATCGGCGGCGGGCTGAAAGGCGATGGCGGCACGATCACGGTGGAGGGCGGCGCGGTCACGGCGACGGGCGGCGACGGCGGCGCGGGCATCGGCGGTGGCCGCTTCGGTGCCGGCGGTACGATCGATATCTCCGGCGGCGCACTCACAGCGACGGGCGGCGACAACGGCGGCGCGGGCATCGGCGGTGGTCGCGACAGTGCCGGCGGCACAGTGACGATTTCCGGCGGTTCGCTCACGGCGACGGGCGGCGACTATGCCGCAGGTGTCGGCGGCGGACGAGGAGGTGCCGGCGGCACGTTCGAAATTTCCGGCGGCACAATCACAGCGACGGGCGGCGTGTATGGCGGTGCGGGTATCGGCGGCGGACGAGAAGGTGTCGGCGGCGCGTTTGCGATTTCCGGTGGTACAATCACGGCGATGGGCGGCTACGGCAGTGCTGGCATCGGCGGCGGACTAGAAAGCGTTGGCGGCACGTTCGAAATTTCCGGCGGCATAATCACGGCGACGGGATGCGACGGCGGCGCGGGCATCGGCGGCGGATGGCGCGGCGCGGGTGACGTGATCGAGATCACCGGCGGCACGGTCTTCGCGCAGGGCACCGGCGGCGGCGCGGACATCGGGCCGGGCGGCAGTGGCGCGGCTTCCGGCTCAAATAGTTTTGCCGGCGGCACAATCCGACTCGCCGGCTCGTCCGTTGCCCCCGCACCTACAAACGGCACGGCTTCGGTCGCCTGCGCGGTGGTGACGGGCTTCGAGCCCGACGCGCTGGTCGTGATCGAGGGGCTTCCCTATGGATACGGCGTGAATGACATCTTCGCCGACGACGTTGGCTGCATCTACTTGTGGCTCCCGGACGGCGTCTACACCTTTACGGCGAACGGACGCGACTGCAAGGTGATGATCCTGAACGGTGTCGGTCCCACCGGTGTGACGGTCAATGGTGAGGAGGTCGCCTTCCCGGCGGTTGCGCCCCCCGTCGGTTGGAACTACGATGCGGCAACCCGTACACTCTCGCTCTCCGGTGCGGGGCCCTTCACACTTTCTGGCGTCAACGTAGTCGGCGGCGTGCGCGTCGTCGTCCCCGAGGGCGTGGCGAACGAGATCACGCTTTCGGATCTGACGCTCCGAATGGCGGGCGATTATCAGTGCGCCTTTGCGCTGGAGACGAACGCCATCGTCTCGCTCTTCCTCGCGGGTTCAAATGTGCTCGGGTCGGGTACATACCGCGCGGGTCTCGAAGTCATGGCGGGGCGGGCGCTTTCCATCACCAATGCTCCCGGTGAAGACGAGGCGGGCGCGCTGACAGCGACAGGCGGTAACCATGCCGCAGGCATCGGTGGCGGTTTCCGCAGGGCGGGGGGCACGGTGATCTTCACCGGCGGCTCCGTAACGGGCATCGGTGGTGGCGGCTCCGCAATGAGCACCGGCGGCGACGGCGGCGCGGGCATCGGCGGCGGCTACGATGGCGCGGGGGGCACGGTGATCTTCACTGGCGGCTCCGTAGCGGGCATCGGCGGCGACGGCGGCGCGGGCATCGGCGGCGGCGACGGTGGCGCGGGCGGTACGGCGATCGTCACCGGCGGACGGATCACGGCGATGGGGGGCGGCAAGCGTAGCGCGGGCATCGGCGGCGGTTACGATGCCGCGGGCGGCACGGTTGAGATCTCCGGCGGCACGGTCTTCGCGCAGGGCAGCGTCGGCGGCGCGGACATCGGGCCGGGCGGCTATGGTACGGCATCTGGCTCGAACATCTTCACCGGCGGTTCGATCTTCCTCGCGAACGACACCATCTTGCCCGCGCCCAGCAACGGCTGGGATCGCGTCTGGTGCGTGACCGTGCCGGACCTCGAACCCGGTGCGGCGATCGTGCTCACGGGACTTGCGGCACACGGATACGGCGTGAATGATCTCTTCGCCGACGACAGTGGCAAACTCTACCTTTGGTTGCCGGATGGCAGTTACATCATCACTGCGGGCGATACCGACTACATGGCCACCGTGGGTGGTGCGGCGACTACGGCCGTCGGCTTTGACGCGCCGGTCTTCGCCACGGACGGCACGGCGCTCGTCTTCAACGGCGCGTTGCTCTCCATCAAAATCACCAACGCCAAAGCCGGCATCATGTACACGCTCTATGCGGCGGACACGCCGGGCGGCCCCTGGGCACTGGTGCAGGTCGTCTTAGCTGAGGAGGACGGCGGTCTTGTCTTCGAGGGCATCAGCGCGACGTCGGCAAAACGCTTCTTCAAGGTGGCGGCCAGTACCGGTTCGCCCCAGTAATCGGCTGAGGCGGGAAGGACACGAGACAAGAGACCTCTTCGTGTCTCGCGTTTCTTGCCCTTCCCGCCTGTACTAGCCGATCGCCGCAAAAAACTGCGATCAACTTCCGATACTCAATTTTCAAACACGCGTCCGACTCACATACCCTTATCACTACCGATTACCCAAAATATCAAAAATATCAAAAAATCTCTTGCTTTACTCCTCTCCTCGTTTTACCATAAACCCGCTTTGTGGCAGGAATCATGTTTGTGTTTCCTCTAGTTTCCGCGTCTCTTGTCTCTCTTCGCCCCTAAACCGGAAGGAACAAGTCGATGAACAAACAGAACTGGATCAGACTTCTCGCCACAGTTGCGGCGACATTCACGGCGGTTACCGCAATCGCTGCCCTTGTCGGGGTGACGGTGAACGGCATCCCGCTCGACTCCAACGGCTCGGATGGTGAGGGCTGGATGTACGCCTCGCCCACGCTCACGCTTTCCGGGGCGGGTCCCTTCATGCTCTCCGGTACGAACATGGTCGGCGCGGTGCGTGTCGTCGTCTCGGAGAACGTGACGAACACGGTCACCCTCTCCAACCTGACGCTCTATGCGAAAGGCAGCGATCAATGCGCCTTCGCACTGGGAGCGAACGCCGACGTGTCGCTCCTCCTCGCGGGGACGAACTGGCTCGCCTCGGGCGCCGGTCGCGCAGGCATCGAAGTCGCGGCGGGACGCTCGCTCTCGATCACCAACGCGCCCGGCGACGACGCGGGGACGCTCCTTGTGACGGGTGGTTCTCGCGGCGCGGGCATTGGTGGCGGCGACCAGGCCGCATGCGGCTTGGTGACGTTCCGCGGTGGCATGGTCACGGCCACGAGCGGCTACCGCAGCGCGGGTGTCGGCGGCGGTGGCACCAGCTCATCCGGTTCCTTCGGCGGCAGCGGCGGTACAGTGCGCATTACTGGCGGTATGCTCGTCGCGACGGCCCCCGATAACGGCGCGGGTATCGGCGGCGGCTACCGCAGTGCAGGAGGCACGGTGGAGATTTCCGGGGGCACAGTCACGGCCGCGTGCAGCCAACACGCCGGCGGCGCGGGCATCGGCGGCGGTGGCGGCACCACCAGTTACTCCGGCGGCAGCGGTGGCACGATAACCATCTCCGGCGGACGGGTGACGGCAACGGGCGGCGGCATCGGCGGCGCGGGCATTGGCGGCGGCTTCAAGGGCGCAGGCGGCACGATCGAGATTTCCGGCGGCATGGTGACGGCGGCGGGGGGGGCAGGTGCCCCCGATGTCGGGCACGGTCTCTACCGCCAGCCTACCACCGAAACGACCCGCTTTACCGGCGGCACGATCCGTTCAGGTGGTGTATCCCCTAGTCCCGTACCCTGCAACACCACCGATGATCCGGTCGCCTGCGCGGTGGTCGCGGGGTTCGAGCCTGATGCGCCGGTCGTCTTCGCTTCCTCCGGCCCGGGCCTTCCGGACTACTACGGAACGAACGACATCTTTGCCGACGACGGCGGCTGCATCTACCTGTGGCTTCCGGAGGGCGACTACGTGCTCACGGCAAATGGGCGCACCTGCACGGCGAAGGTCAAGGACGGCGTGGGATCTTCCGGCGTGACAGTGAATGGCGAAGATGTTGCCTTCGACTCGTTGGTCCAGAATCCCGGCTGGACTTACACATCGTCAACCCGCACACTCGCCCTCGATGGCGCGGGCTCCTTCACGCTCTCAGGCGGCAATGCGCTCGGCGGCGTGCGCGTCGTCGTTCCGGACAGCATCGCCAACACGGTGACCCTCTCAAACCTGACCCTCCGGGTGACCGGCAGTGACCAGTGCGCCTTCGCGTTGGAGACGAACGCCTGTGTCTCGCTCTTCCTCGCGGGGACGAACACGCTCTTTTCCGGCCTCAACCGCGCGGGCATCGAAGTTGCGGCGGGACGGTCGCTCTCGATCACCAACGCGCCCGGCGACGACGCGGGTGCGCTCTTCGTGACGGGCGGTTCCTACGGCGCGGGCATCGGCGGCGGCAACCGTAGCGCAGGCGGCACCGTGGAGATTTTCGGAGGCACGGTCACGGCGGTGGGCGGCCAACGTGGCGCGGGCATCGGCGGCGGCGGCACCAAAGACACGAACTACGACGGCGGTGCGGGCGGCACGGTGCGCGCGCATCGGCGGCGGCACACTCGTCGCGACGGGCAACGAACATGGTGCGGGCATCGGCGGTGGCTACCGCCGCACAGGCGGCACGGTGGAGATTTCCGGGGGCATGATCACGGCGACGGGCGGCAATAACGGTGGCGCGGGTATCGGCGGCGGATGGGACGGTGCGGGTGGCGCGGTCGAAATTACCGGCGGTACGGTCTTTGCGCAGGGTGTCTCCGGCGGCACGGACATCGGGCCAGGCAACTATGGTGCGGCATCCGGCTCGAACACCTTCACCGGCGGCTCGATCCGCCTCGCGAACGGCACCATCGCCCCCGCGCCCAGCAACGGCACGGCGCGTGTCTGGTGCGTGACGGTGCCGGGCCTTGTGCCCGGTGCGACGGTCGTGATCACATCGCTCGATTCCTACGGCGTGAATGACCTCTTCGCCGACGAGAACGGCAATATCTACCTCTGGCTGCCGAACGGTAACCACACCTTCTCCGCGAACGGAGCGCTCTATGTCGCGGCTGTCGAGGATGCGGATGCGATGGCGACAACGTGGCATTTCTACATCGCCGCGTTTGCGCTGGCAGACGGTACAGCCGCGCTCACGCTCGCCAGCCAACTCGATCCCGATGTTTTTGCCACGTGGATCGCCACGGCGACGTTCACGGTTCGGTTCTGCACCAATCTCACGGAAGCCGCCTGGACGTCGTTCCCCGCGCCCGAACGCGACGGTACGACGCTTACCGTGCCGTTTTCCGCGGATCTTCCCAGCGCCTTCCTGCGCGTTCTGACGCAATAAGCGAAAGGGCAAGAAACAAGAGATACGAGACCTCTTCGTGTCTCGCGTCTCTTGCCCTTCCCTTCTGTCACTGGCCGATTATCGCACACAAAAAACCGCTTTGGAATTGCGCGTTGAGCGTCCCGTTGGTACACTGCAACAATCTTTCAAAAGCATAGTGTGCGGTGGTGGTGTCGGGTATGACGGGCGGGGTTTATGCGTAAAGCGAAAATCAGGCGAATTGAGCGGATCGAACATTATCTGATCCGTATTATCCAGCAACCCGGTGCCGATCAGGGCCATCCTTGGGCGATCCGTACGCTGTTGAGGCTGCTCAAGGGGATTTCCCATGTATTCAAGAGCGTGGTGCTGACGCGGCTCTTCCTTTATGAGATCGGTATCCTCCGCCGCTATCCGCTGGGGTGCCAGGTGATCAGCGTCGGCAATATTACCGCAGGCGGTACGGGCAAGACGCCGGTGGTGGAGATTTTCGCGCGTGAACTGCAAAAATCGGGGCGCAAGGTTGCGGTCCTCAGCCGCGGTTACCGCAAAAAAGAACTGCCTTGGTATCAGCGCATTTTCCGTGAGGCGATCGAGCCTCCGCGCGTGGTGAGCGACGGTAAGCGGTTGTTGCTCGACAGTGAGATGGGGGGGGACGAGCCTTACATGCTGGCCAGCAACTTGCCGGGGGTCGTGGTACTGGTCGATAAAAACCGGGTGAAGAGCGGCCGCTACGCCGTCAAGCACTTCGGCTGCGACACGCTGATTCTGGATGACGGCTTTCAATATCAAAAGCTGCGCCACCGGCTGGAGATTGTGCTGGTCGACAAGACCAATCCTTTCGGTAACACCCATATGCTGCCGCGCGGCGTGCTGCGCGAGCCGATCCGCAACCTCAAGCGCGCGGACTTCATTTTCATCACCAAGTCGGATGGCAACTCTGAAGCGTTACGTCAGCAAATCCGTGAGTTAAACGACCACGCGGAGATCATTGAGTGCTGCCACCAGCCGCGTTACCTGCAGAATGTCTACACGGCGGAACGGGTGCCGCTGGACTGGCTCAAGGGACGCACGGTCACCTCGCTCTCGGGTATCGCGGTGCCGCAGAGTTTTGAAAATTCGCTGCGCCTGATGGGGGCACGCGTGATTCATTGCGAGCGCTATGCCGACCACCACCGCTACCACGCGCAGGAGATTATCGACGCGGTGAACCGCGCGGCCGACCTGCACGCCGACGCGCTGATGACGACAGAGAAGGACGCGGTACGCTTCCCGCGGTTGGAGACTACGCCGGTGCCCGTCTTTTATGTGCGTGTAGAGATCAAACTGCTAGACGGCGCGGAAAACTTCCACGATGCGGTGGAGCATATCTGCTTCCGCAAGGGAGGGGCGAAACGGGCTGCGTCGGCCGAGGAGGAACGCCCGTGAGCGCCGCACAGGAGCCTGCCCCGCGTGTATTGCGGTCAGTCTCGGTCGTGAGCCTGATGACGGCGGTCAGCCGCGTGCTGGGACTGGTGCGCGAGATCGTGATGGCGTATTTTTTCGGTACGTCGGCGCTCAAGTCCGCTTTTGATCTGGCCTTCATCGTTCCGAACCTGTTCCGCCGCCTGTTCGGCGAGGGGGCGCTGTCGAGCGCGTTCGTCCCGGTCTTCAGCGAGTCGCTGGTAAAGGAGGGGCGCGACAGCGCGTTGCGGTTTGCGGTGCGCGTGATCAGCCTGCTGGTGGTGGTATTGGGTGCGGTGACTCTTTTCGGGATCTTGCTGACGTGGCCGCTGGCGCGCCTGCTGCCGCCCGATAGCCGCTGGCTGATCCCTTTGCCGATGTTGCGCATCATGCTGCCTTATGCTCTGCTGATCTGCGTTGCGGCGTTGCTCTCGGGCATGCTGAACACGTTCGGACGCTTTGCGATCTCCTCGCTGACGCCGTTCCTGCTGAATCTAATATGGATCGTGACGCTCTGCGTGGCGTGTCCGTTGTTGCGCGGTCTGCCGGAGAAACAGATCATTGTGCTGAGCTGGGCGATTCTGGCCGCCGGACTGGCGCAGGTGCTGTTCCAACTGCCGGCGCTTGCCCGTGAGGGGTTCCGCTTCAAGCTACAGTTTCGCGCACTGCTGTCCGATCCCAAGCTGCGTCGCGTGCTGGGGCTGATGGCACCGGCGGCGCTGGGTATCGGCGTCATCCAAATCAATGTGTGTCTCGATAAGCTGCTGGCGTTTTGGGCTGATCCTGCTGCACCGGCGGCACTGGAGTATGCGGAGCGGATTGTGTATCTGCCGCTGGGTATGTTCGGTACGGCGTTCATGACTGTGCTGCTGCCGACCTTCTCGCGTCAGGCCGCGACCGGCGACACCGCGCTGATGCGCGAGACGCTCGAACGCGCTATCCGCAATCTGGCCGTGATTATGGCACCGTGTTCCGCCGCACTGCTGGTTTTGGCGTTGCCGCTGATCTCGCTGATTTATAACATCAAGGGCGGACGTTTTGACGAGACCTCGGCAATGCTCAGTGCGCGGGCGCTGGCCGCTTATGCACCGGGCTTGCTGGTGTTCAGCTTGCAAAAGGCGTTGACGCCTGTCTTTTATGGCTTGCAGGATCTCAAAACACCGGTGCGTGTGAGCATGGTGGGTCTGGTGTTGAATGTGACGATGAATGTGTCGAGCGTGATTTGGTTGCCGCACGGCTGGAAGCATGTCGGCATCGCGGGATCGACCGTGCTCACCAGTCTGACAAACGGAACCATGCTCGCGGTGCTGTTGCGGCGGCGCGGGGACTTTCTGCGGGTGGCGGGGTTCGCCGGTGCCGTGGTGCGCGCGATGCTTTGCGCGGCGGTGATGGCGGTTGCCGCGCTGTCTGCGTACACGTTGTGTCGGTATCTGCTGGGGCAGGGGGAGGAGGGCCTGACCAAGGGGGCTGAGATCGTGGCGATGGCGGTCACCGTCGTAACCGGCGTGGTCGTATACGTCGGTGCCATGGCCATTGTGAGCCGCAACGAATTACGCGAGATGCTCGGTGATGTGTGGCGGCGCAAGACAAAGAAGGGGGCGTGAGATGGAACCGAAACGGATCGTGGTAGCATGCGGCGGAACCGGGGGGCATGTGTTTCCCGGACTGACGGTGGCACAGGAGCTAAAACGGCGCGGACACGAGGTGGAGGTCTGGCTGTCCGGCCGGGACATCGAAAACGCTGCGCTACATGGCTGGGACGGTGCGGTGTTCGCGACCGGTGCGCACCAACTCAGGTTGCGTACGGTACCGGCTCTCGTGCGCTCGTTCTGGACGTGCCTGGGTGGCGTAAGGCGGTTCCGTCCCGACGCGATGCTGGCCATGGGCAGCTACTCCAGCCTGCCGCCTGTGCTGGCCGCGCGTCTGCGGAGAGTGCCGGTCGTGCTGCACGAGGCCAACGCTGTGCCGGGCAAGGCGGTTGACTTCCTTTCGCGGTATGCGGAGATGACCGCGATCAGTTTTGAGGAGACGAAGCAATGGTTGCCGGGACGTGCCACGCGGCACACGGGGTTGCCGGTACGTGCTGATTTGGCGGGACAGCCGCGCTTCAGCGAGATTCCCGAGGGGGCCTTTACCGTACTGGTGACCGGCGGTAGCCAGGGCGCGCAGAAGATCAACGCACTGGCCTCGCAGGCCATGTGTCTGCTGAAGCAGTCGGGCGCGGAACGGCTCTTTGTGATCCATCAGTGTGGTGCGGCGGATGAGGAGCGTATTCGCGGGACCTATGCGGCAGCGGGGGTGCCTGCCATGACGCTAGCCTTCATTGCGGAGATGGGGCGTGCTTACGCATCAGCCGATCTGGTGATCTGCCGCGCTGGTGCCTCGACCTGCTTTGAACTGTGTTTGCTGGGTAAGGCGGCGCTCTTGATTCCATTGCCCACTGCGGTGCGCGATCACCAACAGGCCAATGCCACGGCGTTGGCACGCTCTCATGGTGCGGACGTGGGCATCCAAAAGGAACTGACCGGACGTTCGCTGATGCGTTATGTGAAAAACAAGATGGAGAACCCCGTGCTACTGAAGCGCATGAGCCAAGCGATTCGCGCTCTGGCCATGCCGGATGCAGTCGTGCACGTGGCCGATGTGATGGAGGAAGTGACGGGGTAAACGCCGCTGGCGCGGCGTTTTGGTTTCGGGGTTTTAACTCAGAGGCGCAGGTTTTTTTGGGGGTGAGAGTGTGAAAACGGGCAGGAAGATGGGCGCCGGGCGCGCAAGGGGCATGCAATGGCGGGACCGCGCGGGGAGAGCCCAAAAAAGCGCCCGAAATGCTGTGAATGGTCACGGGCGGGGCGCGGCTGCGTGGTGCAAGGTTTTAACCTCATCTTTGTGACCACTTGGTGGTCACAAAAAGTTGGACAACGAAGGGACGGGTAATTTGAAGCGCCCTATTCTCACTGACCTACTGCCCACTGCCCTATTACCTCTCACCTATTACCTCTTACTCCTTACTTCTTACTTCTCCTGCGTTTTTTTCGTTTCCATCATCTGGGTGGCGAAGATCTGAAAGAAAACCTCTTGCAGGACGGCCCGGCCTTCGCGGTTGAGGCGTTGCAAGGCGGCGATTTCATTGGCTTGCACACGTAGTGAGGCAATCAGCGTGCGGTCATTGCGTATGACCCCGAAAAGTGCGCCGTCGCCGCCGCGTGGCAGCAGCCGCGCCTGCTCGGGCTTGATTTCCGGCATGATCGTGACCGTGTGTCGTATCAGTTCCGCCGCACGCAGGAGTCCCCCGAAGGCCAGATCCGGAGACAACGCCGGATCCTGTCCGCCGATCCGCCGATTGAGCGGCAGCGGTCGTTCGGTAAACGAGGCAGGCGGCAACTGCTCGTCGATCGCACCTTCGGGGCCGAGCACGACAACGCAGTAGCCGTTGTGGACGGCGCATTCCAGCACGGCGCGTTTCAAAAGCAGCGACAGCAGAATGTGGCTGACTGAGGGTGAAGCGGTCGTCGGGGGTGTCGCTTCCTGCGATTTCTTCGGTGGTGTTGGTTGTTGCGGTATGACCGCATACGTCTCGATGGTCGTCCCTCCCGATTCGCGCTGGTGCAGGTGTTTGAATGCGACGCCGTTTGTGGTGTTGTCGGTGTCAGCAAGCGATCGGATCGCGCTTCGGGCCGCCTCCTGATCTTTGAGCGGCAGGAGTTGCACCCAGCAGAGCCCTTTGCCGTTGCGGGTCGGTACGATATAGTCCAAGCGGTCGCCCGCCACGGCTTGCGGTGCTAGGCGACCAGCGGTCGGTGCGTAAAGTCGGTGACGCCGCTTGCCCAAGAAGGGCGTCCAAAGACTGGGTCGGTCGGCGGCACCGAGCGACATGAAGAATGCGTTATCCGGCACCGCGTGCCAGAGCGGCTCAGAAGGCGCTCGCCACGAAGCGAGCAGCGCGTCAAGCTCCGAGCCTTGCCTGGCGGTGGCGCGCAGGGTAAGCCCCAGCGCCGCGCCCTCCAGCGTGAACGAGAACGAAAGGCTCTCGCACTCGCGCAGCAATTGGTCGAGATCGACGGTCTCCGCCGCCTGCGCACTGCGCGCGCCGGTCAGATCCGCTATGCGCTGTGGATTGACCAGAATGCGGAAGGTTCCCGGCAGGCTCTGCGCCGGTGCTTCGAGGAACTTCGCGCGATTCTGCCAGCCCCATGTCAGCGCAGGGAGCGAAACCGAGGTGAACAGATAACGGTCCGCCACCGCCACCGCCACGCGCGGGGCGCGGTTTGTGTCGGAGGGCGCTTCGTAGAGCGTGAAAGCGCCTTGCGTCTTGTGTTGCCCATAGGCTGCCGCGAAGGCTTGGCGGATCAGTGTGCCGTCGTCGGCCAAGGGAATGATAGCCACGCTCGCGGGATTGTCGGGCGCGAGCGGGGTGTCGGGATCGACCGACTGCACGATTCTAAGAGGCGCTGCGACTGCGATACCGACTTGCGCAGGCAGCAGCAGTGCCTGATCGAGGCGGGCGCGGACCTGCTCCTGCACCAACGGTAGATCAGCAACACGGCCGAACGCGGCAGTGCTGTAGTGGATGTTGCGGATGCTGTCCGCCTCCAGGATGCCGACAAACAGACGCTCCGCCCGGCCGGAGAGGGCGGCCAGCAAGATGAGACTCGCGATCAAACGATGGGTAGACATGGCGGATGCTCCTGTTTTAACGTCGGCGTCTGGGTTGGGGGCGGTA
>ERZ795051.4666-NODE-4666-length-12621-cov-4.610616_pt1 | contig 12621 bp, 16 predicted proteins | sample MGYA00375135_ERZ795051 | MGnify/ENA primary metagenome ERZ795051 (study PRJEB30180, sample SAMN05720222) | activated sludge metagenome | isolation source: Anaerobic digester | place: Japan | collected 2015-05-26 ... | reverse complement strand
ATCTTGATTAAAGACCAATCATCACAAGCTGAAAATGGTATTTATACAGTAAATGCTTCTGGAGCCCCTACTCGTTCTACCGATATGAATGACTGGACAGAAGTTCCCGGTGCATTTGTTGCAGTAGAAGAGGGTACCTCTAATGCAGATACTGTTTGGCTTTGTACCTCTAATCAAGGTGGTACTTTAGGAACAACAGCTATTACTTGGCAACAAATTCCTACTTCAGCAGGTTTATCTAACACAAACTTTGTTGATAAAGAAATCCCAACAGGTGCTATAAATGGTGCAAATACAGCATTTACATTAGCAAACAGTCCAGTAGCTGGTTCTGAACACGTATATTTAAATGGTATATTACAGGAAAGTGGTGCAGGAAATGACTACACTATTTCTGGTGCAAACATAACAATGCTTACTGCACCATTAACTGGTGAAAAGTTAAGAGTGAGTTATAGAAAATAATAATCGATGCCTGAAACAAAAGTAGCAGATAGACAGTTATTTACATCTCCCGGTGGAGGAGGTTTACCTGCTGGAAATAATGGTGAGGTACAATTCAATGATAGTGGTGCTTTTGGTGGTGCTGCTAATGTTGAGATTGATGGAGGTAATTTAAAACTCGTTTCTACCTCTGACCCTTCAGCACCTACAGGAGGATTATTATTATACTCCAAATCAGTAGCAGGAAGACATCTCCCAAAGATTATTGGGCCTGCTGGAATAGATACTATTCTACAAGTAGGTTTACATGGTAATTCTGTTTTTATGGTTGCCCCTTCATCTGGTACTACAACACCCACAGTATGGGGAGGAACTTTAAATACTACAGCTACTATATCGTTGCAGTTTACAACAGGTTCATCTAACAAATGGCAGTCTACTTCCAGAAAAAGATTTCAAACATCTACAACTGCAGGTAACGCTTCTGGTATGAGGACAGCTTATACCCAATGGTTTAGAGGTAATGCTGCTGGATTTGGTGGATTCTTTTTTAGATGTCAATTAGGTGCACAAATCAACTTGAATGGTGGTCAGAAGTTTGTAGGTTTATGTGCATCAACTGGTGTTTTAGCAGGAGAACCCTCTGCGCTAACTAATATGTGTGGAATGGGTTATGATTCTACAGATGCAAGTACTGGTAACTGGTTCTTTATGAGAAACGATGGTTCAGGTACTGCCACAAAAGTGGATTTGGGTGTTAATGCAGCAAGAGGAACAACCCAAGGATGGGATTTGATAATGTTTATGGCACCTAATGGTTCTAATTTATATGTAAGAATAGTCAATATTTCTACAGATACAGTAGTATTAGATACAAGTTATAATACAGACCTTCCTGCTGTGAATACTGGTATGGCATTTAAAGCGGATGTTAGGAATGGAGCAGTTGCTGCTGCAGATAATTTGGAGATAGCAAAGGTTTATATAGAAACCGATTATTAATATTTACTTTGTAAACATGAAAAAAGTTCAAAACTGTGTAGTTGAAAACTGTATTCCTACTCCTTCTTCTTGTGTAGAATGGAATGGAGGGTCAATTGACTATCTAGGAATATGTGATGGAGACTCGCTTAATACTTTGATTTGGGAAATAATCACAAAACTGCAGGATATTGCAGGTGAAGATTTGTCCCAATTCGATATAGATGCTTTACTGGATATCTGTAATCAGCAAGCTCCAAATGAGATTACTATTATCTCAATTCTTAATTTACTTAAGAATAATCAGGTATGTCTAAAAGACTATATAGATAACCTAAACGATAGGTTAAATGAGTTATTCTCAGAAAGTCAGGTAAACGTAAACTTAAAGTGTTATGCTGAATTTGACAATCTTGGTAACCCACTTTCTATTACAAGAGAGCAGTTAGACCAGTTAGTTATTGATAATCTCTGCAATCACAAAGACAGAATTGAGACTCTTGAGGGAAAAGTGGTATCACTTCAATCTCAGATAGACAATATAGATATAAATCCAGCAGTAGATGAACCAGAGTTTGCTACATGTATAGATGCAGCTATTAAGCCAACTTCTGGACAAACAGTCTCTATTGCAAATGCTTTATGTGACTTAAGAGATGCAACTGGTGATGAAACAGATATTACATCTGCTTTGGGCAGCACTCCTGCAGATATGAATGCAGAGTTTGGATTGCTTCCCGGTTGGATAGTTAATCCTCAAAACTGGGCAGAAAACTATAATAATCTTCTTATAGCATTTGGTAATGTTTGGCAGAGAGTTAAGACAATAGAAATGACATGTTGTGCACTTTCTTGTGAAGATATCAAGCTTGGATTCAGTGCTGTATACAACGAAGATGGAGATGGAATAATCATCAGCTTTACTTACGGTGCTGGTACAGTTATTCCTGCCGGATTTACTGACGGAGGAAGTTATGGTACAATAACTGATATAGACGGAAATGTTGTTGACTTTAACATAACTATAGGAAATAACTCACAGGAAGAGGTAATTATAGCTGGATTAAATACTACAGGAGAGCTTACTATCAGTATTACAGCAATTCTCGGAACAGGTTCACTTACTTGTCAGAAGTGTCTTTCTAAGAAAGTTAATAAAGCTTCTTGTAACTATTGTGAAATTTGTGCAACTGGTGCAGAAGGTTCTTCAGTTGTTATTGTGTATGAGTCATCTAAGACATCATCTATAATAGAAAATGCAGCAGCACTTTCTACAACTACAACAACATCTTCTACAACAACTACAACAACAGCTGCACCATAAATAAACTAACATGGCAACACCTAGTACATCGTCTTATAAAACAGCAGTATTAAAACCGGGAGAGTGTATAATTCTTCCAGAAGGGGCAACTATTTCATCTGTGATACTCGATGGAGCAGCATCTGTTACATCTACTTGCGGAGAACTTCCAACGCCATCTACATATAAATGTGGTTATTTCTTTATTATATTAGATGCAGATGATAATGCTGGACATTCTATGGATATGGATACAAAGTATGTATCAATTAAAGTCGGAGGAAATACATATCTTATAAATGAGCCAATTTTATATGGAGATGCAAATTCTCCAACTCCAACATCTGTTGCTACCTTAAATGTTCATATTACAGACTTAGTATTATTTGAATTCAAAGCTGTAACAGAGAATGAGGTTACATCTAGAACTCATATTCATTTATACTTTAAGGTACCGGAGATTCTATTTGATACAGTAGAATTGAAGATAGATAATAGAGGCGTTGGTAGCTATATGTATCTGAAACCACTAGTAGAAACATGTGATAATTATCCAACCCCTGCATAATTTTTAACGAATAAAATAAAATAAAATGGCTTGTCCTGAAGTAAATCCTTGCGACCCTTGTAATGAATATGATAACTGTGGTTGTCTTAATCCTACTACATTTGGGTGCGTAACAACAAATAAAGCAAGAGAGTGCATTGGCACTGTATCTGGAGAGGACGGAGAAAGCGTTCTTGATAAGATAGAGGAAAAGGTATGTAATATTGGAAAAGTTATCATTGATGATAATGATACTTGTCCTGAAGGTCTTTTTGATAAACTAGAAGCTGGTCTTAATATATCTTTAACACAATCAGGTACTGGATGTGATAAAAAGATAAGAATTGATGCTACTGAAGGTGGTGTTCCAGTAGACGTAAATGTAAAAATATCTACAGATGACACAACAAGTGGATATCTATATGATAAAATACAAACAGGAACATATCTCACAAAATCAATAGTATCACCTGCGGGTAATGAAAAGCTAAGATTAGATGTAGTACCATCTACTTTGATTTCATCTGATTTAGGAAATCAACTTGGTTTAGGTGGAGATGGAAAATTAGTTACCCTATATACTGCCCCTGATGGTAGTGAGACGCAGTTAATTGCTGGTACAGGTACCACTGTTAGTGGTTCTGGTACATTAGTTGACCCATATATAGTATCAACTAATGCATCTATTCAGGTAGCTCGTCCATGCTTTGATGGTATTTGGAGAAATATTACACTTGTAGCAACAGGTAATCCTAGTGTTACATACATGTCTGGTGCTCCTCAATATCGTTATCGTTTTGACGGAACTATTGAGTTCAGAGGCTCTGCTACATATCAAGTAGCTTTTGGTAATAATGTATCTGCATCCAGAAAGTTCACAATTACAGCTGGTAATATACCAACTACATGTTTGACTCTTGGTGAACAAGCTGGTACAATTGATTTAAAATCAATCACTTATATAGAAAGTGCAGGTCAGATGTACAATTATATCATAAGAAAAGCTACTCAGAATATAGTACTGGAATTCCAGTCTTCATTTACTGCAGCTACAAACAAAACAATAGTAGTAAACTTTGAAGGAGCTGTAAGTCATCCCCTAATATAATTTGGACTTCAAATATAAAACCTCGGTTGTTGGTTCTCCGAGCATGTTTTAAGGGGATATGTCTATATCCCCTTTTATTTTTAACTCTTAAAACTTAATTATATGAAAAAGCTTTACGGTGGTGGTTGTGGATGTGGAGGTAAAAAATAATTCCACATTTCTAAAGAAAAATTTGGTTAGTAAAATAATTTGTCGTATATTTGCTATATGAAATTACAACGTACACATACACAGTGGTTTACCTGCCCCCAGTGCCCATGCACAGGAGAGGGGTGTTGTGTATGTATACTAAACTAAAAACAGTCAGAGGTATAAATATACAACCCCATCCCAAAAAGATGGGGTTTTCTTTTTCGAGTGGTAGTTCAGTTGGTAGAATGCGTGCTTTAGAAAAGTAGTTGAGAAAATAAATTTGGAAATCCAAAACTTTTTTCTTAACTTTGTGATATGAAAACCTTAATACTATGTAGCCATTGCGGAAATTCTTTTGAAGCAGAAAACAAATATATTAATTATAGTAAGAAAAAAGGATGGAATTTATATTGCTCGGAGAATTGTAAATTTGCAGGAAAGAAAAAATCTGAGGTATGTAATTGTCATACCTGTGGAAAATCTGTGATTAAAACACCATCCTCTAAAAAGAGGTCAATAAGTGGAAAGGTTTTCTGCAGTAGAAAATGTTCTACAATATTTACTAATTCTGAATATAAAACAGGAGAAAGGCATCCTAATTATAATAATGGATTATCTTCTTATAGACAAAGAAAATTAAGAAGTGGCAATAACAAGTGCGAAGATTGTGGAAACTCTGATATAAGAGTATTAGAGGTTCACCATAGAGATGAAAATAGAAAGAATAACTCTCTTGAAAATTTAGCAATTCTTTGTGCTAATTGTCACAGAATAAGACATTTCGAGAATGTGGTGTAATGGTAGCACTCTAAGTTTGGGACTTAGGAGAGCCGTTCGAATCGGACATTTTCGACTGAGTGGTTCGAGTCCAGTCCACTCGACACAAGCCTGAGTAGCTTTAACTGGTAGAGCAGCTGCCTTGTAAGCAGACGGTTGCAGGTTCGAGTCCTGTCTTAGGCTCATATCAAGTGTGTGGATATAATAAATGTCTTAGGTCATTAGAGTTTCATCATCTAGACCCTTTACAAAAAGATTTTACAATATCTGGAAATCTCAAAAGAATTAAGAGAGAAAAAGTAATAAAAGAGCTAGAAAAATGCATATTAGTATGTTCTAACTGTCATGGAGAAATACATGATGGATTAATAAGAGTAGATACCAGAGAGGATTAATGGCTCAGACTGCAAATCTGTTGATTTCGGGAGTTCGAATCTCCCTCTACTCTCATAATGGTAAGTTAGCAAAGATGGTCTATGCGGAGGACTGAAAATCCTTAGATAGTGGTTCGATACCACTACTTACCACAACATACGGGTGCTCAAGGCTGGCGTGATAAACCGTCTCCAAAACGGTGACTTGGGGAATCGTTCTCTCCCACCCGTGCATATTTCCAAGTAGGATAATGGTATTCCGTCAGATTTTGGCTCTGAAAATTCTAGGTTCGACCCCTAGCTTGGAAACTGGTGTCTATAGCTTAACTGGATAGAGCCCCTGATTGTGGCTCAGGGTTGTGCCGATTCGAGTTCGGTTAGACACCCCACTGCTCCCATAGCTTAACTGAATAAAGCATTTGGCTACGGACCAAAAGACTAAAGGTTTGAATCCTTTTGGGAGTACATTAACAATTTATTAGGATATATATGTCGTATATTTGTGTATGCAATTCAATCCAAACTCAAACGAATATCTTAGTAAATTTGAACCTAAGACATGGGATGAAATAAAAGAACAACCATCTCATGATAATATATGGGTAAAAGACCCAGAAAAGCTTCTTAAACTTGAGAATGTGATGGGGGTATGGTCTCAACTTCAAGAGCCATCTAGGCAGATAACCCTAATGACAGGTAGGGGTGGAATGGAACTCATTCAGAAGGCAATGAAAGAAATGTTTGAAAAAGAGCAAGAAAAATTTGGAAATTAGAAAATTAGTTCGTATATTTGTATTCGTAAAAACATTAAACAGCAGATGTACTTATTTTATATGATAGCGGATAATGGAGATGTGAGAGGCATTGAGAAAAATGGCTCCGGGTTTCCTATGTCTGTTGTCTAAGTAGAAACAAATACCAACTGATTAGAAGCCCGGAGCCCATAAAAGGGCTCCTTTTTTATTTATGGAAATTTGGAAATCAATACCTATCAAAGAACTTGAAAACTATGAAATTTCTGACATGGGAAATGTTAGACATCGAAAGCATCTTAAGAAAATTAAGTTTGGTAATATCAGAGGTCATCTGACCTTTAGATATAAACCGGGTAATATGCCCTTGTAGCTTGAAGGCCAAGCAATAGACTTTTAATCTATGGTCCTCAGTTCGATTCTGAGCAGGGGCACAAAAAATAAACGTCGAAGGACAATTATGAAAAATAATGACAAAAAATCAGCTCAATTAGGCATGCCGCATGGTACTGCTAGTGGAAGATTACGCAAAAGTATAATCTTCAAATTATTGAAAGAATCAGTCCAGAATTTCTGTTTCCAATGTGGAGGAGAGATAGAGTCAGAAAAGGAGTTAAGTATTGAACATAAAATTCCATACTTAGATTCAGAAGACCCCAAAAAACTATTCTTCGATTTGGATAATATAGCTTTCTCACATCTTGAATGTAATGTAGGTGCAGCTAGAAGAAAACCACAGAGTCACCCATCTGTAAAATCTTATGATAGAGGATGTAGGTGTAAAGAATGTACAATGTTAGCAACACAAAAGGTTGCAGCTACAAGAAAGAGAAGAAAGCAAAGAGATGCTCTCAAAGCTCATGTGGAAGAAGCTACCGGCTCTTAACCGGAAGGATGTGAGTTCGAACCTCACTGGGAGCACATATAGAGGATTAGCTCAGTTGGAAGAGCTTCGGTGTTACATACCGAGTATGCACCTGTTCGAATCGGGTATCCTCTACCATGTCCTTGTAGCTCAACTGGATAGAGCACTTGCCTTCTAAGCAAGGGGTTATAAGTTCGAATCTTATCAGGGATACAGGTCAGTTACCCTTCTGTGTGGAGTTAAAAAGGGAAAAAGGACGATTAGCTCAGAGGCAGAGCGGTATCCTGTTAAGATACGGGTCGGGATTTCGAAATTCCCATCGTCCTCATATTGAGGGATGCAGCAGTGGTAGCTGGCAGGTCTCATAAGCCTCGCAGTCGTGGGTTCGAGTCCCACTCCCTCAACAAAATTTGGTCATTATTTATAATCTCCATACATTTGTATATGGAAAGATATTTTCGGACAGAGGATGGTAAGATGGTAAATGTCATAGAACACACTTTGGAGCAAATAGAAAAGTGGCCAAATCTTAAAATCTATATAGCAACTGATAGTCAGGATTCAGGAAAAGAATCAAAGTATGCTACAGTAGTTGTATATAGATATGGAACAAGAGGAGCACACTATATTTACTTCAAGGATGCAGTTCCAAGAAGAGATATGTTTACTCGTCTTTATGATGAAGCTGTTCGTACAATAGAGACTGCTCAAATGATTGATAGTGAGATACCTGTATCATTTGCAGCTCTTGAGTTTGACTACAATACTTTACCTAAATGGGCAAGTAATAAGCTTGTATCCTCAATAAGAGGATGGGTAAAGGGATTAAATTATAACTTTGTATTTAAGAATACAGGAAATGACATCATGATAGCTGCAAAGGCAGCAGACCATGTATGTAGAAGGTAAGCAGTAGTAGTGCTAATGGTAACACGCCAGCCTTCCACGCTGGATTTGAGAGTTCGAGTCTCTTCTACTGCTCATAAGCCCGAAGTACAAGGGAACGAAGATAGAGTAACTCCTCTGGAAACATGAAACTCTCTAAATCGTAGGTTAGCACAGTTTGAAGGTCTGGGGATATTGTTTAAAACCTTCAATTGCAGCAATAGCTCAATTGGTAGAGCGTGACCTTGCCAAGGTTAAGGTTGCAGGTTCGAGACCTGTTTGCTGCTCATATGCTCCTGTGGACAAGTTGGTTAAGTCACTTGCCTTTCACGCAAGTCATCGTGGGTTCGAGCCCCATCAGGAGTACATAAGGAACCATGGTCGAATTGGTTACGATTCCACCCTGTCACGGTGCGAGATTGCGGGTTCGAGTCCCGTTGGTTCCGCCAATCAACTGCATACAACCAGAGCATGACTTGGATGGTGATGAGGGGTCCAGTTGATATACGCTCCCATAGCTTAATGGTGAAAGCAGAAGTCTTATACACTTAAGAGTTCCAGTTCGAGTCTGGATGGGAGTACATACGCTCATATAGTTTAATTGGTTAAAGCACCTGTCTGATACGCAGGGGAGTCCAAGTTCGAGTCTTGGTATGAGTACATGGGAAACTATAATTTCAAGCAAGACTTGAAAGCTTCAGAGATATCAGAAAATAAGGTTTGTGATTATCTAAGAAGCAGAGGGTGTGAGAATATACACACCAACAATAATTATAAATACGATATATCTTTTGAAAAAGATGGTAAGACCTACCTTCTAGAAGTTAAAGAGGATATGCAATTTCAGAAGACTGGAAATGTAGCAATAGAGCTACAGAGTAGAGGAAAAGCTTCTGGTATATGTACCTCAGAATCACATATATGGTGCTACCTTTTAGGAGAAGAAATGTGGTTTGCTAAGACACCAGATATCCGTTTATTCCTTATCCAACATTGGGATAGATTTAGACGTGTAAATGGAGGGGATGAGGGTACTTCCTTAGTAGCTTTAGTTAAACTATCTGATTTTAAGGATATATTCAAATTGGGGTTGAAGTTCTAGTGGATGAACACGAGCTTTGCAAGCTTGAGGAGTAAAAATACTTTGGGAAAAGTTTGGTTATTCCGCAAATATTTCGTATATTGTACCTATGAGAAAGAAAGTACAGACGGAATGTTTTAAGTGCAAAAAGGTTTTTCAGAAAGATGAATCTGAGGTAAAAAGAAATGCTAAACTTGGACGACATAATTTCTGTTCATTAAGCTGTGCCTCAAATCACAACCACCCTGTTGTTATTAAGGAATCGAATGTAGAGTGTGCCTTCTGCAAGAAGTCATTCTATAAAAATGATAGTAGAAAAAAGAACTCTAAATCTGGTGTCTATTTCTGTAGTAGAAAATGCAAGGATGAGGCACAGAAAGTGGAAAATGGATTCACTTTTCTTCATCCCTCTCATTATAAGGATGGAAATTCTGAATATAGAAAGAAAGCATTGGAAAAATTACCAAATAAGTGTAGTATTTGTGGGTACGACAAATATATAGAGATTTTACAGGTTCATCACAAAGATAGAGATAGGACAAATGGGAATATAGATAACTTAGAGATACTATGTCCTAATTGTCATGAGGAGGAACACTTATTATCTTGTGATGGAAGATATAAAAAGAAAGGGGTTACATGTTCCAAGGCTGGCGAGGAAGTTTTGCAAACTTCCTGAGAAGAGTTCGATTCTCTTTAGCTCCACTAAATGGATTCGAGTTCCACCAGTTCCACAAAAATAAATTTGGTTATTCCAAAATAATGTTGTATATTTGTACTCTAATGAAGAAAAATTTATCATATTATTCCAGTCTATTATCACTCTTGAGTAATACTCAGGCTGGGGAAGGTATGTAAGCAGCTCTTTAGAGAGTATCTAAAGATTGACCCCAGCAGAAATGTTGGGGTTTCGTTTTTATATAATTTGAATAAAAATTTGGTAAACTGGTAGAGTTTTTGTATATTTATACAAACAAGTATACCAATGAGAAATAGTTACACAAAAGAAAATCTTGAATTTGCAATTAAAGAAAGTGAAAGTTGGGCTGATGTATGTAGAAAGATGGGAGTAAAGCCTTCTACTGGTGCACAGACGTATCTTACAAAAAGAGCAAAAAACTTTGAAATAGATATATCTCATTTCAAAGGTCAAGCTCATAGAAAAGGAAAAACTTTTAAAAAGAAGAATGCTATAGACTATTGTTTTAAAGGAAGTAAGGAACCATCTGATAGGTTAAAGAAAAAACTTATTCGAGATGGAATAAAAGAATCAAAGTGTGAAAAATGTGGAATTCAAAAATGGTATGATGAAGATTTACATCTTGAATTAGACCATAAAGATAGTGACCATTATAATAATGAATTAAGCAATTTACAAATTCTTTGTCCAAACTGTCATGCAGTTGAGACAAGAAAAAGGCTCCGTGACGGGAATTAGGAATACCTTTCTGACTTAGAATCAGAAGCTTGTCAGTTCGAGTCTGACCGGAGTTACAAGTATTAGTTTGAATCTGACAAGCCTGTGTGATGGAATGGAATACATGCAAAACTTAAAATTTTGATTTTCCCAGTTCGAGTCTGGGCACAGGTACATAAGGAAGGACCCAATTGAGAGAGGTACCCTGTCTTGAAAACAGCTAGTACGTAATCATTCGTAGTGGGAGTTCGATTCTCCCTCCTTCCGCAAAAGGAGAGGTCCCATAATGGTATTGGAGCAGTTTGCTAAACTGTGGGTATAAAAGCCTTGTGAGTTCGAGCCTCATCCTCTCCGCATATATTGGAGTATTGCAGATACGGTAATCTGCACCTGACTGTAAATCAGGAGTCTTTTGACTTTGGGGGTTCGAATCCGTCTACTCCAACTTCTGTTCGATTCCGACCTCTCCAACACATACTGTTGATTTTCAATTATTAGGAGCCTTGTGCTCCTTTTATTTTTCGCTGTTAACATAGTTTTAACTTTAATAATTTGGAAAACCCTTCCCGGTAATAGTATATTTGCTATATCAATAACAAATTAAAATTATTACATGAAACGTCAGATTGAACAACACCTTTTAGCTAATCCTTCATTTTTCAAATGGGGTGAAACAAGACTTGCAAATAAATATAATTGCTCAGTTAAGACAATTAGAAGTATTGTCAAAAAACTTGAGCCTCAAAGACAAAATTACTTGCGAAGCCTCTAATTTTGTTATCTTTAAGAAGGGTAGGTAATACTGCCCTTCTTTTTTATTAACTAAAATCAAGGTATGATAACAAGAGCAAAAGTAAAAAATTTTCTACTCTCTAAAAGAGGATATCTTAAAAAATCTCCACTTAAGGTTGCTGAGGCACTTTGGAAAAATGAACAATCATCTCACTCAAAAACTCACCAAGAATTAAAAAAAGAACTTGACATCATTGCTGATGTACAGTATACTTTGCGTGAGGCAGAAAGATATATTATATCTAAAGAAGAACAAGATTTACTTGACACATTTAACGATATTCAGAAAAAGAACAATCAACCAAAACGTAAGTTATTCTTTGATATAGAAGTATCTCCAAATCTAGTATTCTCTTGGGGAGTAGGTAATAAAATAAACATATCTCATGAATCAATTGTACAAGAAAGAGCTATTATTTGTATATGTTGGAAATGGGCAGGAGAAGATAAAGTACATTCTCTAAGATGGAATAATGGTGATGATGGAGATATGTTAACAAAATTTGCATCAATAATAGATTCAGCAGATGAAGTTATTGCCCAAAATGGAGATAATTTTGATATCAAATGGTTAAGAACCAGATGTTTATATCACAATATCCCAATATCTTCCAAGTTTAATAGCATTGATACATTAAAAATGGCTCGTTCTAATTTTAGATTTAATGCTAATAGACTAGATTATATGGGTAGATTTTTAGGACATGGTGGTAAAATTCATACAGAATACGATATGTGGAAGAAAATTGTCCTCGAAAACGATAAAAAGTCAATGGAATTGATGATATCTTATTGTAAAGAGGACGTGAATTTACTTGAAAAAGTCTATAACTCATTACAAGAATATAGCCCTGTAAAAAGATTTAAATACAAACCTTGATTAAGCTCAACATGTGAACAGCCCCCTATATCTATAGGGGGCTTTTTTAATTTATAAGGTTAATTTTTCTATGCCGTTAAAAATCTGTATATTGTAGTAAGAATAGTTATAGTGTCCAATAAAATTAACTTGTAGAGTGAAACCAACATATACGAACGATAGGAAGGCACCGAGAATGAGGAAGGCCGAGTTCTCTAAATCTGTGATAACCAATGAGTTATTTAAGAAATTCAAGAAAGAATTCCCTGAGTACAAAGATTTGACTTGGAAGGAGTTCTATCAG
>ERZ795051.4663-NODE-4663-length-12635-cov-5.421781_pt1 | contig 12635 bp, 8 predicted proteins | sample MGYA00375135_ERZ795051 | MGnify/ENA primary metagenome ERZ795051 (study PRJEB30180, sample SAMN05720222) | activated sludge metagenome | isolation source: Anaerobic digester | place: Japan | collected 2015-05-26 ... | reverse complement strand
CCCGTGATGTACAGAAAGAAGGAGTGGGAAATCCCTTCAATTTCGGTGAGAGAAACACTCCGGCAGATGCTTCAACAGCAGAGATACGTGCAATAAACCACAATATGACCGTCCAGGAGGTAAAATATGCCCTCTATAAGGAGATAGACGAGCACTGGGATCTCATATCAAAGCGCATAGGCCAGACTGAACGTGAAAAGGTATATGCACTTTTCCTCGGGCTGGGCACAAGAGAGTCCACTCTCGGAGGCAACGGCGACGGCGCCGATATCGAAACTGCCGAAACAGACGGCTTTGGTGTGAATCCAGCTCACGCATACGGCACTATGCAGACTGCCGTTACCGCTTTTGCGGACTGTAATCCTACCTTTGACAAAGAGGACAACGTCCCCGAAATGTATCAGTACACCTTTAACGAAGCTAACTTCTATGACGCTATAGTCTCAAATCATATGGGAATAAGAAAGATACTCCATTTTGCAGAGATATGCATAAATAAGGAGCATCTTACCGGATATGAGGTAATAAGGAACTGCCTGAAGGGCTTCAATACTGGCTGGTGCAACAAGGCCGAGGACGACGGCGCTTACCGTACATATGCCGATGAGATATGCGCTATGGCTCAGTTCTATTATAACGACGGTCACCTCTACGACAACGTTTTCACCTGGACAGAATCCGGCGCCGCAGCTCCTTACCGTACAGCCGACCGCTGGGACTGGTGGGGCGACGGAGAGCCCAGCATGGAAGAGATAAAAACAGATCCCGATCCTAAGCCCGAGAACTTAAAAGGTGACGTAAATACCGACGGCAAGATCAATATCGCTGATGCAGTTGTGCTCCAGCAGTTCTTAGTCGGAGACTTCATCCTCGCACAGGATAAAGCCGTAAAAAATGCGGATATGGACGATTCCGAACATATCGACGGCTTCGACCTCACCCTCCTCAGAGAAGAACTTATAAGCAAGAATCTGATATAAAATAAATGAGCCACTTAAGTGTGGTACTCATATAGAGGTATATGGCAATTACTCGGGGAAAAACTTTCTGAGGAAAGGTTCTTCCCCGAACCCCTTTCCAAAGACTTTTAATCTTATTTTTCCCCCAGATAGGGCGCATCGCAATAAAAAAGCCCATGTTATTAAACATGGGTTGCGCCCTATCTGGGGGAAAATTTAAAACTGAAAGTTTTAGGAAGGGAGTTTGAGGGAGAACCCTTTTTCAAAAGGGTTCTCCCTCAATAACTGCCGTAAACATTCTATATAAGTACCACTCTTAAGCGTCTCCCTTACTCATATCATATTTTTACAAAATCCTTAGGATCAAGTGACGGGAACATTTTCAGCAGCCACTTCTGGATATAGAGAGCGTCCTGTGGAGTAATACCGCTGGTGCTGTTCTCGTAAACATTGGCATTGAGCTGGCCTTCCTCAGTGATATGTCCCTTTTCAGTGGAATCAACACCGTATCTGTCAGCGTTGGATAAAGACTGCATTATAAGAACTGCGTCATTCATCTTAACGTTGCCGTCACAGTCTGCATCGCCCCATACTCTGTCCTTTACAACAGGAGGAGTTGTAGTGGTTGTTGTTGGCTCAGGAGAAGGTGCTGTTGTAGTTGTAGTAGTTGTTGTGATCTTCTTTGTTGTGGTAGCTGTAGTGGTAGTGACCTTCGGCTCGTCAGAGTTTCCGCCCATACCGTCAGCATATGTGCCGTCCGGCTCATAGCCGTAGTAGAGCTTGCCGTTGACGTATACAGGAACGTAAGGAGTTACGATACCTGTTACCTTTCCATCCGGAGTTGAAGTTGAAGCCTTTCCGCCAAGGAGCTCCTTGTTGGAGAAGTCGTTTGTAGCGTCCCAGCCGCTGCCGTAGTCAGGCATTACGAATGCAAGGAGTATCTCGCACTGCTGCATACCCTCAGATACAGGGAGAACAGCTCTTCCGTCCGGGAGATTGACCTCAACATACCAGATATCGCCGTCATACTGAGTCATTTCTGAGATCTCAGCAGGTGCTATGCCCTTGTCTGCATACATCTTTGACTGGTCACGGTCACAGCGGATAACAACGTCAGCAGGATTCTTGCCTGCTGCGATGACCTCGCTCATATCCATGTAGTAACGGAATGAGATATTGTCCTGACGTCTTGCCGGCCATGCTGAGTGGTTTGTTACCTTGAAGCTGAGAGTCATTCCGCTTGCATCAGCGCCCTTTGAAAGAGTCTCAACGTAGAACTCCGGTCCGTCATGTGCTTCCTTAGGCGGGAATGTAGGATCGCTCTTGCCGCCGTACTTGTCTATCATTCTGCAAAGGAGGGCTGTCATGCCGGCATTGTAGTCGGTAGCCACCTCGTTATTTGTGTAGTTGTTTCTGTCATCAACATATGTACCTGCCTCTGTAGGGCCACCTGCCAGAGCGCCGTAAAGTGTGTGGCGGTTATCTACAGGCATATACAGGTCATTCTTCCATGAACCGTGAGCTGTTCTGTGGTGGGAGTTATGAGCGCATTTCGGGCCGTATCCTACCATATAGCTGAGATTCAGAGGATTGTCGCCGAGAACATAGTTTATCTGCTGCTCAGCGTATTTTTCATATTTAGCCTCTTCAGGCTGTCCCTTGAAGAGGAACTCACTTGCAACTGCCGCAAGGAAACCGTCTGTTTCAGCATATCTTGCGCAGCCCCAGCCGTCGTAGTACGCAAGCACGCCGTCGACCTTTTTAAGGTTGTCTACAGCATAGTCAAGGTGTCTCTTTACACGGCTGATATAGAATTCATCCTTTGTGTTCAGAGCATAGAGCAGCAGACCGCCCTGCATAGTATCGTCCCAGCAGTGTGTCCAGCTGAAAGCAAGCTCGTCCAGTCCTCTCTCCTTGCCGAGATGAGGTATCCAGTCCTTATCGGCCTGTTCGAGGTAGCCCTTGTCTCCGGTAGCTATATACAGCCAGTTTGCGGAATAGAAGAGCTCATCATAGAAGTGGCTTGAACGGTAGAATCCGCCCTGCTCTGCGTCAGTTTTAGCGTACTGACTGTCGCCGGGATCTGTTGATGCCATTTCATATAAGTGCTTTGCGTGCTTGAGGTAGTTCTGGCGCTTTTTCTCGTCGATACGTCCGTCAAGAGCAGCATAGCCTGCCGCAAGAGCAGCCGCCATATCGCCCAGTACGCACGAAGCACCACCGGATACCTTTTCTACGGCACGGGCTTTGGCTAAACTTGTGCCGCTGTCCTGCATACCGTATTCAAGAACCTCTACAGGTCCCCACCATGTATGATCCACAGTTCCGTTTCCGACCTGGATAACTACTTCGTCGCCGAGATCGCAGTCTACGAAATAGTCGAGGACAAATTCGAGGTTGTTTACATAATTCTGCATTTCGCCGGACTGTTCAACGCCGTCCGGATACTGATAAAGTCCCCATGCCAGCATAGAAGCTGAATAAGCCATAGGGAGATTGAACTTAACGTGGTCTCCGGCGTCATACCAGCCGCCCTTGATCTCGTCATCCATAGTAGAATCGCCTCTCCATTCTACTCTGTTCCACTCAGGAAGCGGACCTGCCTGCTGACACTCATAGAAATACAGTGATTTCTGAAGTGCTTCTGCGTAATTGAACTCTGTTGCAGCAGCATTTATCTCCAGAGGTGCTGAAACAGTGCCGACGGTGCCCAGCGATCCTGCCAGCATAACAGCTGAAACAAGTCCGCTTGTGATTTTTTTAAGCATAGCAATACTCTCCTCTCATTAATATTCAGCCATAAGGCTGTCCCTCACGAGTATACATAACTATACATTATAAATTATGCCATATTATCCACAGTTTGTCAAGAGTACAAGTGATATTTTAGTACACTTTTCGTGGATATAAGACAGTTTATGCGCAAGACTTTTTCAATGGTTTCTCCTAACTATCACAGAATAAACATAATAGGCCTATATAATATAAACCATAGCAGAAAAGAACTGCTGATGATAATGAAATCTTCAATTTTCATATAAACCACCCTAAAAAGGCATGAGCGGTCGGAGGTATCCTTCGGCCGCTTATGTTGTTTTAAGAAAAAGTGCCGCAGTCCTTCTGCCTTTAAAAGCAGGAGCACTGCGGCTTATTATTTTATTCAAGACTGAAAATATTTGTCTCGCCGTTCTGTCCTCTGGTGAAAAGTGTAGAACCAGTCATAACCGGGAAGGAAATATATCCAAGCTCAGAATAAACCTTGCTGGAATTGCCGTTCAGTCCCATTACCACAAGATGATTGCTGGAATCTGTACAGTAGATATTGTCTCCCATTATATTCGTATGTTTGGTATACTCGCTCCTTACCAGCTTCATATCCGAACCGTCCGGATTAATGGAGTAAAGCCAGCGTAGATCCCTGTCAGAGGAATAATACAGCCTTCCCCCTGCTATACAGAGGTCGCTGGTCGGGAAGAATATGAGAGTTGAATTATTTCCGCCCGAAACAGGCATAACGTCCAGCGAATAGTTGTTGTCATAGTTGACGTAGTATATATTTCCGGCATATACGCACATATACCATGCCTTGACTTGCTTCAGCCTGGTGTATTCGGAGCCGTCCGGCTTCATGCGGCATATGTAATTGGTATTTCCGTCCACCTCTGAGAAGTACAGCCAGCCGTCATAATATGTCAGCTCATAGCAGTAACTATTACGCAGCACTCTGAAATCAGAGCCATCCCGCTTAACAACGCATATGCAGTTATCAGCCGAGCCGTTGCAGAGATAGATGTCATTTCCCACCATGTTCATATAGTGGGCACTGTAATTTCCGATAACAGTGGAACGGCCATTCTTAACGGAATAGAATTTCGATGCGTCGGAATAGTATATCTTATCCCCGTCCGAGCAGGCATATCCTCCGTTGGCGATATTTGAAGCTCCGCCTTCAGAGCTTCCGCCCTGGTCAGGCCAGGTCACATCCTGACTGACATTGATATCTATGTGGCCTTCTGCCGCCGGGTTATTCTCCATTGAGACTATGATCTCGCACTTACCTGCTCCTACTGCGGTTATGAAGCCGTAATCATCAACATCCGCCACTGCAGTATTGGTAGAGCGCCACATCTCATCTTCAGCACCGGAGCCATAGGGATAGTGCTTTATCTGTGCTACAGCAGTATCTCCGACCTTCATGTCAAAGCTGTTCTGGAGGAATTCCACCCTTGTATCACGGGTAGTTGTAACAACAGTGGTGGTCTCGGCAGTAGTCGTAACAGTAGTAGTTGTGGTCGTTTCCTCTTCGGTAGTCTGCACTGTGGTCGTGACCGCAGGCTTCACCTTAGATGAGGAGCTGCCGCTGCCTCCGCCGTCATCATCCTCACGGACAAGGAAGAAGATTATCAGTCCCAGCACAGCCAGTACAAGCACCAGAGCAACAGCCAGCAGCACCTTCAGAGCTGTTCCGGAGCGTTCCTTTTCAGGCTCATATGAAGTCTTGCGGTACTGAGGCGGCGCAGACTGACCGTATACTGTACCATAGCCCATATTTGCCTGCCCGTATTGAGCAGGAGACGGCTGCGGCATATTATTATTTACAGGAGCCTTATAGGGGCTCTGAGGCTGGGCAGCATACGCATTTGTATTTACAGGCCGCACCTGATCGGCAAAAGCTGTCCCTGCCTGCGAAACCGGAGCATTTCCCTTTTCGAGGGCTTTAAGGTCATTGAGCATATCGCTCATGCGCTGATATCTGTCATTTGTGTTGAAAGCGCAGGCCTTGAGGATTATGCCGGCAAATCCGGCAGAAGCATTCTTCGGCGGCGGAAGTTCTTCGCCGTTCATCCGCCTTTCTATCGCCTCCTCCGGCAGACATACGTCTCCGAATGGGAACTGGTAGTCGTTCATCAGGCAGTACAGGGCTATTCCGAAGGAATAGATATCCGCCTGCTTTGTATAGCCGTCCGAGCCGTAGCGTGCATAGTATATCTCCGGGGCGATGTACCCCTCTGTACCGGCAAACGAACGTGCTGACACCGACTTCTTGGAAATATTGAAATCCCCCAGCTTATACACTCCCGAATCGGAAACGAAGAAATTTCCGGGCTTTATATCACGATGTATAACGCCGAGATCATGAGCGGCCTTGATACCGCTGCCGATATCTATTGCAAGCCTGAGCACATTCCGCTGTGAGCAGTCGAACCTGCGTTCCTTCATAAGCTTTTGCAGGCAGGTCAGGTACTCCATGCGTATCAGCATATAATATCCTATCTGGCGGCCTTCATGTATAAGCGGCTTTATAGTCTCGTCCTCATAGAGCACGATATTCGGCGAGCTCCTGAGCTTATACATTATGGTAGTCTCGTTCTCAGCCTCTATACGCTTCTTTTCGAGATAGTCCCTGCGTCTTTCCTCATCGACGTAAACAGCTTCATCAGCAACGATAGGCTCTATTTTCAGGGCGGAAACATCTATACGGTTCTCTCGTCTTGCCTCTATCCGGTAGACTACGCTTGAAGCTCCGCTGCCTATCTGTTCTTTTATGTACCAGTTGTCCCATATGGGCTCCTGGATCTGGTCACGGATCAGTTTATGTATATCATTCATATCGCACCTTAATAAAGCTCCGCTCAAAGCGGAGTTGATCTTTGCTCTCACGGCTGAAAAGCGCCCTTCCGGCTCATCCGTAAAAGCGGTATCGCTTTTGAATATTGTATTATTATAACATATTTTTCCGGTTAAATCAAGTATTCCGGAAAATACCGGCTGTCCGCCGTTACAGGCGATATATCGTCCGTGTCCGGACGCAGGAAACTTTGCACAGCAGATACCCTCCGCATTCTCAATTCTTCATTCTGCAAAAGCCGCTCTTTTGTATATTTTTCTTCTTGATTTGACTTTTATTATATGATATAATAGTATTGATTATTTTTATGTCCCAGCGATATAACAAATGTACCCAAACGATATAAGACACTTACGATAAAACGGGACGATCGATTATGTAAAACTGGAGGTGCTCATATGGCTGATTTCAAGGCTATTATGGCAGAGATAAAGCAGCCCTTGTGGGATAACTGGTATATTGTCGGCGAGCTTGGTTCCGGAGCTTCAGGTGTTGTCTACCGCATTGAGGCCAAAAGAGAGAACCGTACTGACGTTTCCGCTCTGAAGGTGGAGCCGATCACGCTTGAGGAGGCGCTTTACACCGATCCTGAAAAGCGTGCTTCTATACTTGAGAAAAAGCGTCAGGCCGCAGTAAACGAGACCAGCATAATGTATAAGCTGAAAAAATGTCCTTATATCGTGGGATATGAAGACGAGAACATCGTCAAGCTGGAACATACGGAAGGTTATGTACTGCTGATACGAATGGAGTATCTCACCTGCCTTCAGGATCTGGTAAAAAAAGGCGGCTTCAACTGCTCCGAGTCAAATGTACTCAAGCTGGCCATGGAGATAGGCAGCGGTATACAGGCTGCCCATAAGCAGGGCGTTATCCACCGTGATGTCAAGCCTGCAAATTTCTTCGTTTCCGATGACGGTACATACAAGCTGGGTGACTTCAACATCTCAAAATCCACTGTTGCCGCACGTTCCTTTGCCGGCACAGAGGGATATATCGCCCCTGAGATATATAAGGCAAAGCAGAGCGTTGACAACACCTATACAAAGCAGGCAGATATTTACTCCTTTGGTATATGTCTCTACCAGCTCCTCAACGATTTCTGTTTCCCCTTCGAGGACAACCGCCTTGCAGAAGAGGCTATCGACAGGAGAATGAACGGAGAACCCCTGCCGCTGCCGAAAAACGCTTCTCCTGAATTCGGAAGGATAATCCTCCGTGCCTGTGCATACGATCCGGCAAACAGATATCAGAGCATGGACGAGTTCCTGGCTGACCTGAGAAATTACAGCTTCACTTCCGGAAATTCGTCCTCAGTACCGGTAATGGGACAATCCAATCCCATGAACGCCCCTTACAGCACAGCTCCTTCATTCAATAAGCAGCCAGCCGCCAGTGTTCCTCCTGTACAGAACAACTTCAACAGAAGTGTTCCGCAGAATCCGTTCAGTCAGGCTCCGTCCATGCAGAACGGACAGTTCACACCGAAGCCGTCATATCCCGGCGGCTCAGTTCCTCAGGCGGCAGCACCTGCTCCTAAAAAGAAGAGCAAACTCCCCGTTGTGCTGACAATACTGGTGCTTCTGGCAGGCGCAGGCGGTGCAGGTGCCTTCTTCCTCCTCAGAGACAACGATGAAGGCGGCTCCAATAGCAGCAAGCACACTGTCGATCATCCTGAGAGCGCAGAGGAATTCGACGGCCACTACTATATGTACTTTGATTCCCACATGAACTGGAAAGACGCTGAGGCGTTCTGCGTTGAAAAGGGCGGACACCTTGTCTCAGTAAACAGCAGGGACGAACAGGAATTTATTGAGGAGCTCGTTGATGGTAAGCAGGAATTCGGCGTATGGATAGGCGCTTACCGTGTAAAGGATGATATGGATACCTGGTACTGGACAGACGGTTCTGACTTTGATTTCACTGACTGGGCAAGCTTTGAAGGCTATGACGGTGAGTCATACAATTTCCCGGCTGAAATGCAGGACAAGAGCTACTATGCAATGATGATGAACTTAAAAGCATTTGCAGATTACGGTACGCTTGATATCGTCGATGGCAGCTGGGCTGATTTCCCCAATAACGGTGACAGCGGAGATGTAGGCGATATGGGCTTCATCTGCGAATGGCAGTGAGGTGAGAGCTATGGACAATAAAACAGTTTACTATAAGCCCCTTCCGCCTAAGCCGGCTACACTTCTCATCCTTGAACCAAACGATGCCGTAAGGGTAGTCACACTTGACGGCGACATGAAAATGGGCAGAGATGTTACCGGCAGTATGTGCGACATAAAGCTCCGCTCATGCATAGCCTCCCGTGACCACGGAGATTTCATTTTTGCCGATGGTGGATATCACTACCGTGATAATAACAGCCTCAACGGCACATACTATAACGGAGTCAAGCTGGCTCAGCTCAATGAAAGAGGCTCAAAGGCAGTAAGGCTCCAGGATGGAGACGTCCTCAGAATTGACCGAAGGAACCTGAACGAGCCTCATCCGGAGGCAGTTGTGGCAATATTCAGCACCTCTTTCAATGCAGACGATAAGTGGAACCGATATTCCCTGAAGGGACAGAGCTTCGTTCCTATCGGAAGAAATATCAACAGCGGCATCTCCCTTACAGACTTCATGGCGTCAAGGAACCATGCTTCACTGATACCTATGCCGGAAGGCCGCTGGAAGATCGTTGACAACGGCAGCACCAACGGAGTTGCCGTAAACAAGATAGCTATAAGCGGCGAAAGGCTCCTCGATCCCTTCGACGTTATCAGGATAGCCAATACCACCCTGATATTCCTTGAAGATGAGATCATATTCAACGCAGTCCAGCCGAAACCGCAGAAGATGACTCCGGACCGCAGACAGGTAATTATGAACGTGAATATCCAGAGGGCTACTACTGCCGGTATCTTCCGGAAGAGGGATCTGCTAAGGGATATCCGCCTGGATGTTGAATCAGGAGATTTCATACTCATCCTCGGCGGCTCAGGTGCCGGCAAGACCACATTCATCAACGCCCTCAGAGGAAGGATCAGCCAGTCCGGCGTTCATGCCACAGGTCAGGTCCTCTTCGGCGGAATGGATCTCTATAAGAACTTCAAGATGCTCAAGAACAAGGTGGGACTTGTCCCCCAGTTCCCTACTACCAGAGACGAGGACACTGTCTATCATACAGTCCATGATATGGCTACCTCCATGCTTGCAGGAGACTATACCCAGCAGGAGATAGAAATGCGTATCAGTGACGTATTCAACAGACTTATGCTCAACAGTCTCAGGGACAGATTCATAAAGAACCTCTCAGGAGGCCAGAAGAAACGTGCGGAAGTTGCTCTCGGATCTGTGCTGGATCAGGAGGTATTCATCCTGGACGAGCCTGACTCCGGTATGGACTTTGCTACCCGTGTGGAGCTTATGAAGACGCTGAAATCCTGTACGGAGACCGGAGAAGCCATTGCGGTCATCTCCCACGCTCCTGACGATGCAGCTGATCTCTATACCAAGGTCATAGTCCTTGCAAAGAGCCAGTCAGACGAGGTAGGCCACCTTGCCTATTACGGAGACGTTGCCAACGCCTACAGTTTCTTCGGCGTAAATAAACTCAGTGAGATAGTCATGGAGATAAACTATGAAGGCGGCAAGGGCCGTGCAGACGAGTTTATCCGCAAATTCGAGATGACAAGGAGAGGTTGATATGAAGAATAAAAGATTAGCTCAGCTGAGCGTATATTTCAAGAAGAATTTCAGACTGTTCATGAACCAGAAGAACTGGAAGTTCATCGTTATCGCTGCGGTCATCTCATTCCTTGTATGCGCTATCGTAGGCGAGAATATGTACAAGACCTTTGAGGACACTCAATCCGGATTCTTTGCAATAGTTTCAGCTGCGATATGGGTAGGCATATTCAATTCCATACAGAGGATATGCAAGGAGCATAACACAATAGCTGCGGAGTACCGTTCCGGTCTCCACATAAGCTCATACATCATGTCTCATGTACTCTTCGACTTCTTCGTATGCCTGTGTCAGGCCATATGCCTTATGGCCATATGCTGTGCGTTCATCGAATTTCCATCCGACGGAGTAGTAATGCCGGCAGTTGTTGAGACCTTCATAACCCTGCTCCTGGTCATCTGGGGGGGCGGATATAATGGGTATCATGGTATCATCCGTTTCATCGAATCCGAATGTTGCCATGACCGCAATGCCTTTCGTACTCATACTCCAGCTGGTAATGTGCGGAGTGCTCTTCAAGCTTGAAGGCTGGTCTGAGGCTATAGCAAATATCACCTACAGCAAATGGGGTATGTCAGCACTTGGCAGCTCATCCGACCTCAACAACGGAAAGAGCCTCCCCTCACGCATAAACGAGGTATTCCCCACATTCGTAAGGGAAAATATAGATATGTACGACTATGAAGCTGCAACTATGCTCGCAGCATGGGGAATGATAATCCTCATTTCAACAGTATGCATATTCATAAGCATCATAAGCCTTAAATTCCGCAACAGGAACTCTTGATTGGAGCTGATACCATGGCTTTATCAGAAGAAAAAACAATTAAGCTCGAAGCCGGCGAAAAAACCGATCTGCTGGTCAGCATAGCTTCAAATGTCGGAAAGGTACGTCAGGTCAACGAGGACAACTTCTATGCTGACAAGCTTGGCATACGTGAAGTGGATAACCTCTGCGGCTACAAGGTACTCAGCCATTCGGACAGATATATCTTTGCGGTATTTGACGGAATGGGCGGTGAACAGTTCGGAGACGTAGCCTCTGAGATAGCGGCAAGAGCGCTTGCAGAAGCTGCGGACAGCATAAACGCCGTCCCTGCCGAAGAGCTCAAGGCAACCGTAGACCGATTTGCCTCCGAAGCAAATGACCGTATCGTAAAAATGGTTGACGAGATGAACGCCAGACTCAGCGGCTGCACCCTGGTAATGGTATGCACCATTGGCGACCAGGCCTATGTATTCAGTATCGGCGACAGCCGCATCTACTACTATTCCAACGAAAACGGCCTCAGACAAGTATCCGAGGATCAGACTCTGGCAATGAAAAAGCTCAAAGCAAATATCTATACCGAGGAAGAGGCAAAAATGAGCGAGGACGCTCATAAGATAACCTCATTTCTCGGCGTTGATACCCGCAGCATCGGCATGAAAACTCTGTCATACGAGCCGGTGGATCTCAGTAACGGAGCTATTCTCCTTTGCAGTGACGGCCTTACTGATATGGTGACAGATGAGGATATAGCCGCTCTTATGGCAGAATGTGATGAGGAGATCGCACCAAGGCTGGCTGACCTGGCGCTGGACAACGGCGGCGTGGACAATGTGACCTGCATGGTCATATACAAAGCATGAAAACAAGGAGTAATAATCATGGATTACACATATAAGACCAAAATGGTCTGTGCTCAGACGATCAGCTTTCACATCGAAGGCAACGTTATCACCGGAATAAAATTTCTGGGAGGCTGCGACGGAAACCTCAAGGCAATTTCAAAGCTGGTCGACGGCTGGACAGTTGAGCAGATAGAAGAAAAGCTGACAGGCAATACCTGCGGCAGAAAGCCTACATCATGTGCGGATCAGCTCGCAAAGGCTGTACGTGCAGCCTACGAGGAATCTCAGCGCTCCTGACAGGAGCATCCCGGCAGTATTTCCAATACACCACCCATTAGTTACAAAATGAATACAATCTGCAAAATATATGTAAAAATCGCCCATGAGCTGTTGACGGGAAATATAAAAGCGAGTATAATTAAATCATAAAATATATCGGACGGTGTGTTTCCGTCAAGGATGGTAACTATATGACGATCAGGAGCAAAAGAATAGCTGCCTTGCTGATCTCGGTCATGACCTTCAGCTCTTCTGTTTCCTGCGCTTCAAAAGTCAAGCAGGCAGACGAGTCGTCAATAAAAAGGCCCGGCTGGATGGACGAAAAAGTCTCCGGACAAGAGGGCGAAGACAGCGGCAGCAATGACAGCAGCGATGAAAACAAAGAGGTGCAGACCACCGTCAGCACCACAGCTGT
>ERZ795051.4657-NODE-4657-length-12652-cov-4.770183_pt1 | contig 12652 bp, 14 predicted proteins | sample MGYA00375135_ERZ795051 | MGnify/ENA primary metagenome ERZ795051 (study PRJEB30180, sample SAMN05720222) | activated sludge metagenome | isolation source: Anaerobic digester | place: Japan | collected 2015-05-26 ... | reverse complement strand
TCCATGCGCAAGGCGGAAGCCGCGAAGATCCGCGTGAAGTGGCGCCCGGGGCTCATCTGACCGTCATCCCATGGGCAAACCGGCGCCATCCAAGCTGACGATCCTGCTGGCGGGCAATCCCAACAGCGGCAAGACCAGCCTGTTCAACTGGATGGCCGGCGCGCACCAGCACGTCGGCAACTATCCGGGCGTCACCGTCGAAAAAAAGTCGGCCACGTTCGTGCGCGACGGCCTGGCGATCGAGCTGGTGGACCTGCCGGGCACCTACAGCCTGCTGGCGGCCTCGCCCGAGGAAGCCATCGCGCGCGACGAAATCCTCTCCGGCGCGGCCGGCGTCGTGATCCAGGTGCTCGACGCGACGAACCTCGAGCGCAACCTGCACCTGACCGCGCAGCTCACCGAAATGGGCGTGCCGCTCGTCTACGCCCTCAACATGAGCGACGAGGCCGAAGCCCACGGCCTGAAATTCGATCTGGAGCTGATGGCCGCGCTGCTGGGCGGGCCCGTGGTGCCCACCAACGGCAGCACCGGCGAGGGCACGGACGCCCTGCTGGCGGCCGCGCGGATCGTGGCGGCGGACGGCACGCCCTGCACGGGCCGGGTCAACTACGGCCTCGACATGGAGCAGTCGATCGCGGCCGTCGCCGAGCAATTCGAGGGCGACGACGCGGTGAGCGCGCGCCGGCGGGCCATCGCGCTGCTCGACGGCCTGCCGGATCCCCACGCGCCGGCCGGCGCGCGGGAAGCCGCGGCGCGCGAAACCGCCCGCCTCGAAAAGCGCGGCGGCCGGCCGCTGGACGTCCAGATGGCCGAAGCCCGCTACGGCTTCGCGCTGGGCGTGGCCGTGGACGTCGCGCGCGAGTCCTCGCCCCACGTGCGCCACGCCCGCACGCTGCGGCTGGACAACCTGCTCCTGCACCGCGTCTGGGGCCTGCCGATCTTCGTGTTCCTGATGTGGGGCGTGTTCAATCTCGTCTTCGCGCTGGGCGAGCCGCCCATGCAGTGGATCGAAGCGGGACTGGGCTGGCTTTCCGCGCACATCGTCGCCGTCTGGCCGGAAGGCGCCGCGCCGCTGCTGCAATCGCTGGTCGTGGACGGCATCATCGGCGGGGTGGGCGGGGTGATTTCCTTCCTGCCGAACATCCTGTTGCTGTTCCTGGCCATCGCGTTTTTGGAAGACACCGGCTACATGGCGCGCGTGGCGTTTCTGATGGACCGCACGATGCACAAGATGGGCCTGCACGGCAAGAGCTTCATCCCGATGCTGATCGGCCTGGGCTGCACCGTGCCGGCCATCCTGGCCACGCGCACGCTCGAGCACAAGCGCGACCGCTTCACGACGATCCTGGTGGCGCCGTTCGTGAGCTGCGGGGCCCGCATGACGATCTACGCCCTGCTGATCCCGGCCTTTTTCGCCCCGCAATGGCGCGGGTGGGTGCTCTGGGGCATCTACGTGGCCGGCATCCTCGTCGCCGTCCTCGTCGCGCGCCTGCTGCGCGGCACGCTGTTCCGGGGCGAGAGCGCCCCGTTCGTGATGGAACTGCCGCCGTACCGCCTGCCCACGTGGCGCTCCGTCGGCATCCACATGTGGGACCGCGCCTGGATGTACCTCCAGAAGGCCGGCACGGTCATTTTGGCCATCTCGATCCTGCTGTGGGCGCTGGGGACCTTCCCGCGGCGAGCCGAATTCAGCCGCGACTACGCGGCCGACGTCGCCGCCGCGGCCACGCCCGAGGCCGCCGCCGCGCTGGAAGCTGCGCAGCAGGCCGAAGCATTGGAATACACCGCCATCGGCCGCATCGGCAAAGCCATCGAGCCCGCCATCCGCCCGCTGGGCTTCGACTGGCGCGTGGGGACGGCGCTCGTCGGCGCCTTCGCCGCCAAGGAAGTTTTCGTGGCCCAGATGGGCATCGTGTTCTCCCTCGGCAGCGCCGACGAGGATTCCGAAAGCCTGCGCCAGACCTTGCGCGAGCACTATTCGCCGCTGCAGGGGCTGGCCATGATGCTCTTCTGCCTGCTGAGCGCGCCGTGCGTGGCTACCATCGCCGCCACCAAGCGTGAGACGGATTCCTGGGGCTGGGCGCTCGGCATGCTGCTGGGCATGACCGCCATCGCCTGGATCGTCACCTTCGCCGTGTTCCGGCTCGGACTGTTGCTCGGCTGGGGGGTGGGGTGAGATGAACGCGACCTGGCTAGACTGGCTGACGGTCGGCGTCGCCGTCGCCGGCGCGGCTCTCTGGCTCGCCTGGCGCATCCGCCGCAACTGGCAAGCCCAGCGCGGCGCCCAAAACCGCTCCTGCGCCTGCCTCACCGGTTGCGACGGCTGCCCCTTCGCCGGCAAAAGCTGCGACGCGGGCAAGAAGAGTTAAGACAAACTTCGAATTTCGCGGATGGCGCGAAAAGGGGCTTGTCAGGACCCGGCCTGGGCGGTCGGAAAAGAATTACTATACCCTCTTGAATAATCTACAAGATGTATAGTAACTTGGCCATGGACAACGGGAGCAGGCATGGCGATCAAGGACGTATTGCGCGAGGAACTGGCGGCCTCCGTGCGGATGCAGGCGCGGTTTGCGGCGGAATTGGCCGCGTTGCCGCGGGGCAGTTTGGTGCGGCGGATCATCAAGGGGCATGCGTACTACTACCTGATTTTCCGCGAAAACGGCCGGTTCCAATCCGTCTACCGGGGCAAATCCGTGTCGCCGGCGGAATTGCGCCGCTACCGCGAAGCCAAGGCCAAACGGGCGAAGATTCGCCGGTCGCTGTCGCAGTTGAAGAAGCAGATCCGCTACCTGAAGGGGGCCTTGCGTGGAAAAGAAGAAATTTGACCTGTGCCGCGAGGTTCTGCGGCGGTTGGCGGCAGCGGGCATTTTGGAGACGCAAATGGGGGCGGGAACTCTACCCGAAGTCCGAGGTCCGAAGTCCGAGGTCGGAGGTCCGAAGACAGGAAAAATAATCGCCTTCATCCTCTTTTCCTGCTTGGCTGCGGTTTTTTGCCGGTCGGAGGTCCGAAAAATCCTATTTGCGTGAATTTGCGTTCATTTGCGGTCGCGAAGGGCTTGAAAACGGGGATTTTCAGCAGGAAAACAGGAAATTTATCACGAAAACAGGAAGGGGAAGGGTCTTCCGCTTGTTTTTGGGGCGTTGAGGAGCGGCGGGGAACGGAGAATCTCAATATCCAATGTCCAATATCCAATATCCAATCGCCAACGACTAAGGTAGGGGCGCGGCGAGGGCGCGGACGGCGTCGGCGAGGGGACAGGGGGCGAGGGGGGCGTCGGTGGCGGCCAACTGGATGCGCAGGACGTTTTCGAGGACGGTGCCGGGTTCGAGTGCGAGCTCGGGGCTGAGGGTTTCGATCTCGGAATAGCCGAGGCCGGCGTTGGAGTAGACTTCGACGACGCAGCCGCCATCGGGATAGACGCCGGTCGCGGCATTGGCGACGGCTTCGAAGACGACGTCCGCGCCGCGCGCGGCGGCAATCCAGCCGCGCGGGGAGTCGGACCCGAGCTTGGTTTCGGCGCCGGGAGCGACGCGGTAGACGGCGGCATCGCCGCAGCGAACGAGCTGCTTGCGCGAGGGTTTGCGGCCCATCAGGGCCTTGAGGCCGCCGCGGAATTCGGAGCCGTCGTCGGCCGGCAGCACGATCTGTTCGGCCTGGGCGATCTGGCTGACGTTCCACAGGACGACGGGGATGGCGGACGGTTCGGTGCGTTCGAGGCGCTGGCGGACAACGAGGACGGCGGAGGTGGGGTCGAGGCGGAACAGGCGGGTGGCTTCGACGTGCAGCGGCGCGCCGTAATGGCGGACGAACTGGACGCAGGGAGCGCCGTCGGCGTCGGTCCAGGCGGAGCCGGTCCACGGGGTTTCGTCGCCGAGCACGGCGGGCGGCGGCCAATCCTTGCCGTCGGCGGCGAGCGCGGGCCAGCGCGTCTGCGACACGGGCCAGAACCAGTCGCCGCCGAGGTTGAAGAAGGTCTCGCCGGCGGCGGGCGTCTTTCCGGCCAAGGCGGGTTCGAGGCGCAACGGGCTGGCACCGTCCAAGCGCGCGAAATGAACGAGCCGGCCGACGGCGGGGACGAAGACGGCTTCGGCGCGGTCGTTCTGGATGCGGAAGGCGTTGGTCCAGCCGCGGAATTCGGTGGCCGGGATGGGCGCGACCGGCGGCGGGTCGGGTTGGGCGAAGACGGGAAGGGCGGCCAGGCACAGCCCGACCCACAGCCTGCTGAAATTGACGTTCATGCGGCGAGAATAGGCGGAACGGCGCAGGATGGCCAGCGCTACTTGGCGGGAGCGCCGGGATGGCCGGGCGGAGGCAGGTCCAGCGCGCGCCGCAGGGCGCGGTTTTCCTGGCGGCGCTGCTCGAGTTCGGCGATCAGCTTGGCGTGTTCGGCCTGCTGTTCGGGCGTCAGGTGGACGGCGATTTCGCCGCGCATGCCGGAGAAGATCTCGTCGAGGACGGCGCGGCTCTGTTCGCGGGCTTCCTGGAGGCGCGCGTCGTAGGACTGCACGATGGCGCGGACGGCGGTCTGCTGGGCGGCATCCAGTTTCAGGCGCTCGGTCAGCTTCTGGGTGATGTGCTCGGGCATGTTGCCCGGAATCTGGGAGAAATGGCGGATGCGGGCGCGGATGACGGCGTCGTAGGCGAAGAAGCCGACGCAGACGCCGACGAGCATGGCGGCCAGCAGGAGGAGGGTCAGTTTGGTTTTTCTCATGGCGGGTCTCCCGGGATCAGAGGCTGGGGTCGTCGGCGTCGTCCGGGACGTCGAACGGCAGGATGCTGGCGGCGAATTCTTCGGGCTGGACGGTCTGGGTCCAGGCGTCGCGGATGTGCTGGTCGGCCAAGGTCACCGAGCGCCCCACGACGACGCCGGTCGCGAAGACGGCCAGCAGGGCCGCGGCGGTGCAGGCCCAGGCCGGAATCGGCCCGGCGAGGCCGGGGGCGGCGCGGCGCAGGGGGCGCGCGGCGGCTTCGCGGCGCACGGCGTCCATGATGGACGCCACGTCGAGTTCGGGCGTCTCCGGGCGGTAGGCCGTCCGGAGCTGGTCCCACAGTTGGGGGTCGTTCGTTTTCATCGGTTCTCATCCTTTCCCGGCCGCAGATCCACCAAGACCTGTTTCAGTCGCCGGCGCGCGCGGAACGCGCGCACCTTGACGGCGGAGAGGCCGCAGCCCAGCCGGCGGGCGGCGTCCTCCATGGAGCGCTCTTCGAGTTCGACCAGCGTGATGACCGCGCGGTCGTCCGGGGAGAGGCGCACGAGCGCGGCCTCCAGCCATTCCCGGGCGGCCTCGCGGGCGTCGCGGTCCGTCGCCTGTTCCGCCAGGCGCTCTTGCTGGACGGCTTCGACGTTCCGCAAGCCCGCCTCGTCGAGGTCGGCGTGCAGGAGGTCGCGGCGGCGGTACTTCCTGCGCCAGAAATCCAGCGCGGCGTGGCGGGCGATGCGCAGCATCCAGATCCGGAACGGCGCTTCGCCGCGGAAGTTCGGCAGGGACCGGAACGCGCGCAGGAAGACGTCCTGGGCGACTTCCGGCACGTCCTGCGCGGGCAGGCGGCGGGCGAGGTCGGCGGCGATCAGGTGGCGGTGCGCGTTCACGATGCCGGCGAAGGCTTCGACATCGCCGTCCAGCACGCGGCGGACGGATTCGAGGACGAAGCGTTCGTCGTTGCCGGGCCTGTCGGTTGCGCTCATGGTTTTCGTGCCGGGAGCCGGGAGAAAGTCCCGGCACCCGGCGGCTACGTTGTCACAGAACGGGGCTTGGTTCAAGGTTCCGTTGGCCTAGAACGAGAAGGAGACGCTCCAGCCGGGGCGGTAGTAGTAATAGTAGGCCGGCGGCGGGGGCGGGGGCGGCGGCGGGTAATAGGCCCAATAGGGGGGTGGCGGCGGCGGCGGGGGTGGCGGCGCCCAATGCCAGGTGGCGTAGCCGCGCGGCCGGTGGCCGTGCGGAGGCCCGGGGGGACGGTGGTGCGGGCCGTACTCGGCCGGGCGGGGGCTCATGGCGCAGGCGGGCTCTTGGTTGGGCTTCATCTGCGGCGCCGGGCGCTGCGCGGGCGGGCGGGCCGACGCCGTCAGCGGCGCGAGGAGCGCGACGACGGCCGCGGCGGCCAGGACGTTCTTCAGATCGCTTGTTCTCATGGGCAGCCTCTTCTTTTCAGGGGATTTTCGCTTTCACTCACCACGGTCGTCCGGGGCGGCGGAACGGTTACGTGTGCCGGCGCGAAACCGCCGGCAGAAAGGTTGCGCAAAATGAATGGCCCGGCGGTTGATTTCCGCCGCGGGAATTTGCATAGTGCAAAGCCTATCGTTCGCAGGAGGCGCGGCATGAAGAAATGGCTGGTCGGGATCGGGTTGGGTTGGGCGTTGGCGGCGGCGGCTTCGGCGGGGTCGTTGACCAACCGCGCGTTCGACGCCTATTTCCTGGGGTTCGAAACCGATCCCGCCATGGACTACGGCGGCGCGTCGGTCGTCAGCGTCCACAGCCTGCTGTGCCGGGGCATCAGCCGGGTCATGCCGATTTCCTATGCGGCGCCGGCCTACGAGTTTTTCTTCGCGGCGGGCCTCTCCACGTTCCAGCACGAGGTGTTCGGCCACGGCTCGCGCGGGCGGGAGTTCGACCTCCATCCCGAATACGCCTTCGGAATCGATTTCTCGGGCGGCACGGGCCTGAACAAGGACCCCGAAACGATGGAACAACTGCTGGCGATCGCCGCGGGCGGGACGGAGTCGGACTCGATCCTGGCGCACCGGGTCCTGAAGGATCTGTACGCCGGCGACGGCACCGACGCGTCCAAGATCCCGATGATGGCCATCGCGAAGCTCGATTTCAGCGTGTACTGCCTGATCACGCACGATCCCGGCGATTCGCGCGAGGATTTCGTGGACGACTACACCAACGGCAACGACGTCGCCTACTGGCTCATTTCCCGCCAGGCCCAGCGGCGCGGCGGCGATCCGGCGGCGGTGTGGGACAACGAGTACAAAGTCGATTTCAACGATCCGCTCTTGCAGGACAACTACGACGACGTGCGGGCGGCGGCGATCTGGAATTTGGTGGACCCGGCGGCACTGGCGGCGATGTACGGCTATTTCGCCGACCACGTGTACCGCGGGCGCACCCAGGTGCGCCCGCCGGTCGTGCCGCTCGGCCGCGGGTTCGGGCTCACCGCCGGCACGCGCGCGTTCATGGGGGTGCAGGACGTCACGCGCTTCCTCGACCTGTATCTCGTCACGCCGGGGCCGCTGGTCAACGTCTACGTGCGCGATCTGGACAGCTCGATCGACCGCACCTACGGCGCGGGCGGGGGGCTGCACCGGATTCCGCTGGGGCCGCGCGCGGCGCTGTCGCTGCAGGCCGATTTCTGGCAAGAGCCGGATTCCGAGGAAGCCCTGTACGACGGCACGGGCTGGAACGCATGCGGCGAACTGTCGTTCATGGTGGGCGAGTACGTCGGCTTGGTCGGCAAGCTCGGCGGCAAATCGGAAGGCTTTTTCCCCGGCACGCCGCTGGCGGACGGCGTCTACGGCGGCGGGGGGCTGCTGGTGACGTTCTAGGCGGTTGCGGCCGGACCGGGGGCTGAACGCGATCGCGTCGCCCTCGTTTTGCCGCCCAACCGGATGCTCTTTAGTACCAGTGCCAGCCGCAGAATCCGCACTCGTGCTGGCCGGAATGTCCGCTGGCCTTTCCGCAACTGTATTCGCATTGCGGGCACGCCCGCGTGCAGCTGCCTTCGGTGCCGGTGCAGGCCGTCAGCGCGAAGCCGGCCAGCACCAGCCCCAGCAAGACCGCGAGGAAGATCCGAACGGAACGCTTGGTCATCTGAGGTTTCATGGATCGTCTCCTTGTGTTCGGCCGGCCGGGCGTCCGCCGTTCGGGACGTCCTTCCGTCCACCGAAATCCTGTTCCCGCGAGGGGAACGGGCGCAAGCCGGACGAGGTTAAAAATTCATGAAAACCCAGGACGGTTATGCGCCGTCTGGAGAGTGGAGCGGGCGATGGGAATCGAACCCACGTAGCCAGCTTGGAAGGCTGGAGCTCTACCATTGAGCTACGCCCGCGGAGGGAAGAATCGGGGCGCATTGTGCGGAAGGGGGCGGGGAGAGTCAAGCTTCGCCGAAAACCGGACAAGTCCGCGCTTCCGTCGGCATGGAACGCCGCGTAGGATGATCCGTCGACATGCCGATCCTGCTGAAAAACCTGACCGCGACCGAGTTGCACGCCGCGCTGGCGCCGCTGGGCGTTTCGCCGCGGCTGGCGCGGCGGCTGCAGGCGGCGGTTCTGCGGCGCGACGAAATTCCCGCCGATCTACCGGAGGTGTCCGGCGCGCTGCTGGAGCGTGTCCGCGCGGCGGTGCGATTGCCGCGGCTGGAGTGCCTGGAACGGCGGGTTTCGCCGCGGGACGGGTTCGCCAAACTCCTGTTCCGGGGCGCCGGGCCCGAGCCGTTCGAGGCGGTGGAAATCCCGCTGGCGCACCGGCCGGGGCAGGAGAAAACGATCGTCTGCGTCAGTTCGCAGGTGGGGTGCGCGATGGGCTGCGCGTTCTGCGCGACGGGGCGGATGGGTTTCGTCCGCAATCTGGAAACCTGGGAAATGGTGGATCAGGTGATGCAGGTGGCGGCGCGGGCGCGGCATCCGGTGCGCGGCGTCGTGTTCATGGGGATGGGCGAGCCGCTGCTGAACCTCGACGCGGCGCTGCGCGCGGCGCGGATCCTGAGCGAACCGTGCGGGCCGGCGATCGCCGCCAAGGCGATCAGTTTTTCCACCGCGGGCGTGGTGCCGGGCATCCGGCGGTTCGCGGCGGAGCGCTTGCCGTACCGCCTGATCGTCTCGCTGACGAGCGCCGATCCGGCGCGGCGGCGCGAACTGATGCCGGCGGCGGCGGCGCTGCCGGAGCTGGTGGCCGCGCTGCGCGAGTACCACGCGGCCACGGGGCGGCGCGTGACGCTGGCCTGGACGATGATCGCGGGCGTCAATGCGCGCGAAGAAGATGCGATCCAATTGGCGGAGCTGGCGCGCGGATTGCCCATCACCTTGGACTTGATCGACGTGAACGACGCGACGGGGCGGTTCCGGCCGCCGGGGCCGGAGGAGCTGGCGGCGTTCCGCGACGCGCTGCGCAAACATCTGCAGATGCCCGTGGCGCGGCGCTACAGCGGCGGGCAGGACGTCCACGCGGCCTGCGGCATGCTGGCGGGCGGGGCGGCGGTCTAGGCCTTGGGCGCAGGCGAGAACTTGCGCTTGGGCAGGAAGGCGAAGAGCGCGAGGCCGACCAGGAACAGCGCGATGGACGTGACCTGGGCGACGTCGAGCGCGAGCCAGGACTGCCGTTCGTCGCCGCGCAGGTATTCGAGGGCGAAGCGCACCGGGGGATAGAGCAGGAGGTAGAGCGCGAAGACGGCGCCGTCCTTCTTGCGGCGCGGGTAGGCGAACAGCAGCGTAGCCCAGATGGCGAGCAAGGCGGCGGATTCGATGAGCTGGACGGGGAACAGGGGAATGCCGGGGAAGAGCTTGCCGGGCTCGCAGACGGGGGGATAGGCGATGCCGCAGGCGTGGTCGCCGGCGGGCCGGCCGTAGCAGCAGCCGTTGAGGAAGCAGCCGATGCGGCCAAGGGCGTGGCCGACGGCCAGCGCGGGAATGGCGAAGTCGGCCAGGTGCCAGACGGGCACGCGGTGGTGGCGGGCGAAGAACACCAGCGCCGCGCAGGCGAGGAGGAAGCCGCCGTAGAAGATGAGTCCGCCCTGGTCGATGCGCACGATCTCGAGAGGCGCGGCGCGGTAGTAGGACCAGTTGGCGACGACGTAGGCGAGGCGGGAGCCGGCGATGCCGCCGGCCATCAGCCAGAAGCCCAGATCGGCCGCGAAGCCCGGCGGCCGCGTTTCGCGCCGCGCCATCCACAGCCACGTCAGGATGCCGGCCAGGAACCCCAGCGCGGCCATGACGCCGTAGCTGTAGATTTCCTTGCCGAACACGCTGAACAGGATGGGATGCATCGGGAAGAAGCGTAGCAGGCGCGCGCACGCAAATCCAGCGCGGAACTGGAGAATACTCGACGAACGTGCTAGAGTTTCAAGTCATGGAAAAAGGCTTGGCCATGTTGGGAGACGTGCTGCGGCATGCGTGGGCGGTGCTGGGCGAAATGGCGCCGTGGGTGCTCGGCGGTTTCGCGGTGGCGGGCGTGCTGTCGCTGTGGCTGAACGCGCGGGTGGTCCGGGAGCATTTCGGCGGGGGCCGGTTCGGGGCGATTTTGAAGGCGGTGGCGCTGGGCATTCCGCTGCCGGTGTGTTCGTGCGGCGTGATTCCGCTGGGGGCGTCGCTGCGCAAGCACGGGGCGGGGAAGGGGCCGACGGCCGCGTTCGTCATGAGCACGCCGCAAACGGGCGTGGACAGCATCGCGGTGACTTTCGGGATGATGGGCGGTCTGTTCGCGGTGTTCCGGCCGCTGGCGGCGCTGGTCTCGGGCGCGGCCTGCGGCTTCGCGGTGGAAGCGCTCGACGGCGACGATCCGTCGACGGCCGCGCTGAGCGAGCCCGAGATCGAAGCCGAGACGCGGCCGTGGTGGGTGCGCGTGTTCCGCAACGGGTTCATCGTGCTGCCGCGGTCGGTGGGCGGCGCGCTGCTGCTGGGCGCGCTGGTGTCGGCGGCGGTGATGGCGCTGGTGCCGCCGAACTACGTCGCGGAAAAGATCGCGAGTCCGCCGCTGCAGATGGTGCTGACGCTGGCGATCGGCGTGCCGATGTACGTGTGTTCGACGGCGGCGGTGCCCTTCGCGCTGGGGCTGCTGGCGGCGGGGCTTTCGCCGGGAGCGGCGATGACGTTCCTGGTCGCCGGCCCCGGGGTGAGCGCCGCGACGGTGCTGGCCGTGCGGAAGCTGCTGGGAACGCGCGCGACGGCGGTCTACGTGGCGGTGCTGGCGACCTGCGCGATCGGCTTCGGCCTGCTGGTGCAGGAGCTGGTGCCGCCCGGCTGGGCGCCGCCGGGGGCCCGGCTGGCGGTTGCGCACGCGCATTGCGAAACCGGCCTGCCCTGGAACGTGCACGCGCAGGCCGCCGCGCTCCTGGCGGTCGTGGCCTGGGCCAAATGGGGGCCGCGCCGGTCCGCCCGCGCCTGAATCCGCGCGCGGCGAAACATCCGTTTTGGGGCTAGGCAACCGTCCCGGCCGGCGCTATGATCTCCGCCGTAACCGGGAGGTACGTCATGAGCGGGATCAAGGTGAGGCCGGCGACGGCGGCGGAAGCGGGGCGGATCGCGGATTTCAACCGCGCGCTGGCGCTGGAAACCGAAGGGCTGGAATTGCACGAACCGACGGTGCGGGCGGGGGTGGTCGCGGTGATGGGGCATCCCGAACGCGGCTTCTACCTGATCGCGGAAGCGGACGGCGTGCCGGCGGGCTGCCTGCTGGTGAACTACGAGTGGAGCGACTGGCGCAACAAGATGTTCTGGTGGATTTCCAGCTACTACGTGAAGCCGGAGATGCGGGGCCGGGGCGTCTACGCGGCGCTGGACCAGGCCCTGCAGGAACTGGCCGCGCGCGAAGGCAACGTGTGCGGATTCCGCACCTACGTCCGCAAGGACTTCAAGCCGGCGCTGGACGTGTGCCGCAGCCTCGGCATGGTCGAAAAGGAATACGTCGTCTTCGAAGACCTGCTCTGAGGCGGATTCAGGCCGTGGCGGGGGTGTGCAGGCGCGTGCCGGCGGCGATGCGCGCCGGGGTGGCGGTGGGGTTGCGCAGATGGACGGCGCCCTCGATCCGCACGTCCGCGCCGAACCGGATGTCGCCGTCGATCCGCAGCGATTCGCACTGGAGCAGCGACGGCGCGCCGTGGGCGAAGCGCTCTTCGAAGTCGGCGATGTTCTTGTAGAAACGCGGGTCGAGGACGATCTCCGGCGGCGGGCCGAAGCGCTGCGGATGGAGCGCGACCTGGTGCTCGGGGCCGAGGGTATAGAGGTCGGAGCGGACGGCCAGCAGGTCGTTGGTGGTCTTGACGGGGGCGAAGCGCGAGCGGGGCACGACGAGGGCGGCGGAGTTTGCGAAGCAGGAGATGGCCGATCCCATGGCGGCTTCGAGCTGGACGACGGCGGGGGAATCGGCGCGGACGGGATCGACGGTCTTGCGGTTGACGATCAAGGGCAGCGCCGGCAGGCCGCCGCAGCCGGCCAGCATGTCGCGCAAGGCTTCGAGATCGAGCCACAGGTTGTTGGTGTTGAACACCGAATATTTCCGGACGTCCTGGAAATCGGCGGCTTCGTCGGGCGGGCACTGGGCGGATTCGCGCAGGAGCAGGCGCCCGGTGGCGCGGTCGCGCGCGAGGTGCCCGCCCTTGCGGTCGCACTCGGTGCGCGCGGTGACTTCCATCAGGAACGGCAGGCGCCGGGAGGCGACGTGGGCGAGGATGCCCATGTGCAGCAGCGCGCCGAGATTGTCGGAATTGGAGACGAAGGCGTAGCGGAAGCCCAGTTCCAGCAGGCGGTCGAGCAGGCCCGTGGTCTGGAGGGCGTGGTAGATGTCGGCGTGGCCCGGCGGGCACCACTCGAGGGCGGGATTCTCGGGCCAGTCCACGGGCGCGCGGGTGGCGACGTCCAGCTTGGGCACGCGGTGCTGGCAGAAGGACAGCGGCAGATCGGAAGAGCGTCGTGTAGGGAAAGAGTGTCCAGTGTTGTGT